>Ga0194131_10001690_pt1 | contig 37489 bp, 39 predicted proteins | sample TA2KigO120mmetaG_FD_148631 | JGI IMG/M metagenome (GOLD analysis project Ga0194131, IMG submission 148631) | Freshwater microbial communities from Lake Tanganyika, Tanzania - TA2015053 Kigoma Offshore 120m | ecosystem: Environmental > Aquatic > Freshwater > Lake | place: Tanzania: Lake...
TGCGCTCCGGTCTTGATCATTACTCCCCCGTCAAGCGTAGTCTTGCCCGTCGCCAATAAGGTCCCGCCCACCGAGACATTGCCCGAAAAGCTTCCGTCTTTGGCATTCGTCAAATCCTTCCCGCCCAAATCTCCGTCAAAAGATCCCCCACCCCCTCCCGGCACAGCTTGCCATTCAAACCCGCTTCCCGTATAGACAAGATACTGATCGGCCGTCGGCGCATTGGCAGGAAAAGCTATCTGCCTATTTCCGATAATAATATTATTAGGCTGAATACTTTCAAAATTCCCCTCCTTCCACCTATTTGTCACCGAACCAATGTTATACAAAACATCCTGATCTGGAATAAGATCCGAAGCTATCCGTCCATTAAAAGTCACTTTGTCTACCTGATCACTCCCAAGCGCCACATCTCCATTCAAAGTCGTCGCTCCGTCCACATTCAACGTTCCAGAAAAATTTCCATCCGGCCCACCTCCTCCGCCACCGGAAAGATCCACCTCCCCTCCATTGAGAAACAACTTACCTCCATCTATATTTATATCCCCTTTCACAGTAAGTGCCTTATCCGGAGCTTCAGTATTAACACCCACTTTCCCATCCGAAGTAATAAACAATCTCGTTTGAAGATTGGGTGCCGTCGTTCCCGTCTCAAATCCAATGCCAGTTGGCACACTTCCCGGCGCTGGATCCTTATCTACTTTAGCGTAAAAATTAGCACCAATTTGATACGGTGGCCGATTTGCTTCTGGATCATCTACTCCTTGAAAATCAAATTTACCCAAATAATCTCCTTTTTTGACTGCTTTGATAGCATCCGCATTTCCTCTCCCCCGGCGAAAACTTATAAATGGCGATCGGTTTGCATCAATGTCGTTAAAGCGCCTCACTGACACTCCGCCAAAATCTTTATTAGTTCTCCCTACCACATCAAGCATGGAAAATACTGGGTCATCAGTTCCAATTCCCACCGGTGCGTTAAAAAGACCTTTTCCCGTCACATGCAAATCAGCGCTTGTGCCTGTATCCTCAATATAAAGAAGCTGATTATTAGGCACAGATTCCGAGGTTGGGTCCGATCCCTGCGCGTCAAAGAAGCTGAATCTCGTATTATCTCCCTTTCCAAAAACTATACCTGGCTCCGGAATATTGCCAAAAGATATTTTATTATTAGCATTATCAAATATAAGAGAATTCTCTCCGAATCGGACTACACCTTCTACAAAAAGATTTTTAAGTTGAACAAAATTTGCTACTACCACATCAAAGATTGCATCAAAAGGAGCTTCCGGAGTTCCTAGGGTTAGTCCTTGCGGATGCGCTGAGACTGCTTTTTGAAATTTTTCTGTGGTGCCAATTTTTTCAACGTCTCCTTTCCACGATGTAATCAATCTCATCTCAGGGGTGTTCTTAGATGTTAGATCTTTCACTTTCCTGCCAAAAAATCTTCCCATCCCTTGTAAAGAGCTATTGGTCGCGTCCGAAATTTTAGCCCCCCCCACACTAATCTCAGGAAAGATTTTATATTTATCTAGCTGCTGGCCTTCTTTATAAAAAGCTAAACAGTATGCATCCCCGTCTACTCCAGAAACCTCCAAAGAAACATCCCACATCCCTACATTCCCGATAGTGATATCAGACACCCTATTCCACATATCATTTTTTTGTTGGAAAGTTTGCGGCCGCACTTCCTGCCCTTCAAATTTAGGATCCACCGCCGATGATACGAGATCATCCTCAATATTAAGACCCTTAACTCGAGAAAACTTTACCGGCTCTGCCGAATCAGGATCTCCTACCCGCTTGTATCTCATATTAGATGAGCAAGTCTGGCCGGAGTTTTTCTTTGCGTATCGTAACTCAAAAACCCCCTTCCCGAACCGCAACGGCTTTTCTTCCACCAAAAGCCCCATTCTCAATCGAATAGGGATATTTTCTCCTTCTCTGTTTTTAGGCACTGGTGCCGGCTTATTTTCTCCAGCCAGCGGATGGACTACAATTAGCCCATTATTAGGAAAATAAGATCGATAACCTTCCTGAGTTATTATTGTTCGAGCAAGAGCGGTATTAGGTGCCACAATCGTACTGCTATATGATGACGCTCCCGATGACGCTTCTACCGTAGTAAAACTCCACGTCCCAGATCCGGCGATTCCACCATGAGGAGTGTGCACCCCCTGAGATATTAAGCCAGACATGATTTCCACGTAGTAAGTCGCAGAAGAACTTTGAAGGACGTCAGGGGGAGGGGTCAATACTAATGTATCTCCACTGAATGATGCTGGAACTATTGGGGGATTACTTCCCGGAGTATTTGTTCCATCTGTTGAAAAACAGAGTACCGTTTCACCATTTGTTGCTTTTTTTATAGTAATAAAACATGATCCTGAAACCCCAGGCACAATACCAGTGACATCAGTAATAAGGTTTAGTGACGCCGGCGTCCCGTTTGTAATTGAGAGAGTACCACCATTCGCAGGATTTAAAGATACAGTCTCTATTATATTATTTGCATCATCCGCCCGTAGCTCTGAAAAGACAAAAAAAACACCAAAAAAATTAACTAGAATAAAAAAACTCAATAGAAATCGATTCATGAATATCGTAAGAAAATTTTAACATTTTTCGATACTTGATATCTGTGGAAAACCAATGATTCCAAAGCATAAAAAATCGCCCTGCACCATACGGTGCAGAGCGATTTTTTTGATATTTCTGTCTATTTATTGCTTCTTAGGAGAAGGCTCTGGAGTCGGCGTTGTTTTTGCTTCTTGCCCTTGTGACTGCTGTCCTTGCGGCGCCGAAACAATTGGACCTACATTCACCAACTTATTTTTAGAAGGACTGTAAATTACTGCTTTTTGAGACTTGGGAAATACCAAGACCTTATCCCCGTTTTCAACCATTGCGTAAAATGGCTGCTCCGCCTTAAGTTTTTCCGCATCTGTCACCGTTGCCAAGATCGGCTCATCCCCTTCGGGCAAAACCATCAGCTTTCCAACTTTCACCACTGCATCCGCCAATTCTTGCTTAGCTTCTTCTGAGTTTTGAGCTGGAGAGATGCTGGTATTTCTAACACTATAAACCCAATATGCTCCCCCACCTACAAGGATCGCGAGAATTGCCAGAGAAACAATCATACTTCCTCCCGCCGCTCCTCTTCTAATTGTAATGTTTTTATTCATATGTATTCGAATAATATGTGAATTCGTAATACACCTAATTCTAATCGTTTGGAAATCACTGTCAAACTTTAATGGTATGAGAGAAAAATACTTTTCTATTTAAATAAGCTTTTCCAGTATTCTTACAAAAATTTCATGAGACGTAGCCAAGACTAAATTACCATTCACAATTCCGTAATCAAAAGCATTTTTTCCATCGGGAAAATGAGCCGATCGGATCATATATTTCCCTTTAAAGAGCTCCGGGTGAAACTCCTCTGAAGATCCTAATGGTGTAGTGAAAAAGAGATCTTTAAAAAAATCTTTTTCAAATTCTTCTAAAACTTCTGGGTTAAAATCATCCTTCACCTGCTTCAGTACGTACCCCACACTCGCTAATTCCCCATCTGATTGCAAAAAAACTCTCAATGACGAATCAAAAGAATCACGGAGAGAGGACATTAACTTACTCCCCTGAAAACCTTTTATGAGATTTGCCAGTTGATCCGTTGCTAGAAATTCCTTAGGTAAGGCAAGCTCAAGAAAAGCTGGTTTTTTAGTAGCTAACAAAATCCGAACTTGATCAGAAAGAAGAGAAGGAAGAGATGGTGAAGAAGAAACTGGTAACACTCTATTTTCAGAAGAAAATAAACTGTCTTTTTTTAAAGAAAAATTCGGAGCCGCTGAAGAAAGAGGAGGAAGAGCTTTAGAAAACCAAAATCTGCTTGCTATTCCCATGAGTCCAAGAGCAGAAATAAGCACTAAAATCCACCATCCCACTGGATTACTTTGAGAAAAAGGAGTAGCCCTTGGTGATACCTCCTCTGAAGATTCCGCCTCTTCTTCGAAATTATATGGGATGCTTCCATAAGAATTATTCTCTATATACTTTTCCTCTTTATCTTTTACATTAAGATATCTACCATCAATTTCTTCTTCTTTTGTATCAGTAGGTGTCTGACCTCTATCCCCTATCACTCCCAAAGAACTTCCTAATTGAGTAAATAAATTCTGTGCTTTGGATACAATGTATTCTCCCACCTGGCCAAAGATAGCCAAGATTTGACCGCCACTTTCAGACTCTCTTCCTACTATCACCGTCCCGCCTCCTCCGCCTCCACCTCCTGAAGATCCAGAAGACTGTGTTACCGCCGCTCTTGGTGACGGACTGCTTTCCACCGAAAAACCGCTTCCCGAAAACGACCCTACTATCGGATCTCCGGAGGGTGTCACCGAAAAATTGCTTCCTGTTGTAAGAGTAGCGATTGGGGTTATTTTTGTCTGCGTGACCGTATACTCCCCACCCGGCGAAGTGAGTGTCTGCGCTTTAGTGTATAAAAAAAACAGAGAGGTAAAAGAAAAAGAAAATATAAAAATAAATAAAAGCCGCACAAAATAAGTATAATCCCTTCTCTAAAAATCCTAAAATCCCCAGAAAAAAACCTCGTCACTTTTTGACGAGGCTTTTTTTTCTCCGAAAAAAACTACTAATACTCTCCTATCACCTGCTTATCGTCTTTCTGAGCCAAAAGCTGATAGGTAAGGTATGAAGTTGAATCCGGCGCGCTTGCTATTACTTGATTAATAAATCTCACTTTCCCATCACAGAAAAGCGCAAATGCTCCGCCACTATGCTCGGAGGAAAAACCCAGATGATCTCGATAATCCCGACTATTGAGCGTTACTCCTCCAGTACATTCTCCTACATTGTCATAGTTTGGATGAGGAATTCCCGGCGAGTAAGATCCCATGGTCCGCTGACAGCACCAATTCCCTGCATTCGGCTGCTGCCATCTACCCATGTTATCCAAGTTCGGTTGAGTAGTAATCTCATACCGGCGTTCGAGAAAGAGGAAAGTTTGACTCGTCCCGTCTCGGATAGAAGCAAGACCGATCGAACTATTCTGGTCAAAGATTCCAGAAAAAGGTGTCGGAGACGCTCCAGTTCTCTGCGCTCCTCTATTCCCCAAATACGTCGTCATTCCATAGCCTCCTCGCCAAAGATTGGGATGAATTGAAGTATCCGACGGACAGAGAAACGCCGGGATCTTTGTCTGAAGAAGCACCACTACTGCTGGTGTCGTTGGCACCACCGAATTACTAATTGGTAATTTTTGATAAAGTCCCGCCTGATCCATCTGCGGCAAGATCGCCCGCAAAATTCCCCATCGCCTATTATTCGTGGCTGGCGAGACTGCGTTTGATCCTACCCATCCCGGCGGAAACACCTTATTGCTATCCAGGTAGTTATGAAGAGCGAGACCGATCTGCTTTAGATTGCTCTGGCACTGCACCCGTCTCGCTGATTCTCTCGCCGCCTGCACCGCCGGCAAAAGAAGCGCGATAAGAACGGCAATAATAGCAATCACCACTAGAAGTTCAATGAGCGTAAATCCTTTCCGAGTCATGGAAAGCCCCTTCAATTAGAGAAAAAAGAATCGTAAATGTTCTAAAAAAATTCTAACAATGAAAAAGAAGGCTGTGGAAAACTAAATAATTTCTAAAAATAAATTCCTTTTTTAAGAAGAGATTTCTAGCTAAGCACCTTCACTTTCCCCTCCTAAATTATTCTCAATAATATTCTCCCCATTTAAGCTTCGATTAAAAATATCCGAGGCAACTTCTTCGGTAAATCTGGAATGGTGGACTTAGCGAGAATCGAACTCGCGTCTCCGCAATGCGAATGCGGCACACTACCACTGTGCGATAAGCCCAAAAAAACATCCTTAAAATACCAAAAAAGCCCTAGAAGGGCAACAAGAAAATATCTTATTGACTACTAGTGCCATCCGCTCCCCCTCCTAATTCATAGTCGTACAAATCTTTCGGTGTCTCTGGACTCTGGATATCAGTCACTACATTTTTCAAATCAGCCGGCAAACTTGGTTGTTCCTTGTAAATTAATAATCCAAAAATTCCTGCCAAGACCAACGCAAAAAGAAACCACTGTATCTCTCTCATATAAAATAGTGTAAAAAATTATTTAATTTTTATTAAATAAAATATTATTTTTAGCAATAAAAGTTCTTAGAAAGAACATAACCTAAAAAAATAAAAAAAGAAAGGGGAAATATCATACTTCATAAATTGAGTATTCTAGTTTTCATCCTAACTATTTACGATTTTTTCTTGAAGGAGATCATAGTGTATGCAACTCATGAAAAAATTATGAAGAAATTTCAAATTTTCCAAAACTCAAATAAAAAATTCTTGAAATAAGGATTAAGTACCTAAAAGAGAATATGATAAAACAAAGATCTTTTCCAAAGATGATAAAATTAAGCTTCTGACATCCTGCAAAAAGAATGTGAAAGAATTTTTGAAAAAAACTTTAAAAAAATCATGATCACAAAAGGCTATTTTAAGCCTCCTGTTCTGAGAAATTTAAAAAAAGGAAAAGCACCACAAACTCTTTTTTTCAAAAAATCCCGAACAAAAGAAAAAGCAAAAACCTTCAGTCCAAAAGAGCTAAGTGATCTTGGTGAGATTCCATTGGTTCTAACAAGGTCGTGATTAACCTTTAAGAATAAAAAAAATAAAATCACAAGCAAACCTCATTCTGGGTAGAGATAATCTGGATTTTTGTAATTACTGATATAAAAAATTGAATAAAAAACAGCTTTTATAAAATAAAAATCCAGTCGGGGTAGTCGGAATCGAACCGACACTACAGACACCCGAAGCCTGCGTACTACCACTATACTATACCCCGAAAAACAAGATTATTAAACAATAAAAATAAGCTTTTTTCAAATTCTACTCTGCCAGTTTCCTCTTCTCTTTTATTTCACAAAAAATTTCTTCCTCGTTTCCCGATCCCGTTCTTCAGTCAGATCTCCTTTATGTTCTTTCGCCTTTTTAGCTCGCGCCATAAGCTCCTCATCCGTCTCTGTTTGTATTTCTTTTGCCCTCCCTAATAAATACTCCGCTTCATTTCGCTTTGGATCATCCAAGACCTCATCCAAAAGCGCCGAAAGAATCCATCCTAATCTCGGCCCCGCCTCCATCGTAAGTTCCTTCATCAGCATCGTTCCATCCACTTTGAGCATCTTTGGTTCAATCGGATCCTGCTTCACTTTCTCGATCATGTAGAGCAAATGTCGCAATTTATATGGCACTGCCTTTGGCACTCCGCTCCCAATCCGATCTGCTTCTCTGAGATGCAAAAGATCATCAATATTTTCTGCTCCCACTTTTTTCATAAATCGCCTCACCCCCGCCTCCGATACCTCCCCAGTGTTGTAATAAAACATATGATGCCGCACCAAATGCGCTACCATGTCCACCACTTTTTTAGAAAACTTAAGCCGAGTCAGCGCCGTCTTTACCATCCGCTCCCCCACCACCTCATGGTTATAAAAAGTACTCTCCTCTCCCTCTCCTCGCTTCGTCCGTGGCTTCCCAATATCGTGAAAAAGCGCGGCCAGTCGCACCTCAAGACTAAAATTATTTTCCGCCGCGTATTGCAAGACCCGCAAAGTATGCTCATACACGTCATAAATATGATGTTTGTTTTGCCCGCATCCCACCGTCTCTAAAAGTTCCGGCAAAACATATTTAATAAGTCGAGTCTCAGTGAGCGCCCGTATTCCGTATGGCGCCGCCTCCGCCATAATAATCCGAATAAATTCATCTCGGATCCGCTCAGCCGCCACTTCCTTCAGCTTCTCCACCATCCGCCGCATTGCCGACAAAGTCTTCGACTCGATAAGAAATTGCAATTCGGTCATCAATCGCACTCCCCGCAAAAGTCGCAAAGCATCCTCATTAAATCGCTCTTCCGCGTCCCCCACGGTCCGAATCACCTTCGCTTCCAAATCAGTCATTCCCTGATACGGATCTATCACCTCTCCTTTTGGTGACAAAGCAATCGCATTGATAGTAAAATCCCGCCGTGCCAAATCCTCTTCAATATTTTTGACAAACTCCACAGTATCCGGACGCCGACTATCGCTATAACCACTCTCTCGCCGATAGGTAGTCACTTCCACTATTTGCCATCGAGGATCCTCTGCTCCGGTTTTCACTCCCACCGTCCCATACTGATTTTCATAAAAACTTTCGGGAAAAAGCTCCTGAATCTTCTCCGGCGTTGCATTCGTCGTCACATCCCAATCCCGTGGCTCAAGCTCAAGCAAAAGATCTCGCACACACCCACCCACAAGATAGCCCTCATACCCGGCCTCAATAAGAGTGATAGCTATGGCGAGTACCTCCTTCGGCACTTTTTCTAATAAGACTTTTCCCGGCATTGCTTTTAATAATAGGCTATTTATCTATTTTTTAGAATAAAAAAGCTGGTCTTACGAATAAGACCAGCTGGAGATAAAATATGTTTTTTCAATCAACTACGCCACCGCCTAAGTCCCGGCAGTTGTAGTACCATGAGGATCATTGTGTATCCCATGATCATCCCCCACGCCGCGATCGCATGCCAATAAAACTTCGATTTTTCCTTCACAAAAAACACCGCAAGATCCAGCTGCATGATTCCTCTCCCAAAAAAGAGCTTCTTATCCTTTCACTTTATCAAAAACTTACACTGCCGTAAAGTTATAGTCCCAAATGCATATTTCTCACTTTTCATTCAAAATAAGCTCTTTTTTCTCCCTATCTTTCCCACTTTTTTATTGCCTCTAGAAAAGGAAAAAAGGAAGAGCTTTCATCACTGAACTAAGATTCTGCAATCCAAGATTTACCTAATTGAGGTAAAATAAAATTCTTAATTCCTTTCTCTCTCTAATTTCCAAATACTAACTACTAATTACTGAATCATGCGCTATATATAGTACATAGCTTTTCTATCCCTCTCTTTCTTAGTATAAAAAATATTTTGAATACATAGAGGAATAATAGAAAATTTGTGCATTCAGGATAAATGGCATCTGATTACAGATGCACGAAGAAATTTATACTGGAGATATTGCGACCCCTCCTAGGGTGACTATCTATTAATGCACCTCTTCGAGGTGCATCCAGTAGGGATCGAACCTACGACCGTCTCCTTAAGAGGGAGCTGCTCTACCGGCTGAGCTATGGATGCGAAAGAAATGTCTTTCTATAATACACTTTTTACACGTTTTGACAAGAAAAAATAAACACCCAATAAATACTGGGTGTTTATTTTTTGAAACCTAAAAAAAGACTATCTCTTCTTTTTCTTAGCGGTCTTCTTCTTGGTCGTTTTCTTCTTTGCTGCCATGAGTTTATTTTTTTGGTCCATCAAGTTCTCGACCTTGACTTTCTTATTCTCGCACATGAACACCTTTGGTCAATTGTGGATAAGATTTTTCCTCCAAAAAATAATTTTCTACAAATCCCAAAAAAGAAAAAATTATTTAAAAAGAAATAAACTCTATAACAAAGACTCAACAATACAAGATTAATTTCCGAAAATTTTTTTCCAAAGACAAGACATTTCAGAAAAATATGCGAGAGGCATACATAAGGGAAGTATGTCGACCAAATATTTTTCTGAAATAACACAGTATTTGGGAAAAAAGACCAAAAATTTATTTCAGATCAAAAGTGATGGAGACAGACGCCGCCACCTCTTGCGCCACTATCTCCATATCTTGTGTGGGCACCGCCGCGCACATCCCTCCATACGTCGGATTGTAAGAAGTAAAGTTTGAATTTTCACTAAAAGAGTTTATTCCGCCAATCTTCTTATCCATCGCCTTGGCAATTCCCTTCGCTTTTTCCTTAGCTTTCACGATAGCTTCTTCTCTTGCGGCAGAAAGCGCCCCATCCTGATCAGAAAAAGTAAGACAGCTTCCATATCCTGATCCCGGAACAAACCCCGCTTCCTCTCCCGCTTTCATTACTTGGCTAATCTTTTGAGAAAGCTTCACTGGATCCTTCTCTTCGAGCTTCACGTAGACATTCTTCGTATCTTGATAATCTCCCTCCGGAAATCCGCTATTGCCACTCGTATATGAACTCGCCAAATAAATATCTTCTTTCTCTACTCCTGCGACCCCCATCACTTCATACAGCTTCTTGAAAAGTCCCGTTGATTGCCTTGACGCCGCCGCTTGGGTATCTCCTCTCCCTTCCACACTAAAAGAAATATATGCTTTATCCGGCACTGCTTTCGTCTTCGCCTCCACAGATACAGAAACGGTCCGATAAGAAGTCGGGCCACTTTGTACCCTTCCTACTACATCATATGCCGCCAATACCGCCGTAAAAACTATTAAAAGAAATAGTATATACACGCCCCATCGTACAAACATCTTTTCTCTTTCTCCTAAAATAGTATCCATAAAGTTTTATTCCCTATTCTATCGCTTCCTATCTAAAAAACAAATCTTTTTTTTGTTATACTAAGCCAAATTTACCAGGGATCCCTCCTTGGCTTGTCGAAGCGTACTGTATCCCACCGGTTTCAGCTGCGCTGAAGTCTTAGCAAAAGTAGGAGCCTTTGGCGAAGGAGAACTCTTAATTGAGACATTACTCATTCTATGGTCCATCTCGATGACCGACTCAAAGACGTCAAAGGCCTTTCTCCCCGCTTTCTTCCTCATCTCGAAAAACTAGGCATTCACAGCATTCGCGATCTTCTCTCTCACTTTCCTACCCGTTATGAAGATTATCGTGAGCAAAAAAATATTAGCGATCTTATTCCCCGCGAATCCGCCGCAATAAAAGGCCGGATCACCAAAGTCAGCCAAAAAAATATCTACCGGCGCCGGATGTCGATCATTGAAGCATATATAGAAGATGAGACTGGTATAGTCCGCGCCGCCTGGTTTAATCAACCATATGTCGGTAAGCTCCTCTCCGAAGGCAAAGAAGTTATTTTGAAAGGCCGAGTCTCCGAAAGCAAAAAAGATCTTTATTTTTCCTCACCTCTCATAGAAGACCCTCGCCTTGCTGAAAAAAAACGACCCTACCTCCTTGGTCACTATCCCGAGACTCGCGGCCTCACCTCCCGCGGCCTCCGCTATCTTTTAGATGGTGTAATAAAAAATATTGCTCCTATTCCCGACCCTCTTCCCTCATCTCTCCTGCAAAAAATTTCTCTTCCTGATCTTCACTCCGCCTTCACCCACCTTCATTTTCCCCGCTCGCTTAAAGAAGCTGAAGTGAGCCGTGATCGCCTTATCTTTGACGACCTTCTCCTTCTCCAGCTCGTCAATCAAAAGACCCGTTCTCGTTTAGCAAAAGAAAAAGCTCACCCTATCCCTCACACCACTTCCGAGCTCGAGACCCTTCTTGCTTCCCTTCCCTACACTCTCACTGCCACTCAAAGCCGTTCCCTAAAAGAAATACTCGCCGATATCGAAAATCCTCATCCCATGAACCGCCTCCTCGAGGGTGATGTCGGCTCCGGTAAAACAATCATTGCTTTAATTAGCATGCTTCTTGCCGCTCGTCGCCGTTTTTCTTCCTTTCTCCTCGCTCCCACCGAAATTCTCGCTCGCCAGCACTTTGACACACTCCAAAAATTCTTCATGGATCTTCTCGATGAATGGCGCATTAACGCCGCTCTCATTACCGGTGATGAGACCCGCCTTTTCCTAGGTAAAAATCTCGTCTCCTCTCCCTCCAAACGTGAGCTCGCTCACCTTATAGAAAAAAACGAAGTCCGTCTCATAATCGGCACCCATACTCTCCTTGAAGAAAAGTGGCGCGGCAAAGATCTCGCCTTGACTGTGATCGACGAACAGCACCGCTTCGGCGTCCGCCAGCGCGCCGCTTTAAGTGGTAAAAAAAGTGACGGCATCTATCCTCACCTCCTCTCCATGTCCGCCACCCCCATCCCTCGCACACTTGCTCTCTCGATCTTTGGCGACTTAGATCTTTCAACCATTGAAGAACTCCCGAGTGGTAGAAAATCCGTCATCACTCGCATAATAAAAAAAGAAAATCGCCTCAAAGCCTACGAATTCATCCGCAAAGAAATTCACCTCGGTCGCCAAGCCTACATCATCTGTCCCCGGGTAAAAAAATCCGACGATGAAAGCCTAGCTCCCAAAGACCTTAAAGACATTTTGAAGTATGAAATCAAAGCCGCCGAAGAAGAATTCACTCGCCTCAAAAAAGAGATATTCCAAAAGGAACGTCTCGGCCTCCTCCACGGTAAATTAAAAAATGGCGAAAAAAACTCCATCATGAGCGCCTTCCACTCCGGCAAGATCGATATTCTCGTTTCCTCCTCCGTCGTCGAGATCGGCGTCGATGTGAAAAATGCCTGCGTAATCATGATTGAAGGCGCCGATCGCTTCGGCCTTGCCCAACTCCATCAGTTCCGCGGTCGCGTTGGTAGAGGGCAACATCAATCCTATTGTCTCCTCTTCACCGACAATGAATCCGAAAAATCCCTAACTCGCCTTCACTCCTTAGTCGAGTCCAAAAATGGCTTCGAGCTCGCCGAACGCGACCTCGCTCTCCGTGGCCCTGGCGAACTTCTTGGCGACTCCCAGACTGGCGTCCCTGATCTTGTCATGCGCTCGCTCCAAAACATCGACCTCCTCCGCCTCTCCCGTGAAGCCGCCACTGCCATAATAAAATCCGACCCTGATCTCAAAAATCATCCTCTCTTAAAATCCCAACTTTCCCTCTTTGAATCCTCTCTTCATTTAGAATAAAAAACAAAAGTAGATTACAGAAAAGATGAAGATTTTTCCTTCAAGGCTAGAAGAAAATGGGGCTTACAAGGAAGCATAAGTACGCCGTATGTTGACGAATAGGCAAAAGCTTAGACAACGCCCTGGAGGAAAAAGACAAGCGAAAATATAAAAAGATAGGAGTCTTCCCTCCCCCATCTCTTTTCCTAAGCAGTTCTTTGCATGTACACCTTTCCGAATTTTGGAAATGAAGAGTATCCACTTTCAAACTCATAGATAAAGATCTGCCTCCAATCTTATCTTTTCCCTCATCTTGAATTTGCCCTAAAACCCAGTACACTATTTAAAATACTTTCCCGCCCATTGAAAACCATAGAAGGAGTTTCCTCATGAATCCTGCTGTTCTTTCAAAACCCGCCATCCTTGCTGCAAAAGAACGGGGTGATATCGACATCACTCCGTTTAATGAAAAAAATCTTGCCAATACGAGCTATGATGTCACACTCGGTGAATACTATTACCGAGAACAACCCCCCGAATCGGGCTACACCATCTACAATCCCTGGCAAAATTCCGAAGTGACTCGAGTGTGGGGAAAAGGGTACTTTCAAGCTGTGCTTTTTTCCGAATGGAAACGAAAACATGGGGAACATCCTCAACTTGAAAAAGGCATCGCAAATAATAATAAAATAATCTGGCTCGCCCCTGGCGAAACTATCCTTGGCCACACCAATGAATTCATTGGGGGTAAAAATGGCATTACGACCATGATGAAAGCCCGCTCCTCCATCGGTCGCAATTTCATTACTGTTTGCAAATGCGCTGGTTGGGGTGACATTGGCTACATCAATCGCTGGACCATGGAAATCAGTAATGCTAGTCGCCACTATCACATTCCTCTGATAGTCGGTCGTCGTATTGCTCAAATCATCTTCTTTCCCTGCGAAGCAATTGGTAATGAAGATTACTATGGTCAAGGAGGAAAGTATCAAGTTGGTGGAGACATCAAAAAATTAACCAACTCCTGGCACCCTTCCATGATGCTTCCCCGCCTCTATGAAGACCGAGAAATAAAATCTTGAAAAAAGAAAGGAACAAAAAATCCCGCGAACACCTCGCGGGATTTATTTTTGCAGTCACGAAAAAAATTTTATTTCTTCATGACCACCAGCACAGTTTCCTGAAACGCTCCGGGAAACCCTTCAATCTCATCAAGCGCCATGAAATTTGGTTGAGGAGGGATATTCGGATGAGGTAAGTGAATTGCCGGAACATACCGGATCCCCTCCTCATCTCGGCCCACACTTCCTAAAAAAACCATGACCGCCGGACAAATCTCCTCTTTCACCACAAACTTCGCCTGCAAAAATTGAGACAAAGCCCCTAGTTGCAGACATGGCCGATCTTCATACAAAGAAAGGACGGACTCCACCGGCGTTTTACAGCTCGGACTACCAATCATATCCACGTCAAAGTAATCATAGATATCAAATTCCATTGGTAATCGCAACACCTCGTTGCATCTTCCCGAAGGCTGATCCAAAGGAAAAAGTTTCATTCCCTTCCGCCTGAATTGTATCCGAGAAAAGCTATCCGTTGAATTAATCTCTCGCTCTAAAGAACAAAACACTTTTCTCCATTGCCTTCGTGACGCAGGTGCAATCATCTTTCTATCCTCCTTTCTAAGGAGATGCTTTTTCAATCACCTCATGCTGAGTCACCTTCATCTTCCCACCATTCTTGAGACATACTACTCCCACTTCACCCATAATCCCTTCTCCACGAAAGTATGCAGCAAGATCCACCCACTCCTCCGCTAGAATTCCCCTTATATCCGAGATGAGTCCATAGCAATAAAAGTCAGAGGTCGATCCATACCGTCGCAAGATAGGAAAGGGAAACAAGCTATGCAGAATAGTATTCGTCCGCAAGAGTGTATTCTCCGCCTCTCTCTTCAAATCCTCATACGAGAAAAAAGCTCGCCCCACCGCATACGTCCCAATCCCATCCTCCGATATAAGATACCCTAGAAATGCGTTCAAATCTTTCGGCGGCGTCAAAATTTTTTTCAAAATTAGGGGCAATGAATTAGAAGTAATCATTACCTCCGTGTCTGTGTCTAGTTGCGTTTGCTTCTCATACTCCACCAAAATTTTTTTCCCCGCCACTTCAATAAGAGACGGGATCATTTCCTGATGATTTCGCATCTTGGGCAACTGAATTGGCGAAGTCCCCACCGATCTGGTAGCCATTAGAAGTCCTTTCTTTATCTACAGGAAAAGCAAGAAGAAGGTTCCTCTTCTCACTAAGTTAAATTCTCAACGTCCTAAAAACCCACTTTGAAATTACCTTGCTTTCCTTAAAAAGTAAAGAGAAATCCTTTTCAAAAGAAAGTTTTTATGTTTATATAAATAACCCTCTAGTTTTTATTAAAAAATACTCGCTCTGCAAAAGCGCATAATTTTTGGACGAGTCTCCACTGGCAATTAGCTCTCTTAAACTAAAAAATAAAAGAATTAGTAAAAAAGAACTAAAATGAGCTAGATCAGCGAGGCTCCCCATTTCTTTTCGAGGAGCTACCGGAGCATACTAAGGGAAGTCTGTAAGGAGATACCGCAGGAAAAAACGGGAAAATTCGCCAAAAAGACAAGCTTAATAGAATGAAGAAAATCCTCGCCATCGAAACCAGCTGCGACGACACAGGCCTCGCTTATGTAGAATGCGAAGGTTCTTTTCCTGATGCTATTTTCAAAGTCATTTCTTCTCGTCTCTCCTCCCAGACGCTCACTCACTCCCCCTATGGTGGTGTCGTCCCCATGCTCGCGAAGCGTGAACATATCAAAAATCTCCCCCTCCTCCTCGAAGAAATAAAAAAAGAATTCCGAGGAAAAAATATTCCTTTCACTCCGGATGAAATAGCAGTCACGATCGGACCCGGCCTTGAGCCCGCTCTCTGGGCCGGCCTCGAATTTGCCAAAAGCTTAGCCACCGAACTCAACCTCCCCCTAGTCGGCGTCAATCACCTCGAAGGCCATATCTACTCCAATTGGTTAAATGAAAAGAGCGAAAAAGAGACGTCACAAAGCAGAAGTAATTTCGCTGGATTTTTTCCCAAAGACAAGGCGCAAGTGAGCAATACTCGCGAGGCATATGTAAGAGTGAATGTCGAGCGAGAAAGCGAAGCGAGCAACGCAGTATCCGGGAAAAAAGACGCAAAATTACCTTTACCAGCATTAATTTTATTAGTCTCCGGCGGCCACACCATCCTCCTCCTGATGAAAGCCCAAAATGATTTTCAAATTCTCGGCGAGACTCGCGACGACGCCGTCGGTGAAGCCTTTGACAAGGTGGCAAAAATGCTTGGTCTCCCCTACCCCGGCGGCCCTGAGATCGAACGCCTCACACGCTATCATTCTGGACTTGATCTGGAATCCAGTAAATGTAAGCTACCAAACTCCTCATCTCTTATAAAATTTCCAAGACCAATGATCAATTCCAAAGACTATGATTTTTCCTTCTCAGGCTTAAAAACCGCCGTCCTCTATCATCTCCGCGACAATCCAATAAAAAACGACGAGAATAAAGCTCTCATTGCCGCCTCTTTCCAAGCCGCCGTTTTTGATCTTTTGAAAAGTAAAATAAAAAAAGCTATCAACGAATTTCACCCCATATCCCTTTTCCTCTGCGGCGGCGTCGCTATGAACTCCCTTCTCCGCACTGCTCTCACACAAGTAGCAAACGAATCCGAAATCACCTTTCATGCCCCTGCTCCTGGCCTCAACTCCGACAATGCCATCATGATCGCTTTCGCCGCCTACCTTGGCCGTCCCTACCCTACAAGCACCGTCCATGGCCACCTTTCTCTTTAGATATTAGTCTTTTTTGGTTAGTATTAATTGAAATTATGGCTCTCCCTGAGATTTTCAAAACTCCCTACAACCCTAAAGATCACGAAAAAAGAATATATGAAGCCGAACTCTCCTCCGGCCTCTTCAACCCCGACAATCTAGAAAACACTGGTAAGCCCCCCTACGTCATCATGATGCCTCCGCCAAATGTCACTGGTGTCCTTCATATGGGCCATGCTCTCATGCTCACAATCGAAGACATCTTAATCCGCTACAAGCGCCTCCAGGGCTACCGCACTCTCTGGCTTCCCGGCACTGATCACGCCGCAATCGCCACCCAAGTTCGCGTCGAAAAAGATCTGCAAAAAAAAGAAGGGAAATCCCGCTTCGATCTCGGTCGTGATGACTTTTTAAAACTAGTAGAAAAATTCGCTTTTGATTCTCATGACACCATCACCTCTCAGATCAAAATAATGGGTGCCTCCTGCGACTGGAGCCGTGAAGCGTATACTCTTGATGAAAAACGCAACCAAGCCGTCAATACCGTTTTCAAAAAAATGCATAACGACGGCCTTATCTACCAAGGCTACCGCGTGGTCAATTTTGATGTGAAGGGTGGTACGGTAGTAAGTGATGATGAGCTCGTCTATGAAGAACGTGACGCCACTCTCTACACCTTCCGCTATTCTCCCGAATTCCCTATTGAGATCGCGACTACTCGCCCCGAGACCAAAGTTGGCGACACCGCCGTCGCCGTTCATCCCGACGACCCCCGCTACCAAAGCTATATTGGCAAAGATTATTCTTTTGATTTTTGCCATGTCCCTGTCTCAGTCAAAATCATCGCCGACCCTTCTGTAGAAAAAGATTTTGGCACCGGCGCGCTTGGCGTCACTCCAGCGCATAGCTTAATCGATGCTGACATTGCCGAGCGGCATCATCTCCCTCTAAAGCAAGTCATCTCTGAACGCGGCCGCATGATTAACACGATCCCCGCCCTTGATGGCAAAAAGACTCTTGAAGCCCGTGAAACCATTGTCTCCTGGCTGAAGGAAAATAATCTCATAAGCAAAGAAGAAAAGATTAAGCAAAATGTCGCTACTGCCGAACGCACGAGCGGCATCATTGAGCCTCTTCCGAAAAAACAATGGTTTGTGGCGGTCAATAAATCATTCTCCCTCCCCCACTCCGCAATCCCTGGTATAGAAAGCGGGAGCACTACTACCTTGAAAGAAATTATGAAGCGCAGTGTAGAATCTGGTGCTATCACTATCAAGCCCGCTCACTTTGCAAAGACCTACTTCAACTGGGTCGACAATCTCCGCGACTGGTGTGTGAGTCGCCAAATCTGGTTTGGCCACCGTATCCCCGTCTGGTATCGAAATGAAGAAATAGTAGTGAGTGGAGATAAGCCCGAAGGTGAGGGCTGGATCCAAGACGAAGACACCCTCGACACATGGTTTTCCTCCGCCCTTTGGACTTTCTCTACGCTCGGCTGGCCAGAAAAAACCAAAGATTTAAAAACTTTTCACCCCACTGATGTCCTCGAGACTGGTTACGAAATTATTTTCTTCTGGGTCGCCCGCATGATTATGATGAGTGGCTATGCTCTCGGTGAAATTCCTTTTCGTCACATTCTCCTCCACGGCACCGTCCGCGATGCGCAAGGCCGCAAGATGAGCAAGTCATTAGGTAATGGCATCGATCCTTTAGACATCGCCGAGAAATACGGCGCCGACGCCGGCCGCCTCGCATTAGTCTACGGCACCGCTCCCGGTACCGATAGCAAAATAAGCGAGGAAAAAATCAAAGGCATGAAACATTTTGCAAATAAGCTCTGGAACATCGCCCGCTTCATCCTCGAAAATACCGAAGATTGTCATTCCAGACTTGATCTGGAATCTATAAAAAAGAACCCTTCCTTAACTACCGCCGATAAAGCCATCCTCTCCTCTTTCGAAAACACCGTAAAAAAAGTCGAGGCCGATCTTGAAGCGCAGGATCTGCACACCGCCGCCGAAGAGCTCTACTCCTTTGTCTGGATGAAGTTTGCCGACGAGTATCTCGAAGTAAGCAAACTTCAACTCAAAAACGAAACACAAAAAGAATCCACACAAAAAATTCTTCTCTATCTCCTAGAAAATTCCTTAATCCTTCTCCATCCCTTCATCCCCTTTGTCACCGAAGCGATTTATGAACATATCCCCGATCGTCCGTCCACGCTACTATTAGTAGCAAGATGGCCCTCTCTTTAATTCTTGGACTCATAGGACTTCTTCCTAGTCTCATCTGGCTCACTTTTTTTCTATTTGAAGATCGCCACGAACCCGAACCAAAACTCCTTCTCCTTTCCGCCTTTCTCCTCGGCGGCTCTATGACCTTCATTGCTTTTTTCCTTCAGCTCTTCACTCAAAAAGTTCATCTCGCTCTTGGCCTAGGATCTAATTCTGTCTATCTTATCCTCACTTTTGCTCTTCTGGAAGAATTATTAAAATTCCTGGTCGTCTTCCTTCTTTTCTATCCCATAAAAGCCTTTGACGAACCCATCGACGCCATGATCTACCTCATCTCCGTCTCTCTCGGCTTCGCCGCCGTCGAAAACATTGTTTATATTCTTAAAACCGGCGCCTCCCAAGTTGGTCTCGAGACGATCGTTCTCCGCTTCATGGGCGCCACCCTTCTTCACGCGCTTTCTTCTGGTATTATCGGCTACGCCTGGGGCAAGACCCTCGCTGAAAAAAATAAATCTTGGATCTCTCTTCCTGAAGGCCTTATTCTTGGTACCATCGTTCACTTCTTCTTCAATGTCGCCATCCTCCGCTTCGGCTTCACGAGCTACATCCTCCTCTTCCTCATCTGCGTCGCCTTCTTCGTTCTCCTCGACTTCGAACGCTTGAAGACTCCTATCAATCTCATTAAATAATAGTAGTAATCCTGCCTCTGCTTTGCTTCTCGGAAGATATTGCAATACTAAGCTTACTTGCCTAGTGATAGGCGGATCGAAAGATAAAAAAATCCTTCGGACATTCCAATATTCAGAAAAGAAAATCTGTCTTTCTATTACGCAAAACCCCCTCTTTTAGTAATATTGACAAATATAAATAATGTTGCATAAATATTGACTTTTGAGGGGTAGGGATGCTATAATAGAGATAGAAAGATGCCTCGAAAAGAGGTGTTTTTTTATAGTGGGCATTCACTATAAGAGGCACTCCTTGAGAGATATCTTCTTAACAAATGGGTAAACGTAAAACTTTCTTGGCCTACGCCTTGATGCCAATGCTCTTTGCTTCGACTAGTCTTTCTCCCCTCTTTACGATGTCTTCGACACCGAATCTCTTAGGATATTCGAGTCTGTTGTTCTCAAAAATCGGAGGAGAAAAAGATGCAGACGACACAAAAGTAATAGAGGCAGCAAAAGCGAAAGCCGAGCCGAAGATGAAAGCGGTTAAGACTATTCAAGTAGTTGCCACTGCCTACTCTTCAACGCCCGACCAGACAGACGAAACGCCGTTTGAAACGGCGCTCGGTACCATGGTTCGGGACGGGATCATCGCGGCCAATTTCCTTGATTTCAAAACCAAGGTCCGTATCCCCAAACTCTTTGGAGATAAGGTGTTCGTCGTAGAAGATCGCATGAACAGACGCTATACCGACGCCATTCCTCCTCGCATTGATCTCTGGATGCCCGAGCGGGAAACGGCCAAAATCTTTGGCATTAAAGAAGTAGAAATGGAGATTCTTGCCAATGAATCCGCAAATAGTGCCAAACCTAAAAAAGAAATCTAAAAATAAAAAAGGGCTTCGGCCCTTTTTTATTTCCTTAAATTATTTTTCAAAACCTTCTTTCTCAACCGAAGACTCTTCGGCGTCACTTCAAGTAATTCATCTTCCCCTAGATATTCGAGGCATTGTTCAAGTGACATTACTTTCGGCGGCACCAAATCATTCGTTACCGCTTCCGTTTTAGCCCGGAAGTTAGTCAATTGCTTCATCTTCGCTACGTTCACCACCAAATCATTCGCCTTCGCGTGAATCCCCACCACCTGTCCTTCATAAATCTTTTCTCCCGGACCAATAAACATTTCCCCTCGTTCCTGTGAGTTCAACAATCCATAAGCAGTAGAAAGCCCCGTCTCATGCGCCACGAGTGATCCATGTTGCCCCGGATCAATATCACTCCACTGCGGAAAGTACCCGGCAAAAAGAGTATTAATAATCCCCATCCCCTTCGTCTCAATCATAAATTCATTTCGAAAACCGATGAGTCCCCGAGTCGGGATGAAGAAGTGAAAGCTCACAATCCCGTTTTCTACATTCATATTCTTAAGCTCACCCTTCCGCTGGCTCATCTTCTGGATGATCGATCCGGAATACGCCTCCGGCGCCTCGAGCCACACATCTTCCGCCGGCTCCATCCATTTGCCATCCTCCTGCTTCATGATCACCTCTGGCCGTGACACTTGGAGTTCATGCCCCTCCCGTCGCATTTTCTCGATAAGGATTGCAAGGTGCAATTCCCCTCGTCCCGCTACCCAAAATTCCTCTGGCGATCGTCCCGGCTCCACTTTAAGCGCCACATCCGTCTCAAGCTCCTTTTCCAATCGCTCTTTGAGGTTGCGTGAAGTACAATATTCTCCTTCCTCCCCTGCAAATGGGGAATTATTCACCGAAAAAATCATCTTCACCGTCGGCTCCTCGATCCCAATTGGCTCCAGTCCTTCTGGGGACTCTGCCGACGCAATCGTCTCCCCGATCGCAATCTCCGGGCATCCTGCGATCGCCACAATATCTCCCGCCTGTGCCTCAGCCACCTCATAACGACTCAAGCTCAAAAAGCTCATAAGACTCGTCACCTTAAACTGCTTTTCTTTCTTCTCGCGAGTGATTTGCATCGCCTGCGCATTTGCCGCCACACTTCCCCGTACGATTCTTCCAATCCCAATCTTCCCCTTAAAATTATCATAGATCACCGAGGTCACCATCATCTGTAGCGGCTTATCAAGCTCCACCTTTGGTGCCGGTATCTCCTCAATAATCATCTGAAACAGCGGTTTCACATCCATCATCAATTCCACCTTCGGCTCAAAGCCCGCAAGGCCCATCTTCCCCGATGCATAGATAGTCTTAAATTCCAACTGCTCATTCGTCGCCCCGAGTTCAATAAAAAGTTCAATCAATTTTTCGTGCACGTATTCTACCCGCGCCTCCGGCTTATCCACTTTATTCACCACCACGATCACCTTCAGTCCCTGCGCCAAGGCTTTCTTGAGCACAAATCTCGTCTGCGGCATTGGCCCCTCCTTAGCATCCACCAAGAGAAGCGCTCCATCCGCCATATTAAGCACCCGCTCCACCTCACCGCCAAAATCGGCGTGCCCCGGTGTATCGATCAAGTTGATCTTCGTCCCCTGGTACGACACCGCCGCGTTTTTGGAAAATATGGTAATTCCCCGCTCTCGCTCGAGATCGTTGAAGTCCATGATGAGTTCCTGGTTGCCCAGCTTCCCCAAATCCGTATCTGATTGTTTAAGCATCGCGTCCATAAGCGTGCTCTTCCCGTGGTCCACGTGCGCAATAATGGCCACATTCCGCAAATCCTTTCTTTCTATAATCATAAGAAAATAAAAAAGGCTTTTCGCCTTTTCAAAAGCTTCAATATTATAAAACACAAAAATAAATAAAGCAACAAAACACAGGGTACTAAAATCTTAAGAACCGATCTGCGCAATTCCTATAAAATAATGTAATATTCATTACATTATGATAGAACCCTACTCCCCCCCGCGAAAACTATCTATAAGCCAATTAAGCTTTATAAAAATATTTTCTCTTATACACAGAATAATTAGAGGGTTAGCAAATAATATACTCGATAAAAAATATACTAAACCAAGAGAATTCTCAAACGCTATTCTACGTGATTATGCACCACTTTTTACAGGAAGCATTATAAATGTATCGGGCTGGAAAGACAGTGATTTAGAAGGAAATACTTATAGAAAATACTTCAGTAATGCAGAGAGTTATCATATTTCAAACGCTCCAGTAAAAAGTAAAGGGGTTGGTTCACTACCTGGATTAGAAATAGAAATAGATTTAACAAAGCCAATTAATTCATCATTAATGCATTCATTTGATATTGTGTGTAACCACACAACATTAGAACACGTCTTTGATTTAAACACCGCATTTAAAAATCTCTGTGATATGGCTCGTGAAGTAGTAATACTTATAGTACCTACCCCCCGACATATCCATTTTAACGCAGGATATGGTGATTATAATAGACTAACACCAATGGGAATTATGAAATATTTTGAGAAAAATAAATTTGAAACTCTCGTAATTCAGTCAAATGAACAACAGTTTTCTCCCATATTTTGCTTCGCTATCGCAGCACGTAAAGGATCAAAATATACGAAGTTAATTAAAAAAAATCTAAATTTTGAAATGGGAGGTAAACTATATGGCTCAAGATTTAATCAAGCGCATATCGAAAAACACGTTAACTTATAAATAAGAATCCTTATTTCTTTACGTGGTGCCCAGGGCGGGACTTGAACCCGCACATCCCAAGGGATAACAGATCTTAAGTCTGTCGCGTCTGCCATTCCGCCACCCGGGCAATAATCAAACCTTCGTTTGATTGGAGGCGCGGGCGAGAATCGAACTCGCGAATAAGAGTTTTGCAGACTCCTGCCTTACCACTTGGCCACCGCGCCTAAAAGAAAATTACCATTAATAGTAATAAAAAAATGCAATAAATTAAAGCTCTTCTTTCAAATCATCTTCCACTCTCTTTACCGCCTTTTCCACTCGAGCTGCATTCTTCGCGCCTATGTCCAATTTATACCGCATCTTTGGCACTCGCCGCATCTGCATCTTCTCCACTAAGAATCGCTGGATATACCCCGCTCCTTTTTGAAGCTTATCCATCACCGCTTTCTCCTCACTCTCCGGCACCACCGCCACATACGCCACCCCCTCCACCTCATCCTCCGTCACCTCCACGTTCGTCACGGTAACGAGCGCCGGCGAAAAATCCATCTCCCGCGTCAAAATCATCGAAAGCTCCTGAAGCAACACACTCTGCAACCTCTGTCCCCTATAAATCCCCATATCTTTATTCCCTCCATAAAAGCATCAAATAAAAGAAATGTAAAGGAAAAGAATTAGAGAAAAAACTAATTTCTATAATTCACTCGAATACCATCCATGTTGTAATAAAGGCATTCTTGTTGAAGTCCTTGATTAACTATTGGACTACAAAGAGTATTTTTATCAACTTGTCCCTGAAGATACCTCACGCATAAGTCGGCTAATCGAGGCTCTTTATAAATATCGCATCTATTATCTCTCACCATGAGCATGATTGATTGAAATTGGTACAAATAGCAATAATCTCTCCCCATTTGTTCCGGAATTACCTCACACTCCCCTTTCCTTCTAACCACATCTTCAATACACCGATACCGAGAGTCCTTCCTAGCATCCTGAGGAATCTTTTCACATATAGAATAGTCTCGTCTCTTTTCCGACCTTCTGCAGAAAAGAAGCATGGCTTTTTTGTGGTGGTATTTTGTCTGGTTTTTGTCCTCAAAGTACCACCACAAAAAATTCTTTTCGAAGCCTGAAAGAAACCCCGCTGGGGGTTTCTTGTGTCGGAAAAGAGGCGAGGATACTTTCAACCAGCCAACCAAAGTTAAAAAACTTTAACTAGTAAAACACCAAAAAGTCTTCCTTAAGAATCTCAGTTACACTCTTCACCATCATTCCACACTCATTCCCCTCGGTTACCACTACTGCATCCACCTTATTTTGCTGCAAGTTAATTAACCGCGCCTCCCCTATCACTACTCCCTTCCGTTCAATCTCGCACTTTGCATTATTCACCACTTCACCCTTAATCACCTTTCCACCCACCACCTGCTTCTCCCCCTTGGCTCCAAAAGTCGCCAAGACCTCAAGCCTCCCCTTCTCCACTCGCTTCACATTCCCCGTCAACCAATCCTCCAAATTTTTGATAAGCTCATACACAATCTCTGAAGAAAAAACCTTCACCTGCGTCTCCTCCGTATATGCCTTTTGCATGATCTCCGCCGCCTTTGACATCTTCACCTTAAAGCCAATCACGATCGCCCTGGTACTCATCGCAATTTTTAAATTTCCATCAGTAATATCTCCCACCGCCTGATCAATAATCTTGATCTCCGATTTATCCGGCACCGGCAATGCCTTAATGATAGAAGAAAGCGCTTCTAAAGAACCTGCATCATTTGCCTTCAAAATAAGATTAATAAATTTCTTCTCTTGATCCTTCCTAGTCACGAGTCCCGTGGGCTCTTTGGCCATTTCCGTCTCCTCCACTGTCTTCACTTCTCCTCCAACCAAAAATTCCTCTCCTACCTTTGGCTGCTTTGGAAAGCCCAGAAGCAAAAAAGGGGTCGAAGGTACCGCTTCCTTGATCTGCTTTCCGCTCGAGTCCTCCATCATCTTTATCCTCGCCTTCTCCCCCAAAAAAAGCACTGAGTCTCCTACCCTAATCACCCCATCGCGAGCAATCACCGCCGCGACCACCCCTCGCCGATTATCCAAATGTGATTCGAGAATAAATCCCTTTCCCGGAGCCGTCTCATCATAGGTAATACCCTCCACCTCCGCCACAAAAAGAAGCAAATCGAGTAATTCATCCACCCCCTCTCCTGTCATTGCCGATACTGGCTTATAGGAAATATCTCCTCCCATTCCTTCAAGTAACACTCCCAAGGTAAAAAGATCGTTAATCACTCTATTCACATCCGCTCCCGGCTTATCCATCTTCGTCACTGCCACCACAAACGGTATCTCTGCCTTCTTAATCGTCTCAAATGCCTCCTTAGTCTGCGACCGCACTCCCTCGTCTCCCGCCACGATAAGAATAGCAATATCTGCCACTTTTCCTCCCCGTTCCCGCATCATTGAAAATGCCTCATGTCCCGGCGTATCAATAAAAGTCATTTTCTGACCCTTATGCTCTATCTCATATGCTCCAATCGCCTGGGTGATCCCCCCCGCCTCCCGCGCCGCCACATTCGTCTTCTTAATGTAGTCCAAAATAGTGGTCTTCCCATGATCCACATGTCCCACAACCACAATGACTGGCGGTCTTTTCTTCATACGTTCCAATAAAATATCAAATTTTTCCCAATAAGACAACAGAAAATTGACAAAAAAAATAAATAGAAGCACTATAAACTCCGGACTTTGAAAACCCTTAAAAAAGAAAGAGAGGATTCGCGTGACCAACATTCAAAAAAAATTAGAACATTTTTTTCATCTTAAATTAGATGAATTGAAAGCGAATAATATCTGGCTAGGAGCCGTTGAGCGATTAGAAAGAAGGAAAGAAGAAATTCTTCGCAAAGCCGGTCAATATCGCTACAAAGATCAAAGTCTTCTTCCTTTTTTGTTTGTGATCGGTCCTCAAGTGCGCTCTTTCCATGATCAGCTCCAGATGGTGCCCGGCAGTTCCGATTCCATTAATCCACTCCATATTGCCGACCAAGTCCCTAGAGACGAAGTCGCTACTGTCCGGGTCATCTATGGTATTTCCGAGATCAAAGAAGCCGCGGGCCAGCGTCCCAAAACAGCCCTCGAGACTATTCGCAATGCTAACTGGCGACCCAAACAAAAAAGATACTGTGGCCCGAATAAGAATTATATTGAGATTACCACCTGGGATCTCCTCGCCATTGGAAGAGAACTTAATCTCTTAGCTAATGAGAGAATCGTCGCCACTAGTTCGATAGTAAGCGGCCTCCACGCAAGCGAACGTGCTCATCCTTGCCTCATGCGAAAAAGTGGTGGTGGTCTCCATGCTTTTAGCATTGGTGAATACGCTGATGACGAAAATCTGCATTACTTCGCCTTTCGCGAACGAAGTAATATCTTTCTCTAGCCTCCCATTTTCACCAATAAAAAGCCTGGGTTATCCTCGGGCTTTTTTCTTAAAAAATTACTTATTCAGAATATCCTCCCAAAATCCTCTTTCTTTAAGCGTTCCGTAGTTATTTTCCCCATCAATCCCCCGCATAATAATAAGAAATACGCAGACTATAAGCCCTACATAAGGTACGATCATTAAGAGCGAAAACCAGCCACTCTCCCCAATATCATGGAATCGTCTCGCGGTAAGAGAGAGAATAAAAAAAATCTGAACAATCGTGCCAATCACAAATAGTGTTCCGACAAAAAAAAGATAAGTGAAAGGTACTGTTTCTGACTGTAGATTATTAAACCAAGCCGATTCAAACAAGTAAAAACTGATCAAAAGAAGAAATGCTAAATAAATAAGAGAAAAAACAAAGCTCCCAAAAAACCAATGTTTTCGCCCAATCCTCCCATCAAAAAAACTATTAAGATTTCTAGTCATATAGTAATAAAAGCACAGTCAAAAAAAAAGAAAAGTACCACGTGGAGTGACGCAGGAAATTCAGAATAATTTAGAGAGATAAATTCTCCGCTTCTTCATATCGAAGCCGTTGCAAAACCATTTTTCCTCCATCTTTTTCCATCAATCTTGGTTGGGCAAAGTCATAAATCATAGTTGGATAAAAATCTATTTTTTTCACCCCTTTCTTTGTAAAGAATATTTTAAGCGCCAATCCAGCCCGCGTTTCAAACGACCACATCTGATCAAACACGAAATTTCCCAAACTATAAAAAATATATTTTCCTTTATATTGCTCCATGGTCTGCACCACATGAGGATGATGACCAATCACCATCTCCGCTCCCGCATCAATCGCCGACCGAGCAAACTCTGTCTGCGATTTGTTTGGCTTCTCTTCGTACTCCCGCCCCGAGTGCATTGAGACAATCACAATATCCGCCTGCACTCTCGCCGCCCGCACCGCCTCCTGCATTTTCTCTATCCGCATAAACGCCGTCCCCGCCCTGACCCTCCCCGCTTCATAGACCTGCGGCACCACATCTGGATCATTGTATGCTAAAAATGCAAATCTGATTCCCTTAGTAGTAATAATCACCGGCCGATTTGCCTCTTCACTATTTCTTCCGGCTCCCACATATTCAATCCCCACTTTATAAAGAGCCTCAAAAGTATCAAGAAGTCCTTTCTTACCAAAATTAGGCACATGATTATTAGCAAGCGATAAAATCGAAAATCCCGCCTCTTGCAATGCTTCAGCCGCCTCCAGATCCGCCCGAAAACTCATCTCATAAGGCCGCACCGGCTCGCCCGGCGTAATTGACGTTTCAAGATTTCCAAAAGTAATATCCGCCCCTCTAAGAAACGATTCTGTTTTTCGAAATGGATAATCATACCCATATTGCTGCATCCTTTTTCCCACTGTCCGCGAAAGCATCACATCCCCCACCGCTACCATTGTCACTTCCGCCTCAACCTCCTCTTTTAAAATTCCAGGCTTTATTTTCGTTTCCTCACTAAAAGAAAAAAGGGAAATTATGATAAGAACAGAAAGAATAGAGATAGAGTTTTTTTTCATTAAAAGCTATCTTTGACTATTAATTAAACCCTTGTTTTCCAATTGGCGGTGAAATTATATCCTTTGTACGAACCTTTTTCGAGCGGAAAATGAACTGACCCGCCCCGCCACTGCCTTGCTTCGCTCGGCAACACCAAAGAAAAATGTCTCTTGCTTTTTTGGATTTGCGCGCGACCAATTTTTTCTTCTAAAAGGATGATAACATTTTTGCGGTCGTTTTTGATTGATGTTCGAACTTTCTTTGAGCAGAACCCCGACTAAGGAAACCGCCCCGCCGCCGCTCAAAAGCAGGCGGGCAAAAATTCCTTCCCCCCAACCCCCTTCCTTTTTGCCCGCCTGCTTGGGCTTCGCCCTGAAATTTTTTTGGCGAACAGATTTATCGGCGGGATTGGAGCGCGTGCCAATATCATTGGCGCGCCTCCTTCGGCGACTTAAAAAATAAAACTGATACTACTAAATCTACAATAGACCAAAAGAAATGTCCAAAGTAGAGAGGGTTGATCGGATTAAAAACGATTGCGATAACGATCATGGTCAGCATCCATCTCTTATTTTTCTCTTTGTGATATAGATACACTGAGAATGCGGCCGCCCCAAAGATCACAAGCTTAAGAGCTTGATAGAAAAAGTAAGGCCATACCGGGATTACTGCGACAAGTAATGCTATGGTCGCTATCTTCGAAAAAAGTTTTCGATATTCAGCTTGTTCTTTGGTAACCATAAGTATTTCTACGACCTCTCCAAATTTGTAAACTTATCATAATAGGCAAGCTCTTCTTTTGAGATCGATGGTTGAAATTTACTCATAGCTTCCAAAAGCAACCTTTCGTCAATAAAACTTTTGTCTTGCGCGACAGCTAGACGAGCGGCCTGTGTGACAATAAGCTCGATGTCCGAACCAACGTAGAACTCTGTTTTTTTTGACAATTTGTCGAAGTCAATTCCCTTGTCATAAGGTCGTCCGGATAGGAAAATCCTAAACATATCCTTTCTTGCCTCAAAGTCTGGCGGTCCAACAAAAATTCGTTTATCCATTCTGCCGGATCTCATAATGGCCGCATCGATCATGTGGGGTCTATTTGTTGCTCCAACGACCAAAATCTTATTTGCCCCAGCATTGTTGAGCTGAAGCAAAAACTCGTTGATCTCTTCTTTTTTAATATCAGCTGAGGAAGTTAGCTCTTCTCTCTTTGGTATAAGACCCTCGATTTCATCAATAAAAACAATAGCCGGAGATTGCATCTTCGCCATCTCAAATACTTTCGCAATATTACCTACTGCACCGTGAACCCACGGCGTGGCAACCGATGAAGGGTTGAGCTCAAAGAAATTGTATCCCAGTTCTTCAGCCAATTTTTTGACAATAAAAGTTTTTCCACATCCCGGAGGACCATAAAGTAATATGCCATTGGGGATAGAGAGTTTAAATTTTAAGAACTTCTCCGGATTTTTTAGGGGCTCTATGACTTCACTAATCAAAAGGGCTTTGAGTCCCTGCATGCCTGCAACACAATCAAAACCACGCAATGTGGTGAGACTATCGATAATATCGGTTATCTTCTCATGTGAGTGGACATTTATGACCACACCAAGATATTTTTTATTCTCATGATCAATCGTCACAAGATCATATCTTTTACCTCGATCAATAACTTCCTCTGGTCGAATATTGGTGAATAGATATAAATATTTTCCGTCAGAAAGCTCGTAAACTTCTGTGAAAAAGATACGTTCTACGCGACCTTTAATTGTGAGGTCATCCCTCACCTTGAATCCGTTATGTAAAATTGGTTTAGTTGATGTTGTCATAAATTTTTCTTATCGTCTTTCATAAAAAATTATTGTGGAGTGCAGTTGGCATCTAGGAAATTGTTATAGGTATCAATCTGACTGTCGAAGGCCTTTCTTCTTTGATCCCAACTGTTTGCGACAGTAATAAGTCTTTGGCGTTCAGTATTATAGCGATCTACCCTAGAGTTGTAATTGTCTACTGCATACTCATTATTTTCATCGACATACATTGCCTCAATGGCGACCTTTTCAGCCTTATTTGCGGCAATTTGTCGATCCAAGGTATCACTCTCGGTAGCCAACTGGGCTTCCGTAGATGCATTCGGTTTTAACTGCATTGCTCTGTTGTAATTAGAATCAGAGCATCGAAATGTTTGACCGCCTTCTGACAAGAGGTTATTGGAATTTGTACCGCCAGAAGATGTGTTGGTTGAGGTTGAGGAGCCGCTATCAGACCAAATTATCCATCCAAAAAAGAGAATCACGCTAGCAATGATCAGAATTTTTTTCCAATTATATTTACTTTTTTCTGATAGAGGTTTCTCACGATTAATTGTACCCGTTTTTTGAGGGGTATCCTTATCTAAAAAATCTGTATCAAATTTAAGATGGTCTGACATATAATTTTATCCACTAAATACTGCGCTCAAAATCCAGATGCCTATAATCCCGATAATGGCGTACTGCCAGTACTTCTGCCACTTATGCAGTTCCAGTTTGCCTAAAAATGAATAACTCCCATTGCCATGATTTTCTACGGTGTAACGTGCAATTGGAATAACTGGTACAAAGAGTAGGACAAAATAGAGAGTATCGCCGTAAATCCTAGTTCCACATCCATTAAGAGTGAACATACTAGGCGCACTTGAGATTGGTTTGCCATGTTTAGCTGTTCTCTCTTCTAGCTTCTGTTTTAGTTCTTGTAGAATCTTTTTCAATTCCAAATCAGTATCGCTGTTATAAATTGCTTGGTTGATTTCTTCTATAGCCCTGTCCGATTTACCCGCCTTTACTTTCTGTAAGATTGGGTCAAGAACTTTGTTGTATGCTTCCTCTTTTGTTTTATATGCAAGATTGCTCTGTAGGGTCGCAACATCTGCTTGGACTTTATTTTTAGAACTCTCTGTGCCAGAAATTTCCTCTGCGATCTTAGCTAGTCCCAGTGCAACCTCGGTTTCATTTAGATCATTGTGTAGATCAATACTAAGACTCCTTATCGCAGTTGCGGCCCTATCTCGCATTACCTTTGTTTTACTGTCGTTATATAATCCAAGATCGATTAATTTATTTAATTCAGATCGAATTAATCCTATGAGTTCTTTTATGGTTTTCTTCTCTTCCTTATCAAGGGTTCCATCCTCGCTGACCTTCAACTTTTCCAATTTTTCAACCGCAATACTAATCGCTTGATAAGCCGGTCCCAAAACACTTTTCTCAACTTTTTGACCTTTGGCCGAAAAGACCTTCTGAAATTCGTTAATATAATCGCTGTGTTTATGGAGATGATACAGTTCAGTATAAATGTCAGTCAGGTATTCAACTACATGGCCTTTGAAATCAGAAACAATATCTTCACTGGCTATTTGCTCATCGTGGAGTTTGTATACTTTAGAGAAAGATGCCCAGAATTTATCTGAATCGACCAACTCTTTCCAGGCGATCAGAGAATTTTGTAGATATTCTTTGTTGTCTTCGACAGCAAGCGTAAGACAATACAAAATTGCTAAATTCTTTTTATAAAAGAAAGCTTTTGTGCTTTGACCTTCAGCCGCCTTTTGCCAAACACGAATGGCATCGAGATAGTTCTTTTGCTTGAGTAGTCCTAAAGCCTGTTCATCAATGCTGTCTGCGATCTGAATCCAAAAGAAATACTCCTTGATCTTCTTCTTTGGAGCTTGAAGTCGTTGCAGGGCCTCCTTGACTGCGTCCTCAGTTCGAAAATCTTTGAACAGACCGACATCTAAATCATAGCTTGGAACATCATCTACTCTTAAGCGATTAATAATTTCCTTTGAACGTTTGAGGATATCCTTTTCGCTGGCCGAAATATCCAGTCCCAGAATGTGATATGCGTTGTTTTTGAGTGTATGTGACATATATTTATCGCGTTATACCCGAAAGGTTATCTTTAATTTTCTCTTGATCATCGGATGGGAGCAAGAGTGACAAATTGCGGACACACCGTTTCAGTTCGTCCACATCGCCAAGTTCAATTGCTTTTCTACCTTTTTCTATGTAATACTTTGCCTCTCTTTTGTTGATAAAGGTTGGATTACTATCAACAATTTTTTTGAAGTGATGTACCCAAGTTACTGGGTTAGAAAAAATAGCTTTTGAACTTAACTCTTTTATTTGCTCATTGATACGAATCAGTAGTGATTTATCGTTATTGGCAATAGCTTTCTCTCCTTCTTCTTTAAGTTTATTTAACTGATCGTTATTTGCGGTTCTGTCCTTCTCGTCCGCATAATCACTAATGATACTTTGTGTGTCTTGGATACCGTCTTTAAACTCTTTTACTAACTGGGGCATCTCTTTCTCTTTTTCAATTTTATCCAAGGCAATTTTTAGATCTTTAATCTGTTTATTTGCCTTCATTTTTTCATCTTCGTCCACAGGAGCATTATTAACACTTGTTTGAGCAGATTGGATGTTATTGTCAATTATTTTTCTTTCGTCGGGCGAGAGGTTTTCTGAAATAGCTTTCGCTCTTTCTTTTTGAGTCTCAAGATCTTCCTCAATATTTTTAAGCTCAATCGTTTCGTCATGAGAGGTCGAACGAGCATTAACAGTGAGGTCAATCAGTGGGATATAAGCCGTAACAAACACTTCTCGTGATTCGTTCACGACAACAGTTAGTTCCAGCGGCGTTCCCTCGGGGAGATCATGCGGCAAATCCTTCCCATTAATACCCACCTTACATAGAAACCCATTACGATCTGGCATGTCAGATTCACCCTCAACCACTATAATATCTAACTCATTTTCCTCGCCCCTCTTCAGCTTTCTTGATGTTTTGTAATCAGTAAGAAATCTTTTAATGGGGAGCATTGAACCTTTATCAAAAACTCTTTCGCAAATATTTACTGCCACGTTTCTTGTATAATCTTTTTGCACCACAACAATACCAACAGAATGTGGTAGGGGGGCGCCAGATACCGATAAGCCGTGAGTAATTGTGAATGAATCAGGGTCAATCGGAACAGAATTACCTTGTTTGTCAAAGAGATATAACCAATAGACATTTGGTTTATTTGGTTCGACTGCAACCGTATCAAAGAACTTGCCGTTTTTTAGTTTGATTTTTTGACCATTATAAAAGCCACTGTCAGATTGAATTTGTATATAATATTCCTCTTCTGATTCTTCCAGACTCTCGATGATCCCGCTGGCTGTTTGTTCCGTATCAGATGTAAGGGATTCATAATTTAAATCAATAGATCGAGTTCCTTCCTTGAGTTTTTTGCCATCACTTTCCATAAACTCTTTTGGAATTTTCTGACCGATACCGAACACACAAGCGCCTCTCGCAACTACAGTAAGAGGATCAACTGATGCATCAGTGGTGATTTTGAGATCAGCTTCAATCCTTTCTCGAATATAAGGAATCTGCGTCGGTCCACCGACAAGGATTACTTTTGCAACAGCACCGGCCTTGATACCAGCGTCTTTCAGAGTTTCCTTTGAGAGTTCTATAGTGCGATCAATCATTGGCTTGATCAATTTCTCAAAGTCTTTTCTTGTAAAATTAACGGTGAGAAAAATCTCCTTGTCATAATCGTCCTTCCCGATATTTTCCACCACGATTGAGGTTTTATCATATTCAGATAGCTCAATTTTAGCGGTCTCGGCAAAAAACTTTAATTGAGAAAAAGCACTCCTGTATTTTTCATTACTCCTATTAAAGTTTTTGATAGAAAACTTTTCTAAAATTTTCGGTACAATCACTTTATCAACAATTTCCAAGTCAAAGTTTTTGCCACCGAGAAAATTATCGCCATTATGTCCAAGTACCGAAAGTGCTCGATCTTTGGAGGCGATCAATGCAACGTCAAACGTACCACCGCCAAAATCATAAATAAGCCAATTCTCATTCTTGGTATTAGTGAAGCCGTAAGCGATGGCGGCGGCTATGGGTTCTTGTAGTAACACCACATGTTTAAATCCGGCGAGGTTGCCCGCTCGCTTGGTTGCTTCCGACTGAAGTACCGAGAAAGCGGCTGGAACAGTGATCACGGCGGCCACCGTGCTGAAGTCTGGATACTTTCTTAAAATATCCTCTTTCAAGCTCTTCAGAATTTCGGCTGAGATTTCTTCCGGGCCCATGTCCACGTTGGCTCTCTCAAAGTGAAACTTTTCCGAAGTACCCATTAACCGCTTAACTTCAGGTTTGTAGTTCTTAATCTCTTCTTCCGATGCGTCCTTATAGAAACTTTCGTATGCTTTCTGGCCGACCACTTTATTTCTTGCCTTGTCGAAACCAAAGACGGATGGGGTATATTCTACGCCTCCCGGTTTCTTAACGATTTCAATATTGCCATTCTTATTAATTGCAACGGATGAATTCGTTGTGCCAAGGTCAATACCTATTTGAATATTTTGTTGGTTGACCATAGTAATAAATTAATGGTTGCTTAGTAAAATTATCTTCGCCTTGCGAACGACCTGACCTTTAAGCATGATTGTAGGCTCGACAGTTTCCTTCACGATCGACTCCGGAAGCGTAGGGTCTTTCTCTACAGATAAGATATCGAGATTAAGCCCGTCATTGTATTTGTGGTTCTTGTAGTCCACAATCTCGATATCGTATTTTTCTAGGTAACGCCTTAACTTTTGTATAGAATTTTCTAGACCTTTTAACTGATTCTCTGGTAAACTCGAAGCAGATTTGGTGATACGTTGCTCGATACGCCACACTTCTATAGCAAGATCAGTAATCTCATTGGCCTCAATAGTCACTGTTACAAACTTAGGGGCTACTGCAGATTTAATTTCCTCTCTAATCTTTAAAAATAATTCTTCGAACTTATCGGCGCCGCTGGACTGATGAACGCCCTTGCGTGAAAGGAGATACACAAAAGCAAGGATTAAAAGAGCTCCTGCGACGGTGATTGCTACGACAACTGGGTTTGTAAATAAATTGCTCATAATTTTATTTTATTAAATCATCAAGCGACACTCCGAGCGCATCCGCGATTTTTTTGACTGTTTCAATAGTGGGATTGGGAGTTGATCCAGCTTCAATTTTGGCGATTGTATGAAAAGCTAAATCCGCCTTTTTTGAAAGCTGATCCTGCGAGATACCGAGTTTGTTTCGGTATTTTTTTATGTTGTCTGCGATTGTGGATTTTTCCTTTGACATATTCGTATAACTTTACTATGATAGTTATATAGTGTTACGATTACTGCTTATCGTTAGTTAGTATATGAAATTTTTATTATTTCGTCAAACACAATTAGGGAGTTCCTTGTCGTTGCCCGCGCATGGGTTGGGTGGGGCAAGGGCAACATCAACTCTAGCGGCGCATTTTGCTTTACAAAATACGCGCTCCAATCCCGCCGATAAATCTGTCCGCCAAAAAAATTTCAGGGCGAAGCCCAAGCAGGCGGGCAAAAAGGAAGGGGGTTGGGGGGAAGGAATTTTTGCCCGCCTGCTTTTGAGCGGCGGCGGGGCGGTTTCCTTAGTCGGGGTTCTGCTCAAAGAAAGTTCGAACATTAATCAAAAACGACCGCCAAATTGTACTTTTTGCGAAATCGTAAGATGTTGCCTCGGCGCTTCGCGCCTCGGCATGGTATTTTTCCGCAATTTTGAAGGCATTTTTGAAATCCAAAAACAAGGTGCGGTCGGCAATGCGGAAGTTCCTGTGCGACAGAACAGAGAAAACGAAGTTTTCAAAACCAATCTTTTTTCTTTCGCCTCTGGCGAAAGGTTGAGCACATTTTTCTTTGATTGCCCAAAAGCTAACTTCAAAACAATATGGACAACTTAAATTTACAAACCAAAAAGTTTTTCCTCTATGCTCGCAAATCTACGGACGAGCCAGAGAGGCAGGTTTTAAGTATTGAGGCGCAAATGTTTGAACTGCGAGAATTTGCCAAAAAAGAAGGCTTGAATATCGTCCGTGAATTTGTGGAAAGCAAAACCGCCAAAGAACCGGGCAGAGAAATTTTTAACGAAATGGTGGCGAGCATAGAGAAAAATGAAGCCGAGGGAATTTTAGCGTGGCACCCTGACCGCCTTGCGAGAAATAGTATAGACGGCGGACGAATAATTTATTTGATAGATACTGGCAAAATATCCGCGCTAAAATTCCCGACTTTTTGGTTTGATCCGACACCACAGGGAAAATTTATGTTGTCCATTGCTTTTGGGCAATCAAAATATTATGTGGATAATCTTTCGGAAAACATAAAGAGGGGTATTCGCCAGAAGCTGCGAAATGGAATATGGCCCGCTTGGGCGCCACTGGGCTATATAAACGACAAAAACGCTCGCTGTATCACTGTTGATAAAGAAAAAGCAAAATATATCAAGCGGGCCTTTGAAATGTACGCCACTGGCGAATACCCCCTCGCTCAAATCCGAAAGATTATCAATTCCTTGGGCTTGGTTGGCAAGAAAGGCAAGATGCTTTCGGTCTCAAATTATCAATATATGCTCAAAAATAAAATCTATTACGGAATTATTGAATACAACGGCGAAATGTATGACGGAAAGCATGAACCGATTGTCACAAAGAAACTTTTTGATTCCGTTCAAGAAGTGATGATGAATAAATCTAAACCGAAAACGCCAAAATTGAAACCTTATGTGTATAGAGGATTTTTCCGTTGCGGAGAGTGCGGTTGCTTCATCACGACCGAAACACAAAAGAGTCATAACTATTTGCGATGCACTAAACGGAAAAATCCTTGCACGCAAAAATATGTCCGTGAAGAAATCATCACTTCTCAAATAAAGGAAGAAATCAAAAAAGTTTCTTTGTCTTCCGCTTGGGCAAATGCTTCAATCAATTATTTTGAAAACGAGAAAATGAAAATTGCCCAAGCGGAAAGCTCTTTCGCCCAAAAAGCGAGGCGGGAGCTTGTAGAGATAGAAACGAAACTTGATCGCTTGCTGGATTTGCAACTGGACGGCAATTTGTCGCAAGCGGAATATACCGCCAAAAAGCACAAGCTCATTCTCGCTAAAAAAGATTTTGAAGAAAAAATCATCGCTTTTGGGCGAAAAAGTAATAATCGGTTCGAACTTGCCATAAACTTCATAAAAGAAGCCAACCAAGCCGAAAAATGCGCTCAACAAGAAAATCCCGAAAGGATTCGGGATTTTCTCAAAAAGATTGGTTCGAACTTCCGCATTGCCGACCGCACTTTGGTTTTGGATTTCAAAAATGCCTTCAAAATTGCGGAAAAATACCATGCCGAGGCGCTTTGCGCCGAGGCTAATTCTTACGATTTCACAAAAAGTGAAAATTGGCGGTGTGCTTTCGAAAAAATTCGAACTGATTTCGCCCAAAATTTGTAGAGCGGGCGGAATTCCCCCCAGACCCTCCTTCCGCCCGCCCGCAGAAGCGACCCTTTCGGATTGAAAAAACTGCCAA
>Ga0194131_10001691_pt1 | contig 37473 bp, 33 predicted proteins | sample TA2KigO120mmetaG_FD_148631 | JGI IMG/M metagenome (GOLD analysis project Ga0194131, IMG submission 148631) | Freshwater microbial communities from Lake Tanganyika, Tanzania - TA2015053 Kigoma Offshore 120m | ecosystem: Environmental > Aquatic > Freshwater > Lake | place: Tanzania: Lake...
TTCATCACCCGCTCCATCTCTCTGACAGGCCAAGGGTTGTTTATTGTCTTCACAACCCCTTCTGTCGTCAGTTCGAAGCGGACAATTCACGTGTCAACTCCACCGGACAACTCACATGCTATTAACAGCGCAAATATATGAAAATAAACCGTTTGTATGACAAGTATGACGCTAGCTCCTACCCTCGGCGCCAGGATCCTCCTCCCGGGCGAACACCATCCCCGCGATCCACGCCAGCGCCATCGTGTTCGCCGCCACGTACAGGTTGAAATCGACGAAACTGTGCAGCCCGATCGACGTCAGCGCCCCCAGACACGCCGCCGCCAGGTAGCGGTTATCCCCGCCTCGGGCGGCGATCGATTGCCGCAGCGCCGACAGAAACGTCAGCATCCCCAGCAGCAGGAAGATGCTGAACCCGATCACTCCCGTCTCCGCCAGCAGTTGCAGGTAGTCGTTGTGTGCGAAGTTCACCGTCTGCATCGGCGCCACCGTCTTGTATTTGTGGAAGCACGACTCGTATGCGGTTAACACGGTGGTTGGTGATCCTCTTATGTTTGTCGAGCGGGACGGCGGGGGCCGCCGATCGGGACGATTCACGGTCGTGGAGAAAGCGCTGGCGGGTCAGCGTGGCGGTGCTGGCGGTGGCGAACGTCGCCGACGTGCATTCGTCGTGGGACTGCGCGAGAACAACCCGCTGCTGCGGAACAGCCAGGGCGGGATCAACGTGCGGAAGAGCGTTCTGGTGAAATCCGCGGCGAGCGGAGGGTTTCTGTTGCTGGAGTTCTTCCTGATCAAGCGGCTGCGGAACGAGCGCCTGGAGAAACCGTTCACGATCATCAACGGGGCGGCGGCCGGGGCGGTCGCGACGACGGCACTGCGGAACTACCGTATCCGACGGCCGGATAGTCCGCATTCCTCACCGGGGATGAGGATCGAGGAAAACTGGGGCCGAAGTGACGGCGCGGTGATTTTTGGGCCGGTATTAACGAGGGGGGAATGCCGGAGCATGTTTGGGAGGCGTCTTGCGGCGGCGGAAAGGCAGAAAGGAGTCATCCAAACCGCGTGAGGTGACATTATCGGCCAAGCTCCGCCCTCCGATCGGTCCCACGATGAAAAGGATGAAGTAATCCGCTCCTGTTGCCAGTTGCCGGGCGACAACATATGGGTTGCCGGCGAATTCCGTGGCGCGGCCCAGCTCCGGCGGGACCAGCACAAAGAGTCCCGGCTCCAACCTGGAGACGATACCGCGAGCGACGGCATGCCGGATCAGACTCCGTGCCGACGCGGTCGGCAAACTCGTGATGCTCTCGACGTTGGCAATGGGTGATCAGTCACCCGGCCAAAGAGAAGGGCATCGGCTTGGCCGATGTTCTCGATCGCGTGACGATGCAACTCTTCATCCGCGGGTATGACACGATGATCGCAGCACCCGTCCAAAGTGACGTTGATCGAATATCGAAGGGGTCGCATACGCCAGATTACCTCGAAAAAGTTCAGCAGCGCACGGCAGGCCTCATCTAATCATCCAGGCCTTTCCCAGCCGTGATCCGGTCCACGTTCCGTTCGATCCTTGCCTGGCGCGTGCTGCTCTGCTTCGCTGCCGAGAAATGGAGGAGGTAGGAGCGCTGCCGCCCTGCTGTCAGCGCACGGAACGCCTTCTTCAGCGCGGGTGACGCCTTCAACTTCTGCGCGAATTCCTCCGGCATCTGGAATTCCGGGGTCGTCTTCAGGGTCACCTTCAGGCCCGCCTTCTCCACTTCCACAGCCTCGCGGATGTAGGCCTTCAATACGGACGCCAGATTGACAACCTCGTCTGCATGCTGGAAGCGGACCTGTCGTGCCGACTGCACATTCTCAGTCTGCTGGACCAAGATGCCGTTGTTATCCTTCAGCAGGGCTCCTTTGAGGAACAGCAGCGCACAATAGTCCTTGAATCCGTGGATCAGCACGACATTCTTCTTCTTGACGGTGTAACAGGGGCAACCCCACTTCAGTTCCTCCGCCAGTCCGCTGGCCAGCAGGATCAGCCGCAGGTTCGCATACGCTTCCTTCCACTGCGTGTCCTTGTCGAAAAACCAGTTGACCTTTGGATTCATGGATTTTTCGAAACGCCGCCAGGGGTATGGTAAGTCAATCGTTTGAAGACGTGTCCCTTCCACATCCAGAGTCCCGAGATCGCCATGATGGGAACGGCGACAAAGCGGACCGTGCCGGCGTATTGCGGAAGTTGCTCAAACGGGCTATAGATGTAGCCCAGGACCGGGATGCTGAACACGATATGAATCCAGCGAAGCACGGTTCGTTGCCTGTTTCGCATCATCTCCAGGTGGTCCTCCCTGTTCGGACGGCAGTGACGCCCGGGACCGCGGGCGAGGCCGTCACGTTGATTTCTGGCCTGGATCTCTCCATAGGGCTCCCATGTCACGCTCGAACTCTTTGCCAGGCTCGGCTTGATCCGGACCCACGCGTCCTGGAGCGATCGCCGCGAACCGATAGGCCTCCCCGCTCTCATAGAGCGCGGTCATCAACTGGGCGGTCCGGGAACCAACCGTCTTCGACGGCGTTCGGGAGTCGACACTCTGAATCTGGCGTCGCATAAGATGGCCCGCCCCCTCGTCCCATCATAATTGTTTGTGTGCGTTTCGTGCAATGATATAGCACGAAGTGCGCACCACCCATAACACCAAGCCACGCAGAAACTTCGAGGAGGGTTGAGAGAGGGGAGCGACCTCCGTTTGTGACGAAGTTCCGAGCGCTCTTATCTTGACTGGAACCTTTCCTCGAAATTCCGCGCAAATTTCAAACAGTCAGTTGGTGCTAGCGGACGGAACCCGTTCGCTGTTTGGAGAATGGCGTCGCGGGGGAGCAGGCACAACCGTGGGGGCCCGCGCTCAACCAGGCTGTCAACAAAAGCACCCTGTCAATCACAAAAACTGCGGTTGGATGCCCTCGCTGGCCTTCATTCGCTCGAAAGCGCACAGTCATGGCGGTACGCTTCGAGGAAGGTGCGTCGCCGTTCGGTGCGGTCAAGCGCGGTTGGGTCATAGAGGGGGATTCGCAGCAAACGCATCAGGGAGAGCCTGGCTAATCTGGGGAACTGATCCTCGGCGTTAATCCATGCGGATGGCAGCCCTGTGTCACAGGCGGACTGCGTCAACCCTGCACAAGAAACTTGGTAAATTCTCCCTCCCCGTGAACATCCGTCAGCCGCATATCACGGCCCTGGAAATAGTAGGTGAGCTTGAGGTGGTCCAAGCCCATCATCCGGAGAATGGTCGCATTCACGTCATGAGCCACAACCGGATTCTCGACTGGCCGCAGGCCAAACTCGTCCGTTGAGCCCAGCACCCGTCCGCCGCGAACGCCCGCACCCCAGAACCACATGGAGAAGGCATAGGGATGATGATCGCGTCCATTTCGGCCTTCGGCCAGCGGCGTCCGGCCGAACTCGCTGCCCCACACTACCAGTGTCGAATCGGCCAACCCACGGGATTGCAGATCCGTCAGGAGTCCCGAGATAGCCTTATCCGTCTTCGCCGCCATCTTGTTGTGTGAGCCTGTCAGATCGTTGTGGGCACCGTCCCAGTCGTCCCCGAGATGTGTTCCCGAGTACAACTGCACAAACCGTACGCCGCGCTCGACGAGCCTCCGGGCAAGCAGACACTTGCGTCCAAAGTCATCAGACGGGCCCTCGCCGATGCCGTACAGACGCTTGGTGGCGTCACTCTCCTTGCTGATGTCCACCGCCTCAGGTGCCTCCGATTGCATTCGAAATGCCAGTTCATAGGCAGCGAGCCGCGCTTCCAGGTCGGTATCGAACGGGCGCTCGCCGAGATGTTGCCGGTCGAGTTCGCTGACCAGATCGAGCGTGGCTCGTTGGGTCCTGTTGCTGACGCCGTCGGGATTGGAAAGATCAAGCACCGGGCTCTTTCCGCTTCGGAACATGGTTCCCTGGTAGACGGCGGGAAGGAAACCCGCTCCGTACCCCTGAGGGCCGCACTTCATAGCGCCATCGGTCATGACAACGAATGCCGGCAGGTTCTGGTTCTCCGAGCCGAGGCCGTAGACAGTCCAAGCGCCCAGACAGGGCCGCCCCGGGAACTGCGACCCCGACCCGTGGAGATACATGGCAGGGGCATGATCGAAGGCGTCGCCGTGACAGGACCGGACCAGCGCGAGTTGGTCGGCGTGGCGGGCGATGTGCGGGAACAGGGCAGAGATCTCAAGTCCAGATTCCCCGTGTTTTTGAAAGGGCCACGCGCTCCCTCGCGCCAATGCCTTGGTGAAGTCGATGCGGCTTGTCTTCAGGCCTTTGACAAAACTGGCGGGCAGGGTCTTGCCGGAGAGACGAGAGAGCTCCGGCTTGGGGTCCCACGCATCCACGTGGCTGACGCCGCCGTGCATGTAAAGGTAGATGATCGCTTTAGCACGGGCCGGTTCATGCGACTTCCGTGGCGCGAGCGGACTCTCCGCCCCGAGGGCCGGAGGCAGCAGCGTACTGGCTGCAACCGCGCCCAAGCCCTTGCCGGCGCGAGCGAGAAACTGACGGCGGGATCTAGTCGACATACAGGAACTCATTGAGATTCAACAGGGCGCGAATCATTTCGATTACTGCCTGGCGGCGCGCCCCTGTGTTTTGTGTTTGCTCCTGAAGAAACTTGCGAGCGCGGCTGAGTTCGGCATTACCGGGATCCCGCGCCAGCACCTTGCGCCACGCTGCGCGGATGAGGGAGTCATCGTCGGCGGGATGGTCCGCGGTTAGAGCTGACGATAGCGCGGCCGCCCTTTCCATGGTGAAACTGCCGTTGAAAAGCGATAGAGACTGCGGCGCCGTGGTACTGGAGTCGCGACGGGCACAACTGAGCATAGACTCCGGGGCATCGAAGACATCCATCATCGGCATGCGGAAAGTTCGCTTCTGGATGAGGTAGATGCTGCGTCGCGAATACTCGCTCGCGTCTGTCGTCAGGACCCAGGAGTTGTCGGGGGATTGGGTTAGCGTGGCTTTCTCTTCAGCCGATAATGGCGGCACAACCGGCCGGCCACCTTGTTTCGGATTGAGGCCACCGGTTGCAACGAGCACGGAATCCCGGATCTCTTCAGCACTCAGGCGGCGCCGTGAGTAATGCGACAAGAGCAGATTCAGCGGGTCTCGCCTGGCGGACTCGGGCGAGGGCGTGGATCCCATCCGATAGGTCATCGAGGTCATGATCAGTCGATGCAGATGCTTGATCGACCAATTGTTGGCGACGAACTCCGAAGCGAGCCAGTCGAGCAACTCGGGATGGCTTGGCTTGCCGGAACGGGTGCCGAAATCGCTTGGCGTAGCCAGCAAGCCACGCGCGAAGTGATACTGCCAGATGCGATTGACCATGACCCGGGCGGTCAGCGGATTACCCGGATCGGTGATCCACTTTGCCAGCGCCGTGCGGCGTCCGGTGGTGGGCATCAAGGGAATGGGACCCGTGGCCTCCCGTTTTTCGGCTGGCGGCGGTACGTCACCCCCGCCAAGAATCGAGAAGAAGCCCGGTTGCACTTCGCGTTCGGGCCGGGATCCCTTCGCGGGAAGGAAGGTTCGAGGAGCCACGTTCCAGGAGTCTGCGAGGCCGCAGGAAAAAGGCTTGGAGCGATAGTTGGCGTACATCTGCACAAGGGCCTTCTCCACCCCATGCAGGTCGGCGGATTCTTGCGGGCTCAAACAGGCGCGGATCTCCTGATCGGTAACCCGCGCGTTCTTCTCATATTCGGAAGCAAGTTCCCGCTGCCTGGGGGTGCGCTCAGAATCGGGCAAGCGAAGCGCTTCTTGTGCTTCAGCCGGGAGGCGGCTCAATTTGGCGGTTCGCAGCGAGTCCTGACACCGGGATTGCGCGCGGCGGATCTGTTCACCGATCTCCCGCAACTTCCATTCCCGCACGCCGTCAGCTACGTCAAAGCCAAGGGACTCCAATCGATTGAGAGCAACCTTGACCTTGGTGGCCGGAGCAAAGAGGGCACGGATGCGATAGTAATCTTCCTGCGATATCGGATCGAACTTGTGATCGTGGCAGCGCGCACATCCCGCAGTCAGGCCGAGGAACACAGAAGAGGTGGTGTCGGCATAGTCGGTCAGTACTTCTTCGCGATTGATGTCTGCCTGGTCGGGGAACAAATCCCGATTGGGTCCGACGCAGTACAGGCCGGTGCCCGTCCGCGCCACGGGGTCTTCGGGGAACAGTTCGTCGGCGGCGATTTGTTCCTGGACGAAGAGGTTGTACGGCTTGTCGTCGTTGAGCGACTGAATCACCCAATCGCGATATCGCCAGGCATCGTGAATGTAGGTATCCAGTTCGAATCCGGCTGTGTCGGAATAACGAACCAGGTCCAGCCAATGGCGTCCCCATTTTTCGCCGTAGTGCGGAGACGCCAGGAGCTTGTCGATCAGACGTGGCCAGGCATCGGGTCTGTTGTCGGCAACGAACTCGCGAACCTGTTCCATGCTGGGCGGGAGGCCCCACAGATCGAGGTAGGCTCGCCGCACCAGAGTGGCAGCCGGGGCAGGCGCACTTGGGCTGAGGTTTTCCGCTTGGAGTCGTTGCAGAATGAATGCGTCGACGTCATTGTGAACCCAACGATCGGCGATTTTGGGCGCCGTTGGGCGCGTCACTTTCTGAAACGCCCACCAGGTCGATCGCGGCGCGCTCGCGGAGCTTGTTTCACTCCACGGCGCCCCATCGTTGATCCAGCGGCGCAAGCTCTCAATGTCAGCGGCTTCCAGCGGCTTGGCTGGAGGCATGGCGAGTTTAGTTTTGCGTTCGACGGCCTCCAGGATCCGGCTGTCGGAAGCTTTGCCGGGCGCCAGGGCCGGACCACGCGAACCCCCTCTCAACGCGGCATCGCGCGTCGTGAGATCGAGCCCGGACATGTTCATCGTGCGCGAATGGCACTGCCAGCAGTTCGCGCGCAGGATCTCCACCGCGCGCGCGGCGCTCACCTCCGCGCTATGTAAAGGAACGACCCAGGCCAGCACGGCCAATCCCCAACCCAGCTTCCTGTCCATGGCGCTACTTTACACCCGCGAGCGAATCGTTCTGGGTGATTGCTCTGATTTCCTCTAACACACTCTCCGGCTCAAAAACGGATTTCCAATCGGGCTGGAACAACCGCTTCTTGCCACGCTCAATCGCCTTCAGTGCGCCGTCCGAAAACGGCGAACCAATGTAGCCGAACAGGATGGCGATGGATACCTTCAAATGGCCGAGGACGAACTCTCGAGCGGCCTCCTCCGGCACGCCGCGCCGGACCGCCTCGTCCACCGCCTCGCGAATTACCGTCAAACAGGTTGCCGCGACGGTCTCCGACAGCGCGGGCTCAAGAAGCGCCATTTGCTCCACGGTCACGCGATAGGAATTCATCACGGGAGCGAACATCTCTTTTGCGATGGCAACTCCAACTTCGTAGTCCTCTTCCGGGCCTTGCATGAGCGCACACACGATATGCTGCTTGGCTTTGATGGCCCCAAAGTAATCCAGTGCGGCCTCAGGATCGGCTTCCGTGTGAATGACCGGAGGGTGGCAGGGATGTGTAATGAAGTAAGTGATATCCTCACGCTTTGGCAATTCGCCTCCGTGCGGCGCTGCCGGATCCAGGCAGATTACCATCGCACCAGATCGCAGGCCGGGCACGATGGTCGGCGCCACCTTGCCGATGAGGGCATCCGGCAGGGCGAGGATCGCAACGTCTGCGCGGCGGACGGCCTCGTCGTGCGGCGTGACGGCTGCGCCGCGCTGCTGGAGCCGCTGTATTCCCGACGGACTGACTTCCACGTAAAGCAATGAGTGCCGAGATGCTTTGAAGTTGTCGGCAATACGGCAACCCATCTTTCCGCCAGCGCCGAAGAGGGCGATTGTTTTGGTCATCGGACTAAGTCTACCACAGGACTGGCGTAATCAGTACATCAGTCCTTGGCCGCAGTCCTCCAAGAACTCTCGATCCAGCGAGCGAGTGACCGACGATCGAAGGAGGGCGGCCGAGCAGTTTCATTCTGGACACGGGGCCACCGTGGTGATGCTCTCACACGTCAAAAGTCGTTGCTGGCGGGAGTATACAAAACGAGTATTCTATTCAGTTTCATGGGTTTCCAAGCCTGCCGGGCGGGGAAGACTTGCCGGTCCCATGGGTTCGGGCACAGCAAGCTCATAGTGGCCGGATTGTAGCCGGAGGGTTTTCGCCGCGGGATCGACCACAGTCACTCCCCGGACCTTCGCCAATGGCTGCCCGGACTCCGTAGCGCCTTCGAGCGAGGCAACAGGCAATGTGATTGTCGCGCTCGTGTTGGGTGGAACAGAGAGGGGCAAGTCGAAACTTCGAATCAGCCTTGGACCATGCGATTCCGACAGGTCCACGGACTGTTCGCACCGTCCCGCGGGCCCCATTCACTCCGCCGCCCGGTTTCGGACTAACGAAAAACTCGCGGTAACCTGGTTCGTCCTCGGAGGGCGCCAATCCGAGGACAACGCGGTAGAGCCACTCGCCACTGCCACGTCACATCGCTGCGTCCCGTGCGAGCGAGTTCCAGCATCCTGAGGCCCGAAAGCGGCATCCCGGTTGACGGATGACCGCCGTAGCGTTGTATCGCCTGGACAAGCAAGGAAGCAGCAGCCGGTCTCAACGCCTCCGGCATTAGATCGAAGTGCAACGCCACTGTATATGCGCTCTGACCAAGGCGCTGGAGGTATCGAGCGAGCCCGTCTGCCGGGCCGACGAGTAGAAGACCACTCCGATCTGGGCGGCGCCCCGGCTCAATGCGGCAAGAGCTGGGAATCCGGAGTAAGAGCCTCCGCAGCGAACACCACCACGCGCGGTTCGCCGGACGAACCGCTGCTGAAATCCGCGCGCGACTGGTCCGGCAACTTGCCCTTACCCACCTCCGCACCCGACCGGGGATCGAAGACACGATACGAGCGGGGCACATCGAGCGAGAGAATCCCCGTGCCGCCGCCCTCGGGCAGATAGAGCACAAAGAGCTTGCCAGGCACAGCCAGGCCGCGCTTGCCGTAGGTGTAAGTCCAATTGGGCTGCATGCCGGCGAATGGCAGGCCATCGAAGATCCTGGCAGCGATGCCCGGATAGCGCGAGCCTTCGAAATCCAGGGCCTCCCGCCAGCCTGCGCCAGGTGCGGTACACCAGTCGGCGTGGTCGGGTTCCTTGGAGTGCAGTCGCCACTGCCAGAGGCTGCCGGCGCCATAGACCAGCCCCATCGTGCCGCCGGCGGTGAGGTTGGACCAAGCCTCGTGGCCCTGCCACCAGCCGGCGCCGCGACCGGTCTTGCCGATGTTTTCGTATGTCGGCTCGCCGTTGGCGACGGCCTTCACCGGGATGTTGCGCCACATGTCGGTGACGCGCTCGGGCACATGCTCGCCGCCGTGCCCGGTCTGGCACCACTGGAAATCGAGCCACGCTTTATCCTGGTGCGTGCGATTCAACGAGTGGGGCGAGTAGTGGATGCCGGTGGGCTGGCGGTAGGCGTCCCATTCCTCGATGGCACGGCCGGCACGGTCGAGTTGATCGACGACGAAGGGATCGGCGCCGGGTCCGTCGCCGCCCACGAGCCAGATGGCGGGCCGAGCCCCGAAACGAGCCACCAGATACCGGCAATAGCGCGCATAGTCCTCAGCGCTGGCGACGTTGCCGGCCACGCGCCGGCCCTTCCATCCGTAGCCATGGAAGACAGGCTGGTAGACGGGCGCGATGCCGTGCGCGACGAGGATGGCGGTGAGTTGGTCGAACATCTGGAAATACTCGGGGCGCGGCTGGCGGAGGGTGCCTTTGGGCAGGTCCTCGAAAGCGACGTCGAACCCGAGGTCTTCAGTGCGCGAGCGGGGTCCTTTGGCGTCCATGTCCGGCTGCACGGTCATCAGCAGGACGGCATTAAAACCCTTGGCCTGGCGGTCCTGGGCGTAGATTTTCGCCTGGGGCAGTGTGGCCCTCCAAGGCAAGGCCCACGCGGTGTCGGCGCTCAGCAGCCGGGCCCTGCCGTCGGCATGGACCAGGTTCCGGCCGCCCGGAGGAATGCTCCAGAACCCGTGCCTCGTGAAGATCGTCGCGGACTGCGTGGAAGAGCTGACGGCGGCCAGGGTTCCCGAGCGTCCGCGCAGTCCCGGATCTCCATCACGGTCGGAGGTGGTCCAGCGCCACGCGCCCGAGGCCTTGGTTGAGGCGAAGCGCACTCGGAACGTGCGGCCCCCGTCCCAGAACATGGGGCGGCGAATTTTGGCGCCGTCATCATGCGTGAAGTCGGCCCATGCCTCGGTATCGATATAGGGGTTGGGCGTGCTGCGCGAGGCGGTGAAAGTCAGTTCGACCTCCTGCCACTGCGGCGCGCTGGCGGCGGCTGCGAATAACGAAGCGCTGAAAAAAGCAAAGATCCGTTTCATTTGGCTCGTGCCCCGGTTCTGGAGCATTCCTTTCGGGTTCAATTCCCCCGCAGCGGAGGGTTGTAGATGCGAATCGCTCGAATAGGCGGCCTTGTCTTGTCCGTCGTGATCAGTTCCAGCGTGTGTTTGCCGGCGGGAAGCCCTGAGGCCAGTAGCGTGACGTACTCGGCGGCCGGGTCTGCGATACGGGGTGCATAGTAATAGTCGGCAAACAGCGGAAGGACCTTCCAACGGACCTCGAAGCCCACGGGTGTTGTTATCTTCCTCAAGCGATACGCCCGCTCAACGCCCCACTCTCGCGGATCGATGACAACCCGTCCGGACTTGGATACGAAAAGCTCGGACGAAGATCCCTCGCCATCGGCGCCGGTTCTCGAACCGGTAACGGAAAATCGCCAGCGCGAATCGTCGGCCGCTGCTTCCAGTACTCGAAGCGTCCAATCTTCGGCCAGCAACGGCTTGCTGTTGGAGACACGGTTGACGGCGGGCCAATCGACGGCAAATGTATCGGTCGGCCGGGTGATGAAGTAGAGTTCCGGGATCTCGGAAGGCCGCTTCCCGTCAATCCGAACTTCCGCGATTTCCGCATGGTATTGCGGACCCGCGCCAGCGACCACCTCAACCCGGTTACCCGTGAATTCCAGCCTGAGCCGGCCGTCCTTCCAGACGAGCGCGTCGCCTTCGACCGTGCGGACCATGTCGGAGGCTGACGCCAGAGACCGGTCATAACGGAGGCGCCGCTTGGTCAATTCGGCGAGGAGATAGTTGCCTTCGGCGTTCAGGTGCGTGCCGTCCGTGGTGAGCTGGCGCGCCTGTTTACCCGTCTGCTTCAAGTATTGCGACCAGGGGCGGCGCACGTCGATCACTTCGCAACCGTAGCGGCGGCACAGATCAGGCAGCCACTCAAAGCTGTGTTTGTCGTGGAAGGCCTCCCGCTTGACCGATGCAGGAGGATCGGGCACACCGTCTACGTGACTCCAAGTAGGGAAGTCGCTTTGGATGAGGATCTCCGCCGTAGTGTTCCGGCGAATGCCCGCAATCATCTTCTCGTAGTTCTCCTCGCCTCCGAAGTCGTGAAAGATTACCAGGTCGGGATAAAAGCCATAGACGTCGTGCGCGACGGTCTGGACGAGGTACTCAGTGCTGTACCCGCCGATGGCGCGGTTCTCGATCGTCAGGTCGGCGTAAGGGAACCGGGTCCGGAGATCCTGGGCGACGAGTTGCGACCATTCCTGCTTGGTGATCGACTGCCCGTAGAAGAGGATGCGGACAGGGTTGCGGTGTCCGGGTGTACTTCCGGCGAGTAGTGCCATCGTGCGCTGGATGCCATGGCCGAGGCGACCGGGATCGGCCTCGGGAGGCGCCGGAGGGTAGTTCGAGGACTGCGTGGAGAGCGCCGGTACATCCGGAGACGACTGCGGCCCGCCGAGGCCCGATGCCACCTGCTCGAAGGGTGGAAGGCTGGCGGCTAGCGAGGGGTCTTCGAGGATCAGCAGCCAGTCCTGGCCGCGCCCTTTTGTGGGGGGAACATAGGTTTGGAAGCCCATGGTGTCCGAGGTGTGCAGAGGGTAGACGGTGCCGTAACGCGGATCGAACCAGGATTCGCGGATACGCTCGCCGCGCAGGCGGCGCTGATCCAGGGTGAAGGGTTCTCCTCGCGGCGAGTAGACGAAGCCGAAGCTGCGGTCTGAGGCCAGTGCGGCGCGGATCTTGGCGCCGCCATCGCGAGAGCCGGAGGCAATCCACTGCTGTGCGGGTTCCAGCAGTTGCCATGGACGCGACTCGAATAGCCGCCGCAAGTGGCCCATCTGGAACGCGCCGGGGTGATCGAGGGCTTCGCGCCAATGTGTGTCGGCCCAGAGGGCGGATTTCCGGCCAGGCGCCCACATCTGCCAGACGTTGTTGTTGCCGTAGGTGTGGCCGCAGGCTCCGGCGAGCATGGCCCAGTAGGCCGCCTGACGGGCGTCGGAATCGTCGAAACGGAGAAGGCGGGAATGGTCCTTGAGATAGAAGCCTATGTTTAGCGCCTCGTAGCGGGGTTCGCCGTCAAGCGTGGGGCGGGGCGGACGCAAGGCCCGGTCGTTCTCTATATACAGGCCGGTGTCATGGTCGCGGGCGGCGTGGGAGGACTGCGCCATGTGGAAATCGAGCCACTTGGCATCCTGGAGAAATGTGGAGGAAAGCCCGGGACCGCGCGGGTGGAAGGTGATCAGGTGCGCGCCGCCGTCGCCGGCCCGCAGTCCTGCCGCCAAGGCGTCGATGGTGGCCCGTTCGGCCGGCAAGGTGGGGTTGTCGTCGCCGCCCAGAATCCAAATGACGGATGCCGTCCGGTAGCGTCGTCCAAGAAACTCGCCATAACGCCGGACATTTTCCGCGTTCAACAGCGGCGGCTTTGCGCCGCGCTGTTTCCAGTGGCGGCCCCAAGTAGGCAGAAGGCCGGCCACGAGTCCGTGTTCCGCGGCTTTGGCCACGACATAATCCACGTGCTGAAACCAGGCCGGATTCGGCTTTTCCGGATTTCCTTCAAGGAAAGGGCGATCACCATAGACATTCGGGTCGTTGAGCTCACCTTCGAGGGGAAGCGCGGAGAATTGGATGACGGTGAAGCCCTTGGCCTCACGGTTCTTCATGTAATAGCCGGTCTCCTCACGGGTCAGCCGATGAATCAACTCCCAGGCTGTGTCAGCAAGGTACAGCAGAGGTTTTCCGCCCGCTTGCTCCAGGTACCGGCCGTTGGCTGATACACGGATCTGCGCGGAAACCGGCGCCGCCAGAAGTGCGAGTATCAGGAGGCTTGCAGAGAAACGCATGATTGTTGAGTGTAGTCCAATGGCAGTCTCTTGCCGGCAATCACTTCTTCACCCCCTGTGGCCGGACCCACATGCGGAGGGTGTCTGGGCGAGCAGGGGAACTGTCGCCACGAAAACGAATGCGAAGAGAGTCACACAAAGCGTGCGGAGGGCTCGCCATCGGAGAGAGGATCTAGGCATGAGATGGAGTGTACCACGAGTGATATCATCAGTCTATCATTACTTGTGCTATGGGATTGCAGAACTTGGAGGCCAGACATCCTTTCGTCCCCGCCCTACACGAACCGCCGCGAAGAGTCCCTCGTCCCCGACCTGCCCGGCTTTGAATAGGATCTCCACGCCGTCGATGCCAACACTGGCCGCGCCGCGAAGCGATACCCATTGATTTCGTCCAGCGCCCGCCGGTCAGCCGACGGGGGCCGTCAAAGCAACTTCCAAGAGCTTTCGGAGTGACGCTTACACAAAAATCTTGACAAACCACTTATATGCTCATGATGCCTATGATAATCTAGCCCGTATGTTGAGCATGGCTAAACGGGTATCTCTCTATCTTTGTGCTTTTTCGGTTTCCTTCGCGCAAAGCACCTTCGTCACCATCACGGGAACCGTCCAGGACCCTGCCGGAGCCGCCCTTCCCGGCGCCGCCGTCGAAGCCGTCCAGACGCAGACCAACTTCAAGTACACGGCCACCACCGGCGAATCGGGCGACTACACCATCGCCAACGCCAACGCCGGAACCTACACCATCCGCGTCCGCGCCAGCGGCTTCCAGGAATACCGCATCGATAACATCGTGCTCGCCCCACGCGACGTGCGCCGGGTCGACGCCGTCCTTCGCATCGGAACCGTTGACACCGTCATAGAGGTCCAAGGCGGAGCCACCCTCATTGAAACCGAAACCCAGCGCATCTCCGACGTCCGCACTCGCGAGGAACTCCGCGCCCTTCCGCTCACTCTCCGGCGCGCCTGGGATTATTTCACCCTCTCCCCGCAAGTCTCCAAAACTACCGGTGGCTTCCAGGTCCGTTTCGCCGGCAGCCGCCAAAATCAGGGAGAAGCCGTCATCGACGGTACTTCCATCGCCCGCTCCGGCGGCGGCTTCGCCAGCGGTCCCCTCATGGACCGCACCGAAGCTTACCAGGAACTCCGCATCGACATCGCGGGCGCGAACGCCGAATTCGGCACCATGGGCCAGGTCACTCTCACCTCCCGCGCCGGCACCAATCAGTTCCACGGCACCTTCAGCGACTACTACACAACCCCTGCCTTTATCGCCCGCAATCCTTTCTTTTCCCAACGCACCGGCAGCGTCGGCCACCGCATCACCCTCGGCGCCGGCGGCCCCGTCTACTTCCCCAAAATCTACAACGGCAAAAATAAGACCTTCTGGTTCACCACTCTTGAATTCGGCACTGGTTCCGGAGGCATAACCACCATCAGCCAGAGCGTCCCCACCCTCTCCTGGCGCCGCGGCGATTTTTCCCGGCTGCTCCCCGGTGCCGCCGTCCGCGACCCCTTCGCCTCCAACACCCCCTTCGCCGGCAACATCATCCCGGCCAGCCGAATCAACGCCACCGCCCGCGCCATCCAGGACCGCTTCTACGCCACCCCCAACTTCGGCGATCCGGAAACCTTCGCCGCACAAAACTACCGCGAAACCCGTCAAAACCGCGTCGCTCATCAGCCTAACTTCACCCTCCGCCTCGATCACCGCTTCAGCGACAAGAACTTCATCTACGGCCGCATCACCACCGTGGATTGGACTCTAAACAATTTCGAGGCCAACCCCATGATCAAGGAACGCTTCACACGCTCCCGTACTCTCCGCGCTTCGACCATCGCCCACACCTATTCCTTCAACTCCTCGATGCTCAACGAGGCCCGCTGGGGGATCTCCTTCGACGACCTCCCCGGAGAGCCCCCCATCAGCGGCAAACAACTCGTCTCCGAACTTGGACTCCGCGGCTTAGTCGACAATCTACCCGACCGCGGCGGCCTCCATCAGGTCGGCTTTACCGGCATTGGAATCTCGGCCCTCAACGTGTCGAACGTCTCTTGCAGCCCCTGCGGCTGGGACCAGATTCAGCAGTTCACCGACAACTTCACCTGGTTCCGCGGACGCCACAACCTCAAGTTCGGAACCGCCTGGCAGTGGGGCCGCGCACGCGATTCGCCGCGAAGGCGCCCTCTTCGGCAACACCAACTACACGAACCGGTACACGAACCACCCCTACGCCGATTTCCTCCTCGGCATCCCCACCACCATGCAGCGCGATTTCCCCGCCGTCGAGAGCGACCGCCGCGCCAAGACCTACGCCTTCTACGCCCAGGACGAATGGAAGGCCCTCCCCACCCTTACCGTCAGCCTCGGCCTCCGTTGGCAGGTCATGCCCGGCTGGACCGAAGCCAATGGACGCCAAGCCGTTTTCGACATCGGTTCCGGCAACATCGTCGTCCCCAACGGCTCGCTCAACCTCGTCAGCCCGCTTCTGCCAACGAACTACGTCAGCGTCGTCGAGGCCTCCCAGGCCGGCCGCGACTCCCGCAAACTCGTCAAAACCGACTGGAACAACGTCGCCCCACGCTTCGGCCTGGCCTGGCGCCCCTTCGGCAACAACACCGTCTTCCGCGGCGGCTTCGGCATTTACTATGACGCCGCCGCCCGAAGCCCCAGCGCCGCCAACGTCCCCTTCCTCCTCAACGAGCCCGCCTACACCAATGAGATCACCAACCCACTAGTCCTCCCCGTCGTTTATCCATCCACGCCCGGACGCGGCCCCGCCACGGTCACGCTCCCCATTGGCATGCGCCCCGACCTCCGCATCCCCTTCTCCATGCAGTATCAGTTCACCGTCGAGCATCAGCGCTGGGATACCGGCTTCCGGCTCAGCTACACCGGCACCAACACCCGCCAGGGCGTTTACCGCTACGACATCAACCAACCCGTCGCCGACGACCGGCTCTATATCAATAAACCCCGCCGCTTCCCCAACTACCCCGGCATCAACTATGAGGTCAACGGCGCCGGCCACCAATACCATGGAGCCTCCGTCGAAGTCCAGCGCCGCATGAAGAGCGGCCTCCAGTTTCAGGCCTACTACACCCTTCAGCGCGACATTGGCGACCTCGAAAACGGCGAGGTCCCCGAGGACGCCTATGACCGCCGCCGCGAACGCGCCGCCTGGGGTGCGCTCCCCACCCACCGCTTCACCGGCCTCATGATCTTCGAACTCCCCTTCGGCCGCGGCAAGCCCCTCTTCAACACGGACAATAAAGCCGCCAACTTCATCCTCTCCGGCTGGAAAGTCTCCCCCATTTACATCTACGAAACCGGTAACTTCGTCACGCCGCTCTGGACCGGTCCCGACCCCACCGGCACCCGCTTCACCAACAACGCCTCGCGCCCCAACGTCACCCTCCGCCCCGACGCCCTCCGCGACTCCCGCCTCTCGGACCGCTCCATCTATCGCTGGTTCGACGTCTCCGCCTTCGCCGCGCCACCCGCCGGCCGCTTCGGCAATTCCGCCAAGTACGTCATCAAAGGCGTCCCCGTAAACGTCCTCCACGGCAGCCTCGCCAAAGAATGGAAAGTGAAGGAACGCGCCGTCATCCGCTGGGAGTTCCTCGGCAATAACCTGCTCAACCACCCCAATTACATGGAACCGGGAGCCAACATTGCACAAGCCGGCTCGGCCGGCGTGATCACCGCCGTCATGGATCGTAACGCCAAGTTCGACTCCGGCATCATCCGCACCCTTCAGGCCCAACTTCGCGTAGAGTGGTGACCCGCTTCCTGAGACCCCCGCCGCTTGACCCGCGTCTTCTAAATGACACAGCATGTGTGTAGGGGAGTGACGGTATGAAAACTCTTGCACAATTCGCGTGCCTCGTGCTCGACGCGTCTAACCCTAAGGAGTGGAACGATAAAATTACCGAGGCCGAGGCGCTAGAGCAATTGAACTCCGGCAAAGATCTGGGTTTGAAGGTGTGAAGCGGAAATTGGGCGAGCGCGCGGTGGATTTCGCGGGCGTTCCATTCGCGGCGCTGGAGGCGGAGCGTGGCGTCGAGGCGCTTGCGGCCCTCTTCGTGAACGTCCATGTGGACGGTAAGCGCGTCGCCGGGCGGCGAAAAATCGGTGCGTGTCAACGACTTTGAGACACCAAGCCAGGGAGTTTAGTGATTTTTTTCCTCCGGGTCTGGCGGTTTGTTGATCCAGACCACCTGTTGCAGTTCGGGTGCTTGGGGCGGTTTTCGGACGAAGTGCTCCGGGTGAGCCTGATAGGCGGCATCGAGGACAGTCTGGCGTTGCTGCCGGATCAGCGGGGCCTGGTCGTAGTGGACCATGGCCGGGGCCATCAGGCCGAGCGCGGAATGGCGGTGCTCGTCGTTATACCAGGGGAAGAAGCGCAGGCAGAAGCCGCGGGCATCCTGGATCGAGCCAAAGCGGTCCGGGAATTCCGGACGGTACTTCAAGGTGCGGAACTGGCTCTCTGAATAGGGGTTGTCATCGGAGACGTAGGGGCGGCTGTGGGTTTTGGTGATGCCGAATAATCAGTCCATCATTACTTGTGCTATGGGATTGCAGAACTTGGAGGCCCGACATCCTTTCGTCCCCGCCCTACACGAACCGCCGCGAAGAGTCCCTCGTCCCCGACCTGCCCGCCTTTGAAAAGGATCTCCACGCCGTCGATGCCAACACTGGCCGACCATACGCGGCATAAAGGTGATCCGGGTGCAAAAGGACACACCATGGTCAGGGCATCGACCTCTAACGCCAGACCAGCGTGGCCTGACGTATCGCCACCCGCGACGACAACTCTTCGCACACCGCAACGCCGCACGAGTTCCGCAGCCAGTGCACCGAGTCGCTGGCCGATCTTCCTCCCGAATTCGGCATCCTCCGTCGATACGACAGTGTCCGGCCCGGCAGCGCTGTGGAGAATCGGGCTGCCGCCCTGCCGGAGTACAGATTCGCCCGCCTGCATCGCACGCTGGAACTCGCTTTCATCGGTTGTCAGACGCTCGGGGTCAATGGGAATGCCCACAAATCCGCTGGCGAGCGCGTGACGGATCTGCTGAGCGGTGACCGGCGAGCAACTTCCCGAAATCACCAACAGACGGTCGACAGAACCAGGATCCGGTGGCGCCGGTTTCGGCGGGAGCCATCCGAGCGATTCCCAATACGCCAGTAAAGCGTATTCAAAGCCGCTGGATCCGGCAACAAAGGTGGTTGGAGCCACCCGCGAATTCCAGATGGCGTCTCCGGCTTCGCGCAAGGTAGCCGTATCCAAGGTGTCAAACAGGATCAGCCGCGCGCCTCGGGAAACCTGCTCCGCAAAACGCTCGCGGGCTCTGCACCCCTGCAGCGAAAGGACATCCACCAGGCCAACCGCGAGATCCGTTTGCCGCGCCAAGTGAAGCCGCAGATCGGCCTCTGCCATCGGCGTGATGGGGTGCCGCGACATCGTTGGGTGGCGATCCAACCGGTAGCCTTCGCTGCCAACCGCCGCAAAGAGATTCCCAAACAGGACATACCGGCGCAGGACCGGTGCGCCAACTACCATGGGAGCGACGGGACAACCTGTGGCCCGAAGGCCGAGTTCGGCGGCAGTACCGATACTGCCGACAGCGGGCGAACTATCAAAGGTGGAACAGATCTTGTAATGAAGAAACGGACTTCCCAGCGCGGATAGTGATTCGAAAACAGGGGGGAGGTTCGCCTGCATCCACCGTGGCGACTGGCTGCGGCTTGTTCCCGCAACACCAACCGCTCGATAGCCTGGAAACCTCCGCAGATCCGACTCTGTCGGCGGCTTAAGGAACAACACAGCCGGTAAACCGTGAGTGGCAAATGCCTCGACGACGTCCGTGGATCCGGAGAAGTCATCGCCATAGAACGCAACCAGAAGGCCGGCGGGCATCATGCGCTGTATTTCTCCAAGGCCTGGCGAAGTTCCCCATGCGAGCGGGCGTGGGTCTCCAGATCGATCCCGGACATCGCGGCTTCCCAAGCTTGGCGCATTGCGCGCACACCCGCCGCCACCCCACCTGGATGCGCCATCAATCCACCACCGGCGGCGTAAATCAAGTCGGCGGAGCCCAACTCTCTCCATGTGTCGGGGGCCTGCCGGACTGTCTGGCCGGACGAGAAGACTGGCATGACCTCGCATCCCCTGCCAACTCCGTCAAACATGGGCGTCAGGCAAGCCCGCGCCGATCGAAGAACGGACTCATCCGATTCACAGAATTTGTTTCGCAGGCCGTTGACGTGCATGTGATCGACGCCAAGCAGCCGCCAGAACTTCTGGAACGCCACATAATCGATTCCGATGTCCGGGGAGCGTTGCAGCAGCCCCCAACCGTTGCGATGGGCATGGATCGGCAGGCGGCAGTGTCGACGTAAATACTCCACTCCGGCAAGGCCGACGCTGTTGAGACTGACCATGACACAAGTGCCGCCTTGTTTCTCCACGAGGTCGTGCCGCCGGACCATTTGTTCGATCTCGCCGGTGAGGTTGAATGCGTACATCACTTTTTTTCCAGTGCGCGCGGCGTGGTTGCGGATGACTCGCATCACTGCCTCTACGCGCTCGGGAAACGGGCAGTGCGGTCCGTCGCATTGCAGCTCATCATCTTTGACGAAGTCGATGCCACCGGCCGCGAGTTCATCGACCAGGGAAGCTGTCTGCGCCGGGGATAGCCCCACACTCGGCTTGACGATCGTTCCGATGAGGGGGCCGGTTTCGACGCCAGCCAATCGGCGAGTCCCCGCAATCCCGAACTTTGGCCCAGGATACGTCGAGCGAAAGCAATCCGGCAGTGCGATGTCAAGCAGGCGCAGGGCGGAAAACTGCTGCAACTCAAAGAGATTTCCGGCTACGGTAGCAAGCAGGTTCGGAACACTCGGGCCCAGATTTTCAATCGGCCAGGAGAGTTCGGTATGCGCTCGCCTCCAGACCGGCCGTGTAAGTCCTTTGGGCGTTCGTGCACCGGGGAGCGACGCAGCAGGCCGCGTGCCGATCTCACGAATCCATTCAATTCTGGCGCCATATTTCTGCTTGAGTTCGGGCGTCTCACCCGGAACGGCAAGGAACGTTCCACTCGACTGCTCTCCGGCCATGGTGGCAATGGCGTCCTCCAGCGGAAAGGAGGTCTCGACTTCATAGATGGCGCGAACACGGGTGGAATGATCAGCGGGCATGAGGTATTATCACGATACCATTTTGCGCTGTGAAAAGTGATATGCTGACTTCAACACCCCGAGCGATTCTATTCTAGTAAGATTAAGGTCATGAGTACCCAGCCCATTATTCGCCGAAAGCTCGCCGATGAGGTGCGGGACCGTCTCGTGGCGCAGATTCGCAGCGGAGAGCTCCGTCCCGGTGATCGCTTGCCGTCCGAGCGAGCACTGATGGAAAACTATGGCGTAGGACGTCCGGCTGTCCGAGAAGCCTTGCAGTCGCTCCACACTGCCGGTTTGATCGAGATCACCCATGGTGAGCGGGCCCGGGTCGCAGTCCCCGACACCCACAGCATGATTGACCGTATCGGTCAAACCATGGTCCATCTTCTACAGACCTCGCCCTCAACACTGGCGCATCTTAAAGAGGCGCGCCTTCTTTTTGAGGTTGGCATGGTCAAGATTGCGGCGGGTAAAGCGACACTGGATGACATCCAAAGTCTGGAAGGCTGCGTCGATCGCCAGCGCCGCTCATCGGACACCAGTGAGTTTGTAAAGAACGATATGGCGTTCCACAATGCAATCGCAGCCATCAGCGGGAACAGCGTCTGCACCATGCTGAGCGAGGCCATGCTCGACTGGTTGTTTCATTTCCGCCGCGAACTGCTCAGAATGCCCGGTGGAGAACTCATCACCATTTCCGAGCACGAACGGCTCGTCAAGGCCATCGCCGCTCATGACGTGGCCGAGGCCGAGAAGGCCATGATCGACCACCTGACGCGTTCCAACGAGCGGTATAGGATCCTGGAAGACGCGATGCAACACCGTAGTGTCCCAGCCGAGTAGGACTGGCGCGATTACCATGCTCCCCAGGAACGTTCTTCTGTTCGGCGCCGAAAGCGGTCCGGCGCCGCGCACCGAACTACGGGCCGGCCCGCTACAACTCGTATTTCAGAACGGCGATCTGCGCTACGTTCGGCTCGGCGAAAAGGAGTTGTTGCGGCGTGTTTATGCCGCCGTGCGCGACCACAATTGGGGCACCGTGCCAGCGGCGCTGTCGAATCTGAAGATCGACTCGCGCCGTGACCGCTTCCGCGTCTCCTATCAGTCCGACCACGTCAGCGGGCCCATCCACTTTCGCTGGCAGGCACTTATTACCGGCGCTCCAGACGGTCGCATCGAGTTCAGTTTCGACGGCGTCGCCGTGACATCGTTCAAGCGCAACCGGATCGGTTTCTGCGTGCATCATCCGCTGGCTGGATTCGCTGGCCGGCCATGTGAGGTGGAAACCGCGAAAGGGGGCTGGACCAAGGGATCCGTGCCGGCCTCGATCGCGCCGCATCAACCGTTTCTCGATATCAAAGCGATCCGCCATGAGGCGGCGCCCGGCTGCCAATTCGAGGTCCGTTTCGAAGGCGAAACCTTCGAGATGGAAGACCACCGCAACTGGACCGACGGCAACTTCAAGACCTACGGCACACCCCTGTCGCTTCCATTCCCCGTGGATGTCCCGGCAGGCACATCCGTCAAACAGAAGATCATTCTCAGTCTCATCGGCGCACGTCCGCGCGTGGCGTCCCGCCCGGCCATGAAGCCGGCGATCAGGGTGCAGCCGGCAGGGCAACCGGCGCCACTGCCGCAAATCGGCATCGCGGCGTCGGCGGCGGACGCGAAGCTCTCGGCCAAACAACTGGAACGTTTGCGCGCGCTCGGCCTGTCGCATTTGCGCGTCGAAGAGAGCACCTGGGACTCCCCGGAAGTAGCCGCTCTGGGATTGCCGCTCGAAGTGATGTTGCTGCTGGGCGCGCACGGCGAAGAGCAACTGCGCCGCGCCGCCGCTCTGGCTCGCGAGCGGAAGTGGAATGTCAAGCGCTGGGTTGTCTGCGAAGAGAAAGAGATCGTCACCACCGCCGGAATCGGGCGTATGGCCAAGTCGATCCTTGGTGGAGCGCCGGTGATCGGAGCGACACGCGCGAACTTCACCGAGATCAATCGCGGCCGCCCCGCCGTTGGAGCGTTCGACGGCGTGGCGTTTCCGATCAATCCGCAGGTCCACGCGTTTGACAACGCATCGCTTGCCGAGAATTGCGCCGCACAGCGCGATGTGATTCTGAGCGCGAAGTCGTTTCTCGGCGCCACGCCCATTTTTGTTTCGCCGGTGACCTTCCGGCAGCAGTTCAACGCCGTTGCCACGGGCCCGGAGCCTCCCCCAGCGCCGGGGACGCTGCCGGGCCGGGTCGACGTCAGGCAGATGTCGCTGTTCGGCGCCGCATGGACATTGGCGAGCTTGAAGTATCTCGCCGAATCGGGCGCGGCCGGCGTGACTTACTTCGAATCGGCGGGCTGGAAAGGCGTGATGGAGACCGAAGGCGGATCGCCGTCGCCGCAACTGTTCCGATCGATCCCGGGATCGGTGTTTCCGATCTGGCATCTGCTGGCCGATGCCGGCGAAATGCGTAACGGGCTGGTCCAACCCTCGGTATCGAGTCATCCGCTGGAAGTGGAGTCGCTGATTCTGCGCGCGGGAAGCAGGCAGCGAATCCTGCTGGCCAACCTCTCGGATGAACCGCGCACGGTGGAATTGCCGGCGACGATCGTGAGCGCGGACGCCAAGGTGCGTCTGCTACACGCGGGGAATGCGGAGGCCGCGATGACCGATCCGGAATCGTTTCGCTCGCCGCGATCCGCCCCCGCCGCGCCCGGTGGATCGCCTGGTGGAGCGTCCGCCCCTGTAACCCGCCGGGCAATACTCGCGGGCGCCGCAGCCGTGTTACGGCCGGGAAATGGAGCGGCTCAATTGACGCTCGACGCCTGCGCCATTGCCTGTATCGACTCATAGACCTACCGGATCGAAATGGGGAACGCGCCCAGCGCTCAGCGCGTTCAACGGTGTCCGTCAGAGCAAACCATCTGGCCAAAGCAGGTAGGGCGTGATGGGATGTTGTTATGAGGAAAGCCCGGGCGCGGACGAATGGGCGAGCCGTTGTCTACACCGACTACCGGAAGTTGCTGGACAGCAGGGACGTGGATGCCGTGGTGATCGCCACCCCGGATCACTGGCACGCCAAGATCTTCGTGGATGCCTGTGTCGCCGGCAAGGATATCTATGTTGAAAAACCAATCGCGAACTCCGTGCGGGAGGGCCGGGTGATGGTTGAGGCCGCCCGCAAGAGCGGCCGCGTCGTGCAGGTCGGGCTTCCGCAGCGTTCGGGCGGCGCAGATTGAGATCAGCGCCGGTGGCAAGCAAGTATGACGCCGCTGTTGGCTAGAAATGCTCCTTTGCGCTTTCGATTCGGAGCACTTGACAGGCGTCACGGACGCGAATGCTGACGAGGAGACGGCTTCGAACTGAGGATTTGCCAGCGCGTCCGCTCCTGGAAGAGGTTCTGATTGAAGTCGCCCTTGCGACCCTTTGGAGCGTATCGTATCGTGGAGGTGTAATGGACGCAGACACGAAGCACCGCATGAGTGAGATCGTCTCGACGGATCCGGACCTGATGCATGGAACCCCGTGTTTTCGCGGGACTCGCGTCCCGGTCCGCCTTCTCCTCGATGATCTCAAGAGCGGTTACACGGTAGAACAGTTCCTGGAGGGATGCCCCACCGTCAGTCGGGAACAGGTCGAGCGCTACCTTGAATTGGTGCAGGACCTGGTAACCGAATGCGACGAATCCTGATCGACGAATGCATTAATCCTAGGCTTGCATCTCGTCTTCGCGTGGTACTTCCTGGCGATGTCGTTGAAACTGTCAGAGAGCTGGGTTGGGCCGGGCAACGGGACCACATTCTGATCCCACAAATCCAGGGCCGGTTCGACGTCTTCTTGACCATCGACAAGGGCTTCGAGTTCGAGCATAATTTGGCGCGGCTTTCGTTTGGGATCATCGTCCTGGAGGGTAAGGAGTTCCTTTGGCACTACGAGGATTGAGTTTTTGACCGCACTCCAGTCGCCGTATAATCCATGAATTCGCCATGGACATGTCAATTCACCGCCATCTTCGCTCCCTTCCGGTCCATGGCGGTCGGCTGCTTGCGATCGTCGTGTCCTGCATCAACAGGGACGAGCAGGCCAGGCTGCCCGCGCCGACCCACCGCCGCCCGTTCCGAAGCCCGTGGCGCCGCACCAGGTAATCGCTCAGGAACCCACCCGCCAGTTTCCGCATGCGCCCATGAAGAATGGCAGGGAGCCTACCTTACCGATCTCTCCTTCCGTGAAGGCCCTGCCTTTGATGAGATCCGATCGAGAAAGGTGATCATCCCCAGCAGGGTGAGCAAGCCGAGTACGAGGCGCCTCCGGGATATGGGTGGAGCCGGTGTCGCCGACATAGAGCCTGCGATAGTCCGGCGAGAAGCAGATGCCGTTGGGCTTGTAGATTTCGTCAGTGACGAGTTGAATCCGTCCGCTCCGCGGGTCAACGCGGTAGTCTTCATTTCCTGGTGTTCCCTTTCACCCCGATCGCGAACAAATGCTTGTCCGTGCGAAGAAAGATCTGATTCTGGGAGATCGCCGGCGAGGCTTGCACCGGCTCTCCGATCGCATTGCGCGCAAGAACGCGGAATTCGCGACCGGCCTCTATCACCGTGGTGGCGCCGTCATCGGACAGAAAATAGACGCGTCCTTCGGCCGCAACAGGCGAAGCGGAGTAGGTCCCCTCCAGCCGTTGCTGCCAGACGATAGTCCCGGTGGCTGCATCCAGACAAGTGGCAATGCCCGCATCGGTGATCGCGAACAGGAAGGGCTTCAGATAAAGCAGCGACGGCACCTTCGGCATGCCGCGGCGCTGCTCCCAGACCAGGTCCAACCCCTTCCGATCGCCTCGGCCGGCGCCAAGGCGGAATGCCTTGATGGACTCCTTGCCTCCCCAACCGCCCGAGGTGAATGCCACGCCATCGCCGAGCGTCACGGAAGGCACCTTGCCTTCTCCGATGACTTCGCTCGTCCAGAGCCGCTCCCCGGTTCTCCCGTCAAATCCCTGAAGGACATCGCCGGCCTCGCTGATCACCTGCCAACCGCCGGTGGCGGCGTTCCAGATCGCGGGCGTGCCATGGGAGATTCGCGACGCTCCGCGGCCCGTCTTCCAGCGTTGCTTGCCCGTGGAGGCCTCCAGGGCCAAGACGAACCCACCGTCCCACGGGATTTGCCAGCCGAGTTTCTTATCCTCTCCCTGACTGCTTCCGTCGCGCGCCATGATCAGCACGCCGTCGTGGAGGGCGAGTGACGTTGCGATTCCGTGCTGGCCGTAGAAGGGATAGTCGCGATTTGTCCACACGATTCGGCCGGAGAAGTCCAGCGCGGCCACCGTTCCGTCGCCGAAGCAGGCATACACGTTCTTTCCATCGGTGGCGGGAGTCGGCGAGGCATAGCTGTTGCGTTTTTCCTTGTGCCCCGGCCTCTGGCGCACGGCTTCGCGATTCCACAACAGGCGCCCGTTGCGGCGATCGAAGGCCAGCACCCGGCCGCTTTCCCCGCCTTCGGTGGCCGTCGTCACGAATACGTGATTGCCCCAGACGATGGGCGACGACCACCCAACGCCGGGAACCTCAGCCCGCCATGAGACATTCTCAGTAGCGCTCCAATGCAGCGGCACGTCTTGCTCGGCGGAACCACCCTGTCCGTTCGGGCCCCGAAACCGCGGCCAGTTTTCGGCAAAACACGCCGCGGCGAATAGCACGCTCAGGATTGTCGACGCGGTAACGCTCATCGCCCCTCCACCAGCAGCACCCAATCCTCCTCGCCTGCGGCGTTCTTGGCCGGCGGAGAGAACAGGCGGGCGCCGTCTGCGGAAACCCCTTCGGCGGGCTGGGTCTTTCCGCTCACCGGATCGAACCAGCGGGCCGTCCACTGCCCGATGATTCGCTGGGTCGAGATCCGCAACGCCTTCTGAAGGGTGAACGCCAACAGCACCTTTCGATTTCGAGTTACCGCGGCTGACATGGCGCCCTCCGCGGCGGCTGGGTCCGCCTCGAATTCATACCAGGGAAGCGTCAGTAGAAATCGTTTGGCGTGGGATAGCTGTGTCGATCCCGGCAATTGCATAGCCTCCCGCCATGGTGTGCCGCCCCAGTCGTGGCCGCCCGGCGATTTACCGAAGCGCTGATCCGGAAGGTTCACCTGCCAGACGCCGTTGGCGCCATAGGTGTGCCCGGAGACACCGCTATTCAGCAAGTGCGCCCAGAAAGCCTCGCGCGCTTCGCGAGCGTTCAGTTTGGGCTTCACCTCCAGCGCCTCGTAGCGAGACTCTCCGGAAATCACGGGGACCTTGGAGCCACGCTGCCAGGCTTCCCAGGCGCTGGCGGCATGTTTGTCCGCTGAGTGGCCGTGCCCGGTTTGCTGCATCTCGAAATCCAACAGCTCCGGGTCTATCACTTCATCGCGGGCATTGCGCCGCGGATGCGTGGTCAACAGGCGTTGAAACGGATCGGATTGGCGGATGTATCGGATAACCGAGGTCCACTCCCGGCGCAGTTGCTCCGTCTCCGCTTCCTTATTGCCGGAGAGATACCATGGCATCGCCTGTTCGCCGGCGGCCGCCCAGACAACTGGAAGCGCGCCCCACCGGGCGATGATGTAGCGCCAGTGCCGCTTCATGTTCTCCTGGCCGAGCCACGGGAGATGATAACCCCAGGCGCCCAGGATGCAGGGAACCAGCCCTTGGTCGACAAGGTGCAGGATCCGCCGGTCGGCCGCATCGAAGTACTCGGGACGGATACGCGCGTAGGACTTCTCCCAGGGCAGTCCACCGTCGCCGAGCCCGCGTTCATCGAATGCAGGCATGTCAGGATACAGGCCGGCCACGATCTGAATGACCGTGAAGCCCTTGTCCTTCCGGTCCGCGGCGAGTTGCTGGAAGTCCTCCGGCCACCGCAGGCGCTTTGCGAGTCCCATCCACCAGGTATCGCCGAGCCAGAAGAACGGTGTACCGTCAGTATGGGCAAAGTGGCGTTGGTCCTCGGCAACTCGGATCGATCCATGCCGGTACAAAGGGTTCTGCCCGGAATAAGGCGTAACCCTAACTTCACCCCTGACCCCATGCAGGCCGCGGTTGGTCGAGTCACTACACTCGGTTCGATATCGATGCGTGCCGGCAACCGGGGAAGCATAGCGAAAGCGCCAAGTGCGGCCACCGCTCCAGAAGCCCGGGACCCGTCGCTGGAGCCCAGTGGGGTCGGTGAAGACAGCGTCGACATCTACATCACGGAACGGGTCTGGTGAGCTGGCAGCCGATTCGATGCTGATCTCCACCATGCGATTGGTTTCCACGGCCGCCGCCGCAGGGGATACGAAAGTGGTGGAGGTGAGAAGGAGGATGAGTATCGGAAACATGGGTTCGGCAAATCTCAATCAGCGCGCACCCGGCTCTCTGGCCTGTAGCGCGGCATTCAGGCGCGCGACGATTTCGCGTTCTCGCGCGGCCTTTTCGGGCCACTTCAGTTGATCGTAGAGCCGGGCCAGCAAGACGTGCGCTCCCCGGTGCTCGGGCTGCGCGCCGACGACCCGCTCCAGCATCTCCACGGCTTCCTGCGCATTGCCCCGTGCCATCCGGAGCTGGGCCAGCAGAAACAGAGCCCCCACATCATCAGGCCGGGTCTGCACGGTGCGCTCCAGCAGCGGCGCCGCCTCGACGCCGCGGTCGCGCTCTTTATAGACCCAACCGAGAAACGCCGCGGCGTTGCCGTCCATCGCGTTCTCGCGCAGCGCCGCTTCGAGTTGTGGGATCGCGTCATCCAGACGGTTCGCGAAGCAAAGGGTAACTCCCAGCGTGCTTCGGAGTCCTGGCAACCGGGGCTTCAGCCGTAATGCGGTTTCCAACTGAGTCACCGCTTCCTTGTACTGCGCGCGAGCCATGAAGTACGATCCGCGCATGAAATAAGCTTCCGCGCTTCTATCGGCACGCAAGTCACGCTCGACGAGTCGTTGCGCTTCGTCCAGGCGGCTTACGGCCACGTAGGTGGAAAGAAGGGTGTAGAGCGCATCGCGATTGGCGGGATCCTGCTTGCGGACGATCTCCAATTCACGAATGCCTTCCTCGGTTTGACCCAACTGAAGTTTACAAATGGCGAGCAGGTGCCGCGCCTTCACGAATTGCGAATTCCTGCCCAGAACCTCCTGGTAGATGGCAGCCGCCCCTTGCAGATCCCCTTGTTGCTGCCGTTCGATACCGGCTCGAACGGAGTCCTCCCCAGTCTGGCTCGCCAGCGCCAGAATCGGAACGAAGCTTGCCCAGAGCAACAGTGAAGTCATGCCATTGGTAAGGCGCCGCTGCCGTCTGACGAATCTGGCCTTCGGGGGTGTCCCCGAAGGCGCAGATGATCAGAGTCGGTCACCCTTGCGATCAGAAATAGAACGCCAAAGCACCTTGCATGATACGCGGTGAACGGGTGGATGTAAAGCGGCCGAACTGCTGGTTCACCTGATTGCCCTGCAAGTCGAACCGGGCGCCGGCGTCCACGCCGTTGAATTGGGTGTGGTTGAAGGCGTTGTAGAACTCCCAGCGGAACTGGAAGTAGCGGGCTTCGTTCTTAAGCGGGAATCTCTTGAACAGCGAGATATCCCAATTGTTGATGCCGGGTCCGCGGAAGATATCCTTGGGAGCGTTGCCGAAGTCGCCGCGCGCGGGCCGCGCGAATACCGAAGTGTTGAAGAATCGATCGAAGGTTTGCTCGCTCTTGGGCAGAATCGCCTTGCCCGTCACGTTGATGCGGGCTCCGTCGCCGCCGCCCGTGATGTCGGCGCCGTCAACCGTGGAATAAGAAACGGCACGAGGCGTACCGCTCATCATGCTGACGATACCCGATAACTGCCAGTTGTCCGTAACGAATGCCATCGCCCGGTTGCCCATCTTCTTGCCGGCGTTCGGGAGATCCCAGAGATAGTTCAGAACGAAGACGTGCGTCTGGTCATAACTCGATTTCCCATAGCTCCAGATGCGATAGGGCCGCTGCATTGGCAGGAGGCCGTTGTCGCCGCTGGTCAAGTCCATCGCTTTCGACCAGGTGTAGGCGATACCGAACTGGACACCGGTTGCCATGCGGCGATTCAGCGACGTTTGCAGCGCGTTGTAATTGCCGTATCCGGAGTTCTCGATATAAGTCAGACCGCCGAAGCCCGGAAAAGGCCGGAGGAAGTTGTCGGGCAGAGGGCGTCCCGGCGCGGAGGGATCCGCGGAGGAAGCGAGGAAGCGCGTACCGTAGGGCAAGGTGTTCAGGTCGCGAGTCTGCTGGAGGTGCTGCGACCGGTTGCCGACATAGGAGACGTCGAGAATCGTCCCGCGGGCGACTTCGTGTTGCACCGCTAATGAGTAGTTTGTAACGGTAGCAGTTTTGGGGTCGCGTTCGAGCGCGCTCACCGAACTGGGGAACAACGTTCCTGCCGCCGACTTGAATGTATCGAGCGTGCCGTAAAAGATCTGAGGATTGAACTGCACGGGAGGATTGGTTCGAGTGGTCCATAGATAAGATCCGGCGCTGGGCACGGCCTGTTTGCTCACGCCGATGCCGCCGCGAATCGCGGTCTTTCCGTTGCCGAAAACGTCATACGCAAATCCGATTCGGGGTCCCATTTCCCATCCGCGATTGGCAAAGCCGCTCGGCAGATTGCCGGTACCGGCTACGACCATCCCGTTGGCCGGTTCGCCGGAGTTGGGTGCGAATGCGCCGATCATCACGGCCGGCGTCTGCTGGCCCGTCAGCGGATTCCTGCCGACACGCGCGCCATTGACCAGAACCGGCTGAATAAATGCCGGGGCCTTGCCACGGTCGTAGAGTTCGAGCGCGAGTGCCGCCGCCTTGCCGTCGGACACCCGCCACGGCGTGAACCACGTCGCGCGGAGCCCAATATCGATGGTCAATCGCCGCGTTGCTTTCCACGAATCCTGTACGTACCACTCAAAGATCGACTGGCGCGCCAGACCGGTGGTGCGAGTGGTGCTTTCGGTGTAGGACTCGAAGTTGCCGAGCATGGCGTTTGAGTACGCGTAATTGGAGTCGAGCGGGTTGTTCACATTGCGCCCGAAGGCGAAGTTGCCACCGAAGTTCGAGCGGGGGCCTTCGCTGTTCATCTGGTGCTCGCCGTAGATTCCGAACTTCAGAGAGTGCGCGCCGCGGATCCAACTCAGGTTGTTGCTGTAGTTGTAGCGCCAGTCCTCGGCGTCGATCGGCAACCGGCCGTCATAGGAAATATTTGCCGCCGACGGCACGCCGCCAAAGCTGGCTTGAGGAATGATGTTGAGGGGATTTCCCGCCGCGAAGAGCTGGCCCAACGAATTGAGCCCGACTTTGGTCCGGTCAACCTTGTCGAAGAAGTTCGCCGACGTAGCCGCGCCGATTTCGCCAAGCTTGCGGTATCCAAACTGCGCTTCATTGACGATATTCGGACGAATCACTTTGGTGTAGCTGGTCTGCACCTGATCGGTCTTGAACAGGTAGTGAGAAAAGAACTGATCCCAGTTTGAGTTGAATGCGGCCAGTCCTTCGTAGCCGCGGCGGTCCGCCCACCAGCCTGTGTAGCGAGCGGAAATGCGGTCGTTGGCCGTGGGATTGTAGTCGCCTTTCAAAGTGTTCAACTTTTTCGGGTGGTTGGTGATCTCCTGGAATTGGTAGTTGTAGTTGCCTCCCGACAGCGAGCGATCCAGGAAATTAGGCATCGGGAAGAGGTTCAGAATGGCGCGGCCATTGGCGTTCAGCCGGTTGGCGGGAATGACGTTGCCAGGGAAGGCCTGGCCGTTGCTCGGATCGGTGACGGGAATCAGCCGGCCGCTGACGTCCAGAGTTTGCGAGAAGTTGCCCTGGCGCTCGAGGGCGCTCGGCATCGTCACGCGCCGGGGGTTGCGGGGATCGCGAATCTCCCAGTTCTCACGGGAGTAGAAGAAGAAGAGTTTGTCGCGGTTCTTGTTGAACTTCCCAGGGATGTAGATCGGACCGCCGATGGTGCCGCCGAACGTGTTGTAGCGATAGAGCGGACGAGCTTGGCTATTCCGATTATTGAAAAAATCGTTGGCGTTCAGTTTCTCGTTGCGCAGGAACCAATAGAGGCTGCCATGGAAGTCGCGCGTGCCGGACTTGGTGACAAGGTTGATCGACGCGCCCGCGTTCCGGCCATACTCAGCCTGGTAGTTGTTGAGCAGCACTTTCACCTCGGCGATGGCGTCAAGACTAGTCATACCATTGAATCCGCCAACGCCGTCCGCGTCGTTGCCGGACTGTCCATCCGACGACATCGTGTTCATCCCGATGCGCTGGCCGCCGATGTTCGGCGTGTTCGTGCCGAACGTACCGCCGAGTGCGTTCTCATCCGTACCGCCGGAGACGCCGGGCAGCACGCGAAGCAGCGAAATGACGTCGCGTCCGCGCGTCATCAAGAGGTTCAACTGTTTGCCGCTTAACTCCGCCGAGTTACCCGAACTGGCAGTCTGTACCGTCGCGCCCGTTGCCTCAACCGTAATGCGTTCGCTGACCGCCCCGACAGTGAGTTGGAGCGCCCCGGCGGTCAGGCGCTGCGTCGCGGTGAGTACAAGACCGGGCCGCTCCAAAGTCTTGAATCCCTCTTGTTCCACGCGAAGCGAGTAGACGCCCGGAGGGACGGCGTTGAAGACGAAGTCACCGGTTTCATTGGTCCGAATGGTGCGTGCGTCAGAGGTGGCCTCGCTGCGGAGCGAAACAGAGGCGCCGGCCACGGCGGCGCCGCTCGGGTCGACGACTGTCCCGATGATGGTTCCGGTAATGGTCTGCGCCCAGCAGGTGCTAAAGGCCAGTACGGTAAGCAGAAGGGCTCGGAGGAGAGTGGACTGCGGCATGGATGTTCTTTCTCCCAGATCGAGAAATGCTGAGGTACTCACAATACCACATCATTCCAAACTGTGTCAAGTCACGGGAGCGGCTCCGCAATCTCCACGTACTGCCCGGCCTTCACCGTATCCAGCCGGGTCACCTGCCCCGTAGGCCATCTCACCTCGATCCGTACGGAAGAATCTTGCCCCAACCCCAGCAGTTCGCGTGGATCATGAGACGAGAGGAAGCTGCCCCCGCTCGTTCGCAGCCGACGCCACGTACCATGTGCTGTTGTCCACTGGATTACGGCTCCTTCGGCGGCGGGATTGCTGCGCCGCGGGCGCAGGCGGATTCCAACCCAGTTCCGGCGGTTCCCCGTTTCATTACGCAGCAGGAGAGGGGCTCCCCCATTAATTCCGATCACTACATCGGAGTCGCCGTCATTGTCGAGGTCGCCGATCGCCAGACCGCGAGCGTTCCATCGCTGTTGAAAGACGGGCCCGGCCGCGGCGCTGACATTGATGAATGTACCCTCGCGGTTCTCAAAGAGCAGAAGCGGCTCGGCGTATGTCACACCCGGCATTCGGCGGGCGATCATGTCATCAGGGTGTCCGTTGGCTAGCAGCAAGTCCGGGTCGCCGTCGTTGTCTATATCGAAGAACTTCAGACCCCATCCGCTGAGCAGCCTGGTGTCCCGCCGGACTTGCCCTGGCTCCTCGGTGAACTGAAGATCCCCCCGGTTTCGGTATAGCGCGAAGTGCTGTTGATCGATGTTGGCTACGAAGAGGTCCTGACGTCCGTCGCCGTCGTAATCCACGGCATCGACCCCCATGCCAGAGCGCGGCTCGCCGGCCTCGCTGTAGGCCACGCCGCTGGCAAGCCCGATGTCTTCAAATCGCCGGCCTTCGTGGTTCAAGAAAAGCGCGTTCGGCGCCATGTCGCTGGCGACGAAGAGATCAGGCCAGCCATCTCCGTTGATATCTGTCGCAACGGCGCCGAAGGCTTTGCCGGCGTAGGCCGCAATGCCCGATACCTGGCTCACGTCCCGGAACGTGCCGTTTCCCTCGTTGTGGTAGAGACGGCTGGAGGTCGGCGAGAACATACGCGGGACACAATATGCGCTGATCTTGAGATTCACATCCCAGCAAAGCTTGACCAGGTCTTTACGGTAGTCGACATAGTTGGCAATGAACAGATCGAGGTTTCCATCGCGGTCATAATCGAACCAGACGGCCGACGTGCCCCACCCGGGTCCGGCGATTCCTGCTGTCCTGGTTACGTCGGCAAAGGTGCCATCCCCGTTGTTCCGATAGAGCCTGTTCTCTCCGTATTGCGTAACGAGGAGGTCGGTATGGCCGTCGCCATCGTAGTCGGCCGCGGCTGCTCCCATACCAAAGCCGCTATTCCCTCCTAGCCCCGCCCGGACCGTCACGTCATGGAAGGTGCCATCGTGATTATTGCGATAGAGAGCGTGCCGCAGCGCCTTAGGGGGATTGTAGAAATCGGCTGCGCCACTGTTGACAAAGAAAATATCCATCCAGCCGTCGCCGTCGTAGTCGAAGATTGCCACCCCGGCGCCCACGGTCTCTGGCAGATGACGCGCGGCTGATTTGCCATTCTCATGCTTCCAGGAGATCCTGCTTTGAGACGCCGGGATGGACGTCCACCGGACGCCAAGGGACTGGGCGATCCCTATAATCGCAATAACGGGAAGCAGATAGGCAATGCGGCTACGTGTCAGATGTGATGATAATACCATTATAGTTCCAACCGTCGACATAGTGAACTTGGTTTGGTCCACGGGCCAGAGAGCGGCCAGACGAACTCCAATGGCGTGCGCGGGACTAGCCCATGGCCGGCTATGGGAGCTCAATGAGTCCGCTAGATAAGTGGATCACCGCCGCGGGACGAACCCGCGATTCCCGCGCTGTCCCGCATCTCATCCGCCTGCTCGACCAGTTGAACAGCCGGTCCGAGTTCTCCCACTTCCGCGCGGTAGCTGGAGCATTGGAGTCGATTGCGACCCCCGCGGCGGCCGCCGCGCTGCAACGGGTTCTGAAAAAGCCGGGTATTCGCGGCCACATGCATCTTACGGTCGAGGAGGCACGCCGCGCCAGCGGACCCAGTTCCAGCGACGAGTCCACGCGATCCAACTCACTGCGAGAGATCGCTCTCGCTCGCGCCTTTCTAAAATGCGGGGATCCCGATGGCTTCGGCCGCCGTATTCTTGAAGATTATCGTGATGATCTCCGTGGCCACTTCTCCCGCCACGCCCGCGCGGTGCTCGATTCCTTGCCGCCTGCCACATCTCCCGTCCGGCCATGAACCGGACAGGATGCCAGCCCAGGCTGACGCGTGGCGGCTGAAATGGCCTCGTGGATAGCGGTGTAGCATGGCACTACTGATTCGCGCTGGTGCATCGAGGGTGCTCAAATCGGAGGCGAGGCCTTAAGCCGGTGGACTTGCGCGTGCGCAACGCAGTAGCGGACCGCGTTGCCCTCTCCTTCTCTGGCTGCGGCCTGGACAGGGCAGTGAACCGCTATTTCGAAATGAGGCGTCAACTGCCGAGTTCGCATCGAGTTCAGGGCGCACCCCGGCTTGGACACTTGTCAACATGAGCGACCCGTCAACCGGAGAAGACAGAGAATTCGCAACCGAAAGCCGGGGTCCCAAGCCGAACCAGAGGTATTTCGGGCACACATCCGGCCCGACAGCATCCAACCAGAGAACGGCCCGGAAGCCACACAAGTCAAAGAATGTGAGGGATATGCCCGGCCTCGCGCGCCCCGATGCCGTCAACTGAACCAAGGCTGGAATTTGGGAAGTGAAAATGTGTGGCTCAATTCCCACCTGCCACAGCGCGGTTCACAGCCTGCTTGTAAGCAATTGAAAACGCTGTGCGTGCTCGCCGTTTGCGCCTCTGCCACGTGCCGCAGGATGTGCTCACTGGCGCGGTATCCGTTTGAGCGTGCCTCCCGTCGAGCCTCCGGCAGTCTGCCCTTGCGCAGAGGTTACCGTTTTGGTAACCTCTAGGTAGTGCGGATCATCAGCAAGGCGGCAATCAACGAATTCTGCAAGACGCACAAGGACGCGCTGGAATCGCTGCTGCATTGGCATGGCGTAACCAAGCGAGCCGCATGGAGACATTTGGCCGATGTCCGCGCCGATTTTTCGCATGCCGATGCCGTGGATGCTTTCACGGTGTTCAACATTAGCGGGAACAAGTACAGGCTGGTCTCGGTGATCAAGTACCGCTGGCAGATAGTCTACATCCGGCATATCCTCACCCATGCCGAATACGATAAGGGGAAATGGAAACTATGAGCACGACGCTTCTCGACGAACGCCGATATCGGGAGCTTCTCGATGTAACTCTGCCCGTCGCCATCCGAACGGAGGTGGAGTACCATCGCTTGCTCGGCGCGGCCGCGGCCCTCATGGAAAAACCGGACGATGAGATTTCTGAGGAGGAGGGCAGGCTCCTGGAAATGCTCAGCATCCTGATCGACGAATACGAAAATCGGGTGCACCCGCTACCGAAGGCGGAACCGCACAAGATGTTGGCCTATCTGCTCGAAGAGAAAAACATGAAGCCGAGCGACCTATGGACGATACTGCCCAAGAGCCGTGTGTCGGAAATCCTCAGCGGCAAGCGCAGCATCAGTAAAACGCAGGCGAGGCAGCTCGCCGAACTCCTCCGCGTGCCTGTCGATCTGTTCCTGTAGCCGCTGTCACCTACCCTGCGCTTGTTCAGCCTCAACGGGCGGGAGCAGCCGCACGCGCACACTGCTGTCGCGGTAGTCCCACATAACAACTTCAATCAGATCCCAAATCGGTGATCGCTGCCCGAGCTGCTGCGAGACGTTCGCCTCGATGGAATTCTCAATGGCCGGAGCCGAAACCTGGTGACCGCACGGTTTCCGGCCACCGCCTGTGGATCTGCACCGGTAGTAGCGATAGATGGAATTCCGATACCGGATCGTGTGGGGGCTCATGGGCCGTTCGCAGACAGCGCAGACGATCCGGCCTTTCAACGGCCAATCAATCGCGTATTGCTTGCCCGGCTCCCGAGTGCGACGGGCCTTAAGCTGAGCAGCCGCCGCAGCGAACAAGTCGTGTGTGACGATCGGATCGTGGTGGCCGATGCGGAGATCGTGCTTCTCCCGAAAGAGGCCCAGATACACCGGGTTCCGCAGAGTCGCGATCACCTGGCGTGCCGTCCACAGATTTCCACCAAACGCTTTCGCACTCCGTCGAGCCACACGCTCCTTCGTGCGCCAGCCGTTGGCATTTGCGTCATCGGCGATTTCCGCTGGTGTCCGCCCGGCGGCGGCTTGTTCGAATAGCCACTTCACCACCGCCGACTCGTTGGCACTCGGCACGAGCTGCTTCGAACGCGGGTCGGCGTCGTAGCCGAACGGCACAGCCCCGGCAATCCGCTGCCCACGAGCTTTCAGTCGGGCACGGGATTCGGCGATTCTCGCGGCGATCATCTCGCGCTCGAACTCGGCAAAGGACGCGAGAATATTCATGAGGAAGCCGTCGTGGGCATGATGTCCGAGCTCCGGAGCGCTGACGATGACCAGGCGGATACCGAACTTACGGAATTCATCAAGCAGGGTGGCGCAGCCGAGCACGCTGCGCGAGAGTCGGTCCAGCCGATGGATTACAACCAGCTCAACTTTGCGGGCCCGGACGAGCGCCAACAGTCTCTGGAGTGCGGGGCGCTCCGTGGTTGCTCCTGAGTAGCCTTCGTCATCGAACCGCTCCGGTAACAGAATCCAACCAACCGAGCGCTGCGATCGTACCAGGGACTCGCATGCCTGGAATTGAACCTGACATGAGGAGAGGCCGTCATCTGAACTCACCGACTGTCGGGTGTAGATGGCGCAGCGAACCAGCCGCCCGCCGGCCAACACGAAGGCTGCCAGGTCACCCATCGGAAAGCGGTTTGCCGGTACTCATCGGCTCTCATGATAATCCGCCGAACGACCCAGTTGGAAATCACCTCGGTGTGGCCTGGCGGTCTGGACGGGGCCGTCAACCAACGCCACTTGTCAACTGGAGAAAGCCGAGAATTGGTACGCGGAAACGTGGGGTCCGGCCTCAACCCCGGGGGTTGAGTGCGCCGCCCCGCGACTCGTGGTTTCCAACGAGAGAGAAAGCGCGGCGCGCAACAGGTGCGGAATGTGGCGGATACAGGCGAGAGCGGCGGCGAGCGCTGCTGTCAAGATAATGGGCCTTGGAGTTGGTACGCAGACGGTGGCTCCCCTCTCTCAACCCTCCTCGAAGTTTCTGCGTGGCT
>Ga0194131_10001694_pt1 | contig 37430 bp, 38 predicted proteins | sample TA2KigO120mmetaG_FD_148631 | JGI IMG/M metagenome (GOLD analysis project Ga0194131, IMG submission 148631) | Freshwater microbial communities from Lake Tanganyika, Tanzania - TA2015053 Kigoma Offshore 120m | ecosystem: Environmental > Aquatic > Freshwater > Lake | place: Tanzania: Lake...
GGCCGGGCCCGAGCGGCGATCGCCGCGGCGATGGTGGGGGCCGCCCTGGTGGCCCAGGGCGCCGCCGCCCAGACCGATCCCGACCCGCCGCCGCCGACCACCACCGCTCCCCCCGACCCCGTGGTCCAGCCGGTGGCGCCGGCGCCCCCAGCCGCGAAGCCGAAGCCCCCGAAGCCGAAGCCCGCGAAGCCGAAGCCCGCGAAGCCGAAGCCGGAGAAGCCAGCGGCGACCGAGCCCGAGGGCACCGGAGGGACGCACAGCGAGAAGGGAGAGGCGGGCGCCGAGGACATGAAGCCCGTGGACGAGGAGCTCGCGTTCCCGGCGTCGGCTTCGTGCGGGCCCACCTCCGCCCCCGCCTTCCTGATCCCGATCTACCAGCGGGCGAGCAGGGAGTACGGCCTCGGCCCCGCCGGCCCCTCGATCCTGGCCGCGATCAACGAGATCGAGACCGCCTTCGGCACCAACCAGGGGCCCTCCTACGCCGGCGCCGTCGGCTGGATGCAGTTCATGCCGGCGACATGGGCCGCATACGGCGTCGACGCCGACGGCGACGGCAGGCGCGACCCGTCCGACCCCGAGGACGCGATCTTTGCGGCCGCGCGCTACCTCGAGGCCTCCGGCATGCCCGAGGATCCCGAGGGCGCCATCTGGGCCTACAACCACGCCGACTGGTACGTCGCCGACGTGCTCGAACGAGCCGCCTGCTACGGCGGTATCGGTGGAGGACCGCTGTCGCTGCTGCCCAAGCGCCAGGAGCTGATCTGCGGCGCCGCCGAGGACAGCCAGGCGATCCCCGAGGCCTACCTGCGCGCCTTCCAGGACGCGGCCGGCCGCTACGCGCTCGGGGAGGAGGCCGTCTGGGCGCTCGCTGCCGTGGCCCGGCTGGAGTCCGACTACGGCCGCGGCATGGGCCCGGCAGAGATCGCGACCCACGGTCCGCTCGGGATCTCCGAGGCCAACTGGGGGAGCTTCGCCGTCGACGGCGACGGCGACGGTGTGGTCAAGCGCCACAGCCCCGGCGACTCCGCCGCCACCCTGGCGCGGGTGATCTGGGCGGCCGGGGACCTGCGCGCCGGCATCTTCCAGCACAACCACGCCTCCTGGTACGTCGAGGAGGTGCTCGACGAGGCGGAGCCGCTGACCGGCAAGTGCCGGATCCGCACGGTCGCCTACGCGATCGCCCTGCCCGGCCCCACCTCGGTGCCGATCAACTGGGAGAACGTGGAGCTGACCAACTCGCTGCAGATGTGGGACCTGCGCCAGGGGATCATCGACCCGCGAGTGCTCACCCTGATCGGCGCGATCAGCCAGAACCACCAGATCACGATCTCATCGCTGCGCTCCGACCACTCGATGTACACCTCGTCGGGCAACGTCTCGAACCACTTCCACGGGCGCGCGCTCGACATCGCCTCGATCGACGGGGTTCCGTGCACCGTCGTCACCCCAGACGGCCCCTGCGGCCGCATGGCCCGCGCCCTGGCGCTGCTGCCGCCGGGCCAGCGCCCCACCGAGCTGATCTTCTGCTTCGACCCCGACGGCCCCGGCCCCGCCTTCGCCGCCGCCGACCACTGCGACCACATCCACGCCGGCTATGACGATGACGGCCACGAGTGATCCGGTCAGGAGCTCCCCCCGCTAGAACGCGGCGATGCGGATCCACCTGATCGAGCGCGAGCAGCGGCTGCCCCGGCCACCGGGCGAGGTCTTCCCCTTCTTCGCCGAGGCGCGCAACCTCGAGCGGCTGACCCCGGAGTGGCTTCATTTCGAGCTGCTCTCGCAGTCGCCCGGCGAGCTCGGCGCCGGCACCCTGATCTCCTACCGGCTGCGGCTGCACGGGATCCCGATCCGCTGGCTGACGCGGATCGAGGGCTGGAGCCCGGGCCGGCGCTTCGTCGACCTGCAGCTGCGGGGCCCGTACCGGTACTGGCACCACACCCACGAGTTCGAGCCCGACGGCGACGGCACCGTGATGCGCGACACCGTTCGCTACTCGATGCCGGCCGGGCCGCTGGGCGAGCTGGCCCGCCGGGCGATCGTCAGCCGCGACCTCGAGCGCATCTTCGATCATCGCCGCGAGCAGGTCAGCCGCACCTTCGCGGCCTAGACGACCGATTCGGGGGCGCCCCGGCCGCGGGGGAATAGGGTTGCCCGATGCCGACCCTGGAGGCGGAGCGCAGCGAGCGTGTGGTCGTGGTGCGAGTCTCCAACCCCCCGCACAACTTCATGGACCGCGGCATGGTGGCGGAGCTCGACCGGCTGACCCGGTCTCTGTCCCGGGACCGCACCGTCGGCTCGGTGGTCATCACCGGCGGCCCCGAGGGCCTGTTCGTGACCCATTACGACGTCGCCGAGATCCTGGCCGGCGTCGAGGACGTGGGGGTGGCGCCCGGGCCGCGTGCGGCCGGAGTGCTGCTGGCCGCGGCGGCGGCGATCCGCCGCGTCCCGGGCCTGCGCGACCTCGCCGAGCGCACCCCTGTACGGGGGCTGCTCGAGCTGCACCGGATGCACGACGTGCTGGGACGCATGAACGCGATGGACAAGGTCGTGATCGCGGCGATCAACGGCCCCGCGACCGGCGGCGGCTGCGAGCTGGCCCTGGCCTGCGACCTGCGGCTGATGGCCGACTCCTCACCCCACATCGGCCTGCCCGAGATGACGCTCGGCTTCAACCCCGGCGCCGGCGGCACGCAGCGGCTGACGCGCCTGATCGGTCCCGGCCGGGCGCTCGAGGCGATGCTGGAGGGCCGCACCTTCACCCCGCAGGAGGCGCTCGAGGCGGGCCTCGTCCACAGGGTCGTGCCCTCGGCGGACCTGCTCGGGGCGGCGACCGAGACCGCCGAGCGGCTGGCGCGGCGCTCGCCCGGGTCGGTGCGCGCCCTGAAGGCCGCCGTCTACCGGGGGGGCGGCGAGCCGCTGCGGTCCGGCCTGGCCGAGGAGCGCCGCCAGTTCATGGCGGCGGGCGGCTCTCCCGAGGCGCTCCTGGCCATGGCCGCCTTCGTCGAGGAGGTCTCCGAGCGCGGTGGCTCGCCATGGGCCGACCGCGACTGGATCGTCCGCTGGCAGCAGGGGACCGCGGTCGACCTGAACCAGGGCGACGGCTGAGCCGCCTCAGCCGCCCTCGGCCGTGACGCCCTCGGGGCGGGTGGCCGTGCCCCGGATCATCGGCCGCAGGAAGTGGGGCGATTTCGGGAACCTGACCCGCTCCAGATGCTCGATCCAGAGCCCGGCGCTCGCCAGCGTCTCCCCGGTCGGGCGGTTGGTGTGACAGCCGGCGCCGATCCGCTTCCAGGGCCGCTCCAGGCGGTCCTGCCACCAGGCGAGCCGCGGGCTCTCGGCCCGGACGTGCTCGAGGAACAGCAGCCTGCCCCCGGGCGCCAGCACACGCCGCGCCTCTGCCAGGGCGCGCTCGGGGTCCTCGACCGTGCAGAGCACGAGCGTGGAGACGACGGTGTCGAAGTCGCCGTCGTCGAAGGGCAGCTCCTCGGCCGGGGCCGAGATCACCTCGACGGCGGGCGCCGCGGGCGGCTCGGCCGCAACCCGCTCGCGCAGGCGGTCCGCCATGTGCGGGTCCGGCTCGGCCAGCACCAGCTCGGTAACCGCCCCGTTGTAGTGGGACAGGTTGAGACCCGTGCCGGCGCCGATCTCCAGCGTCCGGCCCGAAGCTCCGGCCAGCAGCGATTCGCGCATCTCGGCCAGGCCGCCCTTCTCCGAGCCCGCCAGCAGGCGGTCGTAGAAGCGGGCGAAGATCGGATGCCCGTGCTGTTCGGCCACGCCCCTGATGATCCCCCGTCTCGCGGACGGCGAGCGTGATCGGCGTCCGTATCGGCGCGCCCCACCGCCCCGCCGCCCGAGGCGGGCGCAGGATCGGATTGCATGCGACGGCGGAAACTGAAAGAAAGGGGGATGCGAGCAATCCGTCGAGAGAGGAGAGACGCCGATGCCGACCTACGTGATGCTCACAAACCTCACCCCCGAGGGAGTGCAGACGCTCAAGAACAACCCCAACCGGGTCTCGGAGGTGAACAAGGAGGTCGAGCAGCTGGGGGTCACGGTCAAGGACCAGTGGGCGACGCTGGGCCAGTACGACTTCGTCACCGTGGTCGAGGCTCCCGACGACGCGACGATGGCGAAGGTCTCGATCGAGCTGGGATCGCGGGGGACGATGAGCAGCCAGACCCTGGCCGCGATGCCGACCGCCGACCTGGCGGCGAAGCTCTGAGCGGTCGGGGCTCCCGGCGGGGAGCGGGCAGTTGAAGGTCCTTGTCGTCGGCGGCGGCGGGCGCGAGCACGCGATCGTGCGGGCGCTGGCGGCGGGGAAGGGACCAGGGGCTCCGAGCGTCTACTGCGCCCCCGGGAACGCCGGCATCGCCGCGGACGCCGAGTGCCTGCAGGTCGGGGCAGAGGACGTCGCGGGAATCGTGGCCGCGGCGGCGGATGGGGACATGGACCTGGTGATCGTCGGCCCCGAGGCGCCGCTGGTCGCGGGCGTCGTCGATGCGCTCGAGGACGCCGGGGTGCCGGCTTTCGGCCCCAGCGCCGGCGCGGCCCGGCTCGAGGGCTCGAAGCTGTTCGCGAAGGAGGTGATGGCCGAGGCGGGTGTGCCCACCGCCACGCACGCCGTGCTGCGATCCCAGGCCGAAGCGCTTGAGCGGATCGCCGCCACCCCGTTCCCGGCCGTGCTCAAGGCCGACGGGCTCGCCGCGGGCAAGGGCGTGATCATCTGCGCGAGTGAGAAGGAGGCGCGCGAGGCCGCGGCGGTGTTCTTCGAGGAGCGCCGCTTCGGCGAGACCGAGGTGGTGCTGGAGGAGTTCCTCGAGGGAGAGGAGCTGTCGCTGCTGGCGCTCTGCGACGGCGAGAACGTCGTCCCGCTCGCCCCCGCCCAGGACTACAAGCGGATCTTCGACGGCGACGAGGGCCCGAACACAGGAGGAATGGGGTGCTACTCGCCCGTTCCCGGCTTCGGCTCTGCCGAGGTGGAGGACCTCGTCGACAGGGTCCACCGGCCTGTCGTCGGGGCCATGGCGAAGCGCGGGACCCCGTTCCACGGCGTGCTCTACGCGGGGCTGATGCTGACCGGTGACGGGGTCCGGGTGCTGGAGTTCAACACCCGCTTCGGCGATCCGGAGACGCAGGTGGTGCTGCCGCGCCTGCGCTCGGACCTGCTCGGCCTCTGCCTCGGTGCCCGCCTGCCCGGCGGCCTCGCGAGCAGGACGGCGTCCTTCCAGGACGATTGGACGGTCTCGGTCGTGTTGGCCTCGGCCGGCTACCCGGAGTCGTCCTCGAGCGGGGACGTGATCAGCGGCCTGGCGGAGGCGGCCGCGATCGAGGGCGTCGAGGTGTTCCACGCCGGGACGGCGGAGCGGGACGGCGAGATCGTCACCGCCGGGGGTCGGGTTCTGAACGTGACCGGAATCGGCGCTACCCCCGCCGACGCCCGCAGGCTCGCCTACGATGCGGCCTCGCTGATCAACTTCGAGGGCAAGCAGTGCAGAGCGGACATCGCGGCCCGCGCCGTCGAGCGCGTCGCCGCCGGTGCGACCCCCGCCGGCCGCTGAACGAGAGGAACAGATGGAGACAACCGAACCAGGGGCCATCGCCCCGACACCGCAGACCGGAATCGAGACGCTGCCCGAGGTCGAGGCAGCGTTCGAGGAGATCGAGGTCGATGCCCCGCTGGTGGGGATCATCATGGGCTCGAAGAACGACAAGCCGAAGATGCAGCCGGCCGGCGCCGCCCTGCACGAGGCGGGGATCGCCTACGAGGTGCGCGTGCTCAGCGCCCACCGCCAGCCCGAGGAGACGGGCGAGTACTGCGCCAACGCGCGAATGCGGGGGCTGAAGGTGATCATCGCCGGGGCCGGGATGTCTGCCGCGCTGCCGGGCTTCGCCGCCTCGAAGACCGACCTGCCGGTGATCGGCGTCCCGATCTCGGGCAAGAACCTGGGTGGGATGGACGCCCTGCTCTCCGCGGTGCAGATGCCGCCGGGCGTGCCGGTCGGGTGCGTGGCGATCGACGGGGCAAAGAACGCAGGATTGCTCGCAGTACGCATAATCAACAGCTGAATGGACTGCTCGCTCATCCACCGCCGCCTCCTCCTCCGGCAGTCCCCGTGCTTCGCGGACCTCCGGTTCGCTCACGCGTCCGGGGGCGGCGGGTAAGGGCGCCAAAGCCCTGGCAACCTTGAAGCCGTGATTCCGCGCTACACACGCGAGGAGATCGGCGCTGTCTGGACCCAGCAGCGTCGCATGGAGGCCTGGCTCGAGGTCGAGTTGGCCGCGACCGAGGCTTGGGCCGAGGAGGGCGTGGTGCCGAAGCAGGCGGCCGCCGCCTGCCGCGAGCGCGCCTCGTTCAGCGTCGAGGCGGTCGAGCAGCGCGAGCGCACGACCGGCCACGACGTCGCCGCGTTCGTGGACGTGGTCGCCGCCTCGATCGGCGAGGAGGGCCGCTGGCTGCACTACGGCCTCACCTCCTCGGACGTGCTCGACACGGCGCTCGCTATCCAGATGCGCGAGGCCGGCGAGCTGATCGTCGCCGGCGGCCGGGCCTACCGCGACGCGCTCGCGGCGAGGGCGAGGGAGCACGCCGAGACCCTCTGCGTCGGGCGCACGCACGGCGTCCACGCCGAGCCGACGAGCTTCGGCCTGAGGCTGGCCGGCTTCGCCTTCGAGGCCGACCGCAACCTGGCGCGGATGCGGGACGCCTTCGACCAGGCCGCGATCGGCAAGCTCTCAGGCGCCGTCGGCACCTACGCCTCGGTTCCCCCCGCCGTCGAGGCCCGGGTGATGGACCGCCTCGGCCTGCGCCGCGAGGACGTCGCGACCCAGGTCGTCCCGCGTGACCGCCACGCCGTGGTCCTTGCCCGCGGGGCGATCACCGCGGCTGGGCTGGAGCGCTTCGGCACCGAGGTCCGGAACCTGCAGCGCACCGAGGTCCGGGAGGTCGAGGAGCCGTTCGGCCAGGGGCAGAAGGGCTCCTCGGCGATGCCCCACAAGCGCAACCCGATCCTGGCCGAGCGCATCTGCGGCCTGGCCCGGGTGATGCGCGGCTACGCCCTTGCGGGGATGGAGAACGTAGCCCTCTGGCACGAGCGCGACATCTCGCACTCCGGCGCCGAGCGCGTGATCCTGCCCGACTCGACGACCACGCTCGACTACATGCAGCACCTCGGCACCCGCTTGGCCGAGGGGATGACGATCCGCATCGAGCAGATGCAGCGCAACCTCGAGCTCACCCACGGGGCGCTGTTCAGCCAGCGTGCGCTGACCGCCCTGGTCGAGTCCGGGATGAGCCGCGACGACGGCTATCGCCTGGTCCAGGAGAGCGCCCAGCGCGCGTGGGACGAGGGCATCGAGTTCCGCGAGCTGATCGGCGCGGCGGCGCCCCAACTCGACCTCGACGAGGTCTTCGATTACGGCGCCTACCTCACCCACGTCCCCGAGCTGATCGCGCGGCTCGACGCGATCGACTGAACGGGCTTGCCGCCGCGGCGGAAGCTGTGAGAGGGTGGCGTCGTGGTCCTCTACACCTGCGGACAGAAGACGACCGGGCCCTCCCTGCTGCACCCCTGCTCCCGCGCCGGCAAGGCGCTCGACGCGGCGGGCTACGACTACGAGATCAGGCCCCAGGGCGGCTACCGCCTGCTGCCCTGGACCCGGGGCACCCGCGACCGGGACCGGGCCGAGGTGAAGCGCCTGAGCGGCACCAACGAGGTGCCCGTGCTGGTGCTGGACGACGGCACCGTGATCTCGGAGTCGAGCAGGATCGTCAGCTGGGCGAAAGAGCACCCTCGCGCTCGATAGCGAACCGCCGCCTTTCGGCCAGGATCGCCGGGGTGCCGTCGCGCGGCGAGAGGGTGACGTTTCGGCGCACCATCGGCTGCGGCCGATCCGAGCCCGGCCGCAGCACCGCGCCCGAGAGCACCGTCTGCAGCACGACCCGCATCTCGAACTGGGCGAAGCTGGCACCGATGCAGCGGCGGGTGCCGCCACCGAAGGGGATCCAGCTGTAGGTCTCAGGCGAGCCTTCGAGGAAGCGCTCGGGCAGGAACGCGTAGGGGTCCGGGAAGCTGGACGGGTTGGTGTGGGCGAGGTAGATCGCCGGGAAGACGTTGGTCCCGGTCGGAAGCTCGTATCCGTCGAGGGTCATCGGCCGGCGCAGCAGGCGCCCGACGAACGGCACCACGGGACGCAGCCGCAGCGTCTCCTCGATCACCGCGTCGAGGTAGCCGCTCTCGCCGCAGCGCACCTCCTCGGTCAGGCGGGTGAGGGCGTCGGGCCGCCGGAACAGCAGCTCGAAGGCCCAGGCGAGCGCCGTCGCCGTCGTCTCGTGCCCCGCCAGCAGCAGGGTCATCAGCTGGTCGCGCAGCTCGGAGTCGCCCATCCCCTCCCCCTCGGGGTCGCGGGCCTCGATCAGCAGCGAGAGGATGTCGTCGCGCTCCGCAAGCCCGGGGTCGGCGCGGTGGTCGGCGATCTCGGCGGCGAGCAGGGCATCGGCCGCCCGCACGCGGGCGGCGAGCTTGCGGAAGCGGGGCAGCTCGCGCACGACCGGCAGCGTCACCCCGATCGTCGCCGGCGAGCGCACGGCGGCGAGGATCTCCAGCAGGGCCCGGCGCAGCTCCTCGCGGCGGCCCCGCCCGACGCCGAAGACCGCGCGCATGATCACGTCCAGCGTGATCTCCTGCATCGATGCGTGCAGCCGAAAGGCCTCGCCCAGCGGCCAGGACCGCAGCTGGCGCTCGGTCGCCTCGCGCATCACCTGCTCATAGGCGCGCATGCGCTCGCCGTGGAAGGGCGGCAGCATCAGCTTGCGGCGGCCGAAGTGGCGCTGGCCCTCGAGCAGCAGCAGCGAGTCCTCCCCCAGCAGCGGCGCCAGCACCAGGTTGCGGCCGGTGGCGATCGTGTTGACCCGGTCGGCCGCGAACACGGCCTTGATCGAGGTGGGGTCGGAGACGAAGACCAACTCGCCCATCGGCGGCGCGCGCAGCGTGAAGCTGTCCCCGAACTCGCGGCGCGAGCGCTCCAGCAGCGGCACGGGGCGCGCCATCAAGCGCAGCATCTGCACAGGAGCAGGCAGGCTCGGTCCGGGCGGCAGTGTCATGGGACGAATGTACTCCGTAAACAGCGGAAACGCCTCCCCCGCTTCTTCGCAGCTGTGAACAAGCGCAGGGTCCCGGTCAAGGGGATGTTCCTATCGACACTGCTCGCGTTCTTGTTGTTGTGTCTGGTGCGATTCCGGCTTCCGCGTCACGACGTGTTCGAGGTGACCAGCGTGGTTTCTGGAATCGCCAGCGCCGCGATCTACCTCACGTGCTCAGCGGCCCTAATCAAATGGTCACTGCGCGACCGGGCAGCCCGCAAGCCATGGTTGGGTACAGGGCAATCAGTGCAGAACTACGGCACGGCGGTGACGGGCATCGTCGACCAGTCAACGGGAGGCGCAGTGGCCATTCCCGTTGAGATGACAGTCGCTTCGGCACCGGTCTTCAAGCCCCCTGCGCCGGCGGTCTACGGCGAAGGTTTGGTGCCATTCCAAAACCAGCAACAGCTCGCGAGCGCGCCCCCTTCGGCGCTGCTATCACTGACAGCGACGGCAACGCCGACTCCAGGCACCGAATACAACGTGTACGCCTACGACCACTTCAGCGATGTTCCGACGGGGAACTTCAACACGGCGGCAACGAAGAATAAGCAGAACCCTGCCTTCACCATCCCCTCAAAGAACTCGGGACATTGGTCACAGACGTTCTCCACGAACCTGGTCACCGGGGCGCCGCTGACGACCGCGGACACCCAGGTTCTGCGCATCGTCCCCGTGAACGCGCCTTAGCGCCGTCTCGACGGCCACGCCGTGGCAGGTGGCCGCGGATCGCCAGAGCTAAGGGGCCACCAGCTGCCGTTACGCTTTGGGCGGTGCCTGGGTGAATCACGGCTGGAATCCCAACTCGGCGGCGTTGGGCAGACCAGCCAAACGACTTGCGTTCGAGTTCCTCGAGTGGTGCGATTTCGGCTCTGGGCGACCTCGCGAGAGACAACGTCAGGGACCGCCACCGCCACTGGCCGAATGGTTTGATTTCGTGCCTGAATGGGTGAACAGGGCGGCTGCGACTACTGCGGACGCGTGGCCGCGCCGAGCCGTCTTGAGTGGGGATGAAATCCAGTCGGCATGGCCGGACAGCTGTGGTCGTCAGTTCAAGCATCACGGTGGCGTTGCTGAGCGGCCTGCTTGGTTCGCAGTTGGCGAGCGCCGTAACCGATTCCAGGGTAACGGCGCCCGCTGTCGGCGCAGCCACACAAACCGCATCGACCCCGGGCGTCGATGACCGGATCTCAGCGAAGAAGAAGAAAAAGAAGAAGAACCGAGAGAAGCGTAAGCCGCCGGGCTTTCGGGACGTGGGCTAGCAGGTTGCGGGCGAAATGGACCCGGCACCGCTGATGCGCCACGCCTTGGAAACAGCGGCGCAAAGCGGCGACCAGGCCGGAATGCTGGTCGGAGATGACCAGCTGCACCCCGCCCAGGCCGCGTTGTTTCAACGAGGTGAGGAACCCTTTCCAGAACACTTCGTCTTCGCTGTCACCAACATCAAGTCCCAGGATTTCGCGCTCACCCGTGCTGGTGACGGCGGTAGCCACCACGACGGCCATCGAGGTGACCTGCTGAGTGTGGTTACGCACGTGCAGATACGTGGCGTCTAGGAACACGTACGGGAACGCGATGTGGTCCAGTGGGCGGGTGCGAAACGCCCCAACGACTTCGTCCAGACCGGCGCAGATTCGTGACACTTCCGATTTGCTGATCCCCGCCTCGCTACCCAAAGCCGCGACGAGGTCGTCGACGCTGCGGGTGGATACGCCGTGGACGTATGCCTCCATCACCACCGCATACAAGGCTTGATCGATGCGGCGGCGTGGTTCCAGGATCGCGGGGAAGAACGAACCTTTACGCAATTTCGGGATCCGCAGTTGCACGTCACCGGCCTGGGTGGTGACAAGCCGCGGACGTGAGCCGTTGCGTTCAGTGTTGCGGGTGTCCGCGCGTTCGTATCGGCCGGCGCCGATGCGTTCACTTGCTTCGATTTCGATCAGTTCCTGCATCACCATGCGGACGGAGTCGCGGATTAGATCCACGCCATCGCCGGTGCGGAACGCTTCCAGCAGTTCGGACAGGGCAGACTCAGACAAGGCCATCGGTTGGGCTCCTCTTCAGTGTGTTCTTCGCTGTTCACACCGAAGATCCCGCCGATGGCCGCTTACGTCACGCCGCCCCGCCGAATACCTCAAACCCCACCACGTGAGGGGACGCTCCTTGGCCAGGTGCCCAAAGGATCAGCGGAAATGGTCGCCGCCGCGTTCCGCACCATCTTCGCCCAACCCGACGCCGAACACGTTCGTGAGCAGTACGACCAGATCGCCGTCATGCTCGGGCGCCAGTTCCCCAAAGTTGAGCAGATGATGATCGCCGCCCGCGAAGACGTGCTCGCATTCACCGCGTTCCCACCGAGTCACTGGCGAAAGATCTGGTCGACCAATCCGCTGGAACGACTGAACAAGGAAGTCAAACGCAGAACCGATGTCGTCGGCGCTTTCCCAAACCCGCCGGCACTGCTACGCCTTGCAGGGGCCGTGCTCGTTGAGGCCCACGACGAGTGGCAAGTGGCCGATCGGCGCTACCTATCCGAAGGCTCCATGACCCAGCTCGCCGACACCGCCGACACCGAGGAGGTCACCCAACCCGCACTCATGACAGCATGACCCTTATCGCTGATCCCGCATGGTGAAACTCCACCACTTCTAGGGACGCAACCGAAACGCCGCCGCCGTCCGCCCCCCGGCGCCCCAGCTGCGAATCGCTTTGACTACAGTAAGCCCCCATGGCCGCGACCCTCGACGAGCTGAAGCTGCACGGCTCCGGCAAGGTCCGCGAGATCTACGAGGACGGCGAGGAGCTGATCATGGTCGCCTCGGACCGGATCTCGGTCTACGACGTGATCCTGCCGACCGAGATCCCCGACAAGGGCAAGGTGCTGACCCAGATGTCGCTGTTCTGGTTCGAGCTGACGGGCGAGATCTGTCCCAACCACTTCATCTCCGAGGATGCGCCGCCGGAGGCGGCCGGCCGCGGGATGCGGGTGCGCAGGCTCGACATGTACCCGGTCGAGTGCGTGGTCCGGGGCTACCTCTCGGGCTCCGGCTGGAAGGAGTACCGCGAGACCGGCGCCGTCTGCGGCATCGAGCTGCCCGAGGGGCTGACCGAGTCCGAGCGGCTGCCCGAGCCGATCTTCACCCCCGCGACCAAGGCCGAGCTGGGCGACCACGACGAGAACATCGACTTCAATCGCGCCGCCGAGATCATCGGCAGCCGGCCGCTGATGGAGGAGCTGCGGCGGGTCTCGATCGAGATCTACGAGCGCGGCGCGGCGCACGCAGCCGAGCGCGGGATCATCCTCGCCGACACCAAGTTCGAGTTCGGCCAGGCACCCGGGGCGGAGGTGGTGCTCGCCGACGAGGTGCTGACCCCGGACTCCTCGCGCTTCTGGCCGGTGGACAGCTACGAGCCCGGTCGGACCCAGCCCTCGTTCGACAAGCAGTACGTGCGCGACTACTCGGACTCGGTCGGCTGGGACCACACCGCCCCCGGCCCCGAGCTTCCCGACGACGTGGTCCAGAACACCCGCGCCAAGTACATCGAGGCCTACGAGCGGATCACCGAGCGCACCCTGGCCGACTGACGCGTCAAACTGACCGGGTGATCCGCAGCAGACCCCAAGCCGCTCCCGGACGCGTGAGCGGGCGCAGCCCGCGAAGCAATGGGGTCGCGGAGGAAGCGGCGCCGGATTCGTGAAGGCGAAGGTCCTGATCAGACCCAGGCAGGGCATCCTCGACCCCCAGGGCAAGGCCGTCGAGCGCGCGCTGCCGGCTCTCGGCTTCGAGGGGGTGTCGAACGTCAGGGTCGGGCGCCTGGTCGAGCTCGAGACCGACGACCCCTCCAAGCTGGACGCACTCTGCGAGAGCCTGCTCGCCAACCCGCTGATCGAGGACTTCGAGGTGGAGACATACGACGACTCCTCGGCTGAGCCTCCTGATTCGCGGTCCTCGGGACCGCTCACGCGTCCGGGGTCGTCTTGAGGTTCCGGGCAGGATGATCGGGGTGATCCAGTTTCCGGGCTCCTGCGACGAGCGCGACGCGCTTGCGGCCTGCGAGCGCGTCGGCGAGGCGCGGATGGTCTGGCACGAGGAGACCGACCTGTCGGGGATCGACGGCGTCGTCGTCCCGGGCGGCTTCAGCTACGGCGACTACCTGCGCGCGGGCGCGATCGCGCGTTTCGCCCCGGCGATGGGGGCGGTGTCCGAGTTCGCGGCCCGTGGCGGGCCGGTGCTGGGCATCTGCAACGGCTTCCAGGTGCTGTGCGAGGCGGGGCTGCTGCCGGGCGCGCTGCTCCCGAACGGGGGGCTGCGCTTCATCTGCCGCCAGGTGGACCTGGTCGCCGAGAGCTGCGACTCGCCGTTCGCCGCCGAGCTGGAACCCGGCGCCCGCCTCTCGATCCCGGTCAAGCACATGACCGGGCGCTTCTTCGCCCCGGAAGCGGAGCTCGACCGGCTCGGGGCCGAGGGCCGGGTCGCCTTTCGCTACGCCGCGGGTGAGAACCCGAACGGGAGCGCCCGCGACATCGCCGGGGTCACGAACGAGGCCGGCAACGTGCTCGGCCTGATGCCGCACCCCGAGCACGCCGTCGATCCCCTGACCGGATCCGACGACGGCCTGACCCTGTTCCGCGCCCTGGCGCGCCAGCCCTCGCCGGCGTGACGGTCGCCGACGCGCCCCACCGCGAGCTCGGGCTGACCGATCCCGAGTTCGAGCGGATCGTCGAGCTGCTGGGGCGCGAGCCGAACGGCGTCGAGCTGGCGATGTTCTCGCTGCTCTGGTCCGAGCACTGCGCCTACAAGCACTCGCGCAGGCTGCTGGGCAAGCTGCCGACCGAGGGCGAGCGGGTGGTGATGGGCCCGGGGGAGAACGCGGGCGCCGTCGACATCGGCGACGGCCACGCCGTCGCCTTCAAGGTCGAGTCCCACAACCACCCGAGCGCGGTCGAGCCATTCCAGGGGGCGGCGACCGGCGTCGGAGGCATCCTCCGCGACGTGTTCGCGATCGGCGCCCGCCCGATCGCGGTGCTCGACTCGCTGCGCTTCGGCGAGCTCGACTCGGAGCGGTCGCGCTACCTGTTCGAGGGCGTCGTCGCCGGCATCGGCCACTACGGCAACTCGATCGGGGTCCCGACCGTGGGCGGCGAGGTCTGCTTCGAGGCGCCATACGAGCACAACTGCCTGGTCAACGCGATGTGCGTGGGGCTCGCGCGCAGCGAGGAGATGATCCGCTCGGCCGCCGCCGGGCCCGGCAACGTGCTCGTCCTCTTCGGCGCCTCGACCGGGCGCGACGGCATCGGCGGCGCCTCGGTGCTGGCCTCGGCGGAGCTGGAGGCCGGCGATGGCGCCAAGCGGCCGACCGTTCAGATCGGCGACCCCTTCGAGGAGTCGAAGCTGCTCGAGTGCTCGCTCGAGTTACTGCAGTCCGAGCTGCTGGTCTCGCTGCAGGACCTGGGTGCGGCGGGGCTGACCTCGTCGGCCGGGGAGATGGCGTCCAAGGGCGAGGTCGGGATCGAGATCGACGTGCGCAGGGTGCCTCTGCGCGAGCCCGACATGGAGGCCTTCGAGATCATGGTCTCCGAGTCCCAGGAGCGGATGCTCGCCGTGGTGGAACCGGCCAAGGTCGAGGCGGTGCTGGCGCTGTGCGAGAAGTGGCAGACGGGCGCGGCCGTGATCGGCGAGGTCACCGGGACGAGGGCGATGCGCGTGCTCGACGGCGGTGAGGAGGTCGGCAACGTCCCGGTCACGGCGCTGGTGGACGAGTGCCCGCTGTACGACCTCGAGCCCGCGGCCCCGGCGTCGTGGCCCTACGGCAACGCCGACGTGCTCGGCGAGCGGGTGGCGATCAACGCCGGCCGCACGGCCGACCCCGAGGACCCCTCCGCGATCACGGTCGCGCTGCTCGCCTCGCCGACGATCGCGTCCAAGCGCTGGGCCTTCGAGCAGTACGACTCGGTGGTGGGCTCGCGCACGATCCGCCGTCCCGAGGCGGCCGACGCCGCCGTGCTGCTGGTCGCGGAGTCCGACCGCGCGATCGCGATCTCGATCGACGGCAACGGGCGCCGCGTCGCCTGCGACCCGCGGGCGGGGGCGATCGAGGCGGTGCTCGAGTGCGCCCAGAACCTGGCCTGCGTCGGCGCCGAGCCGCTCGGGCTCACCAACTGCCTCAACTTCGGCAACCCCGAGAAGCCGACGGTCGCCTGGCAGCTGACCGAGGCCGTGTCCGGGCTCGCCGCCGCCTGCGAGGCGCTCGGGGTGCCGGTCGTCGGCGGCAACGTCTCGCTCTACAACGAGACCGAGCACGGGCCGATCTACCCCACGCCGGTCGTCGGGATGGTCGGTGAGCTGCCCGACCCCGAGCGCCTGCCGGGACCCGGCCCCGCCGACGGCGACCGCATCGTCCTGGTCGGGCCCTTCGCTCCCTCGCTGGCCGGGGGCGAGCTGGCGAAGCTGCGCGGCGAGCTGGACCTGGGCCTGCCGGCGACGGAGATCGCGCCCGTCGCCGCGGCGCTCCGCTTCGTTCGCGAGCGCGTTCGCGGCGGCGGCGTTCGCGCCGCCCGGGACGTCAGCGACGGCGGCCTGGCCTGCGCGCTGGCCGAGCTTGCGATCGGCGCCGGCGTCGGCGTCGACGCCGACCTCGACGGCCTGGTGGAAGCGCGTGGCTGCTCGGGCGAGACCGCGCTGTTCGGGGAGGGCCCTGGGGGCGTGCTGCTCGCCCTCGCCGCCGCCGAGGCCGAGGCGCTGCTCGCGGCGGCGGCCGGCTCCGGAGTGGAGGCGCTCGATCTGGGCGCCGCAGGCGGGGAGCGGCTCGAGCTCTCAGCCGCCGAGCGCGAGCTGACGCTGCCGCTGGCCGACGCCGAAAGGGCCTGGCGCTCGCTCGGCGAGAACGTCGAGCGCTAGCGGGCGCGCGCGGTCCCGGGCCGGCGACACCCGCCGTTGCTAATCTGATGGCGCTGGACCCGACCCTGTCCCGCAGTTGATCTCCAGAGGTTGAGACACCTCTTCCCATCTTGAGCGAACGGCCGAAGGACGTTCCCTTTCGCGACGGCCCGCGCGACGAGTGCGGGGTATTCGGCGTGTACGCGCCCGGCCGCGACGTCGCGCGCCTGGCGTACTTCGGCCTCTACGCGCTCCAGCACCGCGGCCAGGAGTCGACGGGGATCGCGACCTGCGAGGGCGGGCACATCACGACGCTGCGCGAGCTGGGGCTCGTCTCGCAGGTCTTCGACGAGGAGAAGCTGCGGGCGCTCTCGGGCGACATGGCGATCGGGCACGTGCGCTACTCGACCACCGGCGGCGGCGCCTGGGAGAACGCGCAGCCGGTCTGGCGCGACGACGGGCGCGAGCTGGCTCTGGCGCACAACGGCAACCTGACGAACGCGGTCGAGCTCTACAAAGAGCTGACCGAGGCCGGGATCAAGCTGCGCGGAACCTCGGACTCGGAGATCATCGCGGCGCTGCTGTCCAAGCGCGCGGGCGAGGGCAACGACTGGATCGAGGACGCCGTCGCGGAGGTGATGCCGCGCCTGCAGGGCGCCTTCTCGACCGTGGTCATGACCAAGCACGCGGTCGTCGCCTTCCGCGATCCCAACGGCGTCCGGCCCCTGGCGCTGGGCAAGATCAAGCCCGCGGACGGCCAAGACGAGTGCTTCGTCGTCGCCTCGGAGAGCTGCGCCTTCGACATCATCGGCGCCAAGCTGATCCGCGAGGTGCAGCCGGGAGAGCTGGTCTCGCTGACCGAGGGTGGGCTGGTGATGAAGCAGGTGACCAAGGCCGACCGCCCCGCCCACTGCGTCTTCGAGCACATCTACTTCTCGCGCCCCGACACTCGCCTGGAGAACCGGGTGCTGCAGCAGGTTCGCGGCCGCATGGGCGAGTTGCTCGCCGAGGAGGCCCCCGTCGAGGCCGACCTGGTGATCTCGGTGCCCGACTCGGGCAACCCGGCCGCCAACGGCTTCGCGCGCGCGTCGGGCCTGCCCAAGGACGACGGGTTGATCAAGAACCGCTACGTGCAACGCACCTTCATCCAGCCGGGGCAGGAGCTGCGCAAGCACGGCCTGCGGATGAAGTTCAACCCGCTGCCCGAGATCGTCGCCGGCAAGCGGATCGTGGTCGTCGACGACTCGATCGTGCGCGGCAACACCACGCGCCAGATCATCAGCATGCTGCGCGACGCCGGAGCCAAGGAGGTGCACCTGCGGATCTCCTCGCCACCGATCCGCCACCCCTGCCACTACGGCGTGGACATGTCCACGCGCGAGGAGATGATCGCCCACGACCGCTCAGAGCAGGAGGTCGCCGACGAGCTCGGCGCCGACTCGCTCGCCTACCTCTCGATCGAGGCCGTTTACGAGGCCGTCGGCACCCCGCGCGAGCGCCACTGCGAAGCCTGCTTCACCGGCGACTACCCGCTGGGCGACCCCGAGGCCGCCAACGGCAAGTTCGCGCTAGAGGACATCGCAGTGGTCCCGGCCGCACGCTAGGGATCGCAAGTCCGCTCCACCAGATGACCCTCGCGGACGCCAGCGACCCCGCCTGATGGCGAAGCCCTTCCCGATCGCCGTTCTCGCCTCGGGGACGGGGACCAACCTGCAGGCGATCATCGACCAGCTCCACGGCCGGGACGGGATCGAGGTCGTCGGCGTCGTCTCCGACAAGCCAACGGCCCGGGCCCTGAAGCGTGCCCGGGAGGCTGGGATCGAGACCGCCGTCTTCCCGGAGTCCGAGCACGAGCTGCGCGAGGCGCGCGACGAGGCCATGGCCGAGTGGCTCGAGCGCAGCGGCGCCGAGCTGATCGTGCTGGCGGGCTACATGCAGCTGCTCTCCCCGGGCTTCATCGGCCGCTTCCGCAATCGCATCGTCAACGTGCACCCGGCCCTGTTGCCCTCGTTCCCGGGGCTCGACGCGATCGGGCAGGCGCTCGAGCACGGGGTCAGGATCACCGGGGTGACGATCCACTTCGTCGACGAGGGGGTCGACTCGGGGCCGATCATCCTGCAACGCCCCGTCCCCGTGCCGGCCGATCGGGATCGGGACGCGCTCGAGGGCGCGATCCACGCGACCGAGCACGCGCTGCTGCCCGAGGCGATCAGGATGATCGCGGCGGGCCGGGTCGGCGTCGACCCGGCGAGCCCGCGGGTCGTCGCGATCGGCCCGCCCTAGGGCCTTCGGGGGGCGAGAAGGGCCAGCGACCGGAGCGGCGCGGGGGGCGCCCGGGCTCCGCCCCGCAAGGAGCGGGAATAGACTCGGGGGCGACTTGCCGACCGCTCCCGCCTACGAGAATCTGCCCGAGCCGACCGGTGACTCGCTGCCGGTCCGCAGGGCGCTGATCTCGGTCGCGGACAAGAACGCGGCGACGGAGTTCGCCGCCGGCCTGGCGAAGCTGGGGGTAGAGATCGTCTCCACGGGCGGCACCGCGACCGTGCTCGAGGAGGCGGGGATCGAGGTGCGCCCGGTCGAGGACTTGACGGGCTTTCCCGAGATTCTCGGCGGCCGCGTGAAGACGCTGCACCCCAACCTGCACGCCGCGCTGCTCGCGGTGCGCGACGACCCCGAGCACATGGCGGTGCTGGCCGAGCGCGGGATCGAGCCGATCGACCTGGTCTGCGTCAACCTCTACCCGTTCGAGCGCACGATCTCCCGCTACGACGTGCCCGAGGCCGACGCGATCGAGCAGATCGACATCGGGGGGCCGACGATGATCCGCGCGGCGGCCAAGAACCACCGCTACATCGCGGTCACGGTCAAGCCCGAGAGCTACGACGCGGTGCTGGGCGAGCTGGCGGAGACGGGCGAGCTGTCGGCGCCGACGCGCCACTGGCTCGCCAACGAGGCGTTCGCCTACACCGCCCGCTATGACGCGGCGATCAGCCGCTGGTTCGGGCGGCGCTACGAGCAGCTCCCGCAGCACTGGGTGACCTCGTGGGAGAAGGAGCTGGATCTGAGCTACGGCGAGAACCAGCACCAGCGCGCGGCGCTCTACGTCGAGTCGGGGGCGCGCTCGCACGTGCTCTCGCGCGTGGCGAAGCTGCACGGCAAGCCGCTCTCGTTCAACAACGTGCTCGACCTGGACTCGGCGCGCCGGCTCTGCAACGACCTGCAGGGGCCGGGGTGCGTGATCGTCAAGCACAACAACCCCTGCGGGGTCGGCGAGGCGGAGACGATCGAGCGGGCCTACGAGGGCGCGTTCGCGTGTGACCCGACCTCGGCCTTCGGCGGCGTGATCGCGCTCAACCGCGAGGTCTCGGTGGCGCTGGCGGAGCGGCTGAACGAGCAGTTCGTGGAGGTGCTGTTCGCGCCGGGCTACGAGGACGGGGCGCTGCCCGTGCTGCAGCAGAAGGAGGGGATCCGGATCCTCGAGGACACCGAGCGGCGCGCCCACCAGGTCGAGCCGGACGTGAAGCGCGTGCGCGGCGGCATCCTCGTCCAGGATCCCGACGGCTCGCCCGAGCCGCGTGAGCTGATGGAGGTGATGACCGAGGCGCAGCCGAGCGAGGAGCAGTGGGCGGACCTGCTGTTCGCCTGGCGGGTGGTGCGCCACGTGCGCTCGAACGCGATCGTGCTCGCCCGCGGCGGCGCCACGCTCGGGATCGGCGCGGGCCAGATGAGCCGGGTCGACTCGGTCAGCATCGCGATCGAGAAGGCACGGAACGACCGCGGGCCCGACGTCGAGCAGCTCCTGGCCGGCTCGGCGATGGCCTCCGACGCCTTCTTCCCCTTCCCCGACGGCGTCCAGGCCGGCATCGACGCCGGCGTCGCCGCCGTGATCCAGCCCGGCGGCTCCAAGAACGACGCCGACGTGATCGCCACCTGCGACGCCGCCGGCGTCCCCATGGTCTTCACCAAGCGCCGCCACTTCCGGCACTAGGTTCGGCTGCCACCGATGCCGTAGTGGCCGAATTCCACCGAGCCGTGCCGGCGGCACTCGCGGATCTCCACCGGGCATCGGCGGTTCGGGTCCGGCGGCCGGCCGGCTCGTCGCACGAGAGGGAGGGGCGGCTCCAAGTCCGGATGTCACGTTCCTCACCTATGCCTGAACCTCGACCGGAAATACACGCGTTACATGCGGACTTATTGCAAGAATTGCCACGCCCCTCTAACTCAACTGGAAAGAGTTCCGGCCTTTTAAGCCGGCGGTCCGGGTTCGAGCCCCGGGGGGGGCATCGGCGCACGGCGCGTTCCGCCATCCAAGGTCGGCGACCGGGACGCAGGCCGCTACCGGCGGGCCGCCCTCCAGGGCCGGGCACGCGGGCCCCGCGCCCGCGATACTGCAGGTCCTTGAGCGCAAAGGCCGACAGGAACCACCCCCTCGACGACGGGCCCTCGCCCGAGCGGCTGCATCCCGCTGAGCACCGCGCCTACCGGGAGCTCTACGCATCCTGCCGCCAGCTGATCGCGCGCTGGGACCGGCTGGCCGGGGCGCTCGAGGGAACGGAGGCGGTCGAGGTGCTGAAGCGCAGCGCCCGGCGGGTGCGCGACCTTCTGGCCGAGCTCGAGCCGCGAACCGCGGGCTACGGGCTGCACGGCGGGATCGCCGCCGAGGGCCTCGGCGCGCGAATCGCGGATCTGCGCTCGCTGCTCTCGGACCGCGCGGTCGACACCGGCATGGTGATGCGCTTTGCGGTGCTCGACATCGAGCACGTCACCACCCTGCTCGCCCACCTGACCGAGCTCGCGGACGCGCGCGGCGACGAGGAGCTGGCGGGATTCTGCCGCGGCTGGGCCAAGGCGATGCGCTCCGAGGTCAAGGCCGTGCGCAGGGTCGCGGTCTCGCTCGGGTCCGACCCCGACCGCGCAGCCGCCCCGCTCGACGACTCCACCCTGACCCGCGCCGCGCACCGAGCGGGATGGGTGCTGGGGTCCGCGGGCGAGGCGTTCGACCGGATCATCGGCCCGCGGTAGACGGCTTCGCCATCGGATCGGGGCCGTAGCGCCCGCCAACATCAAACGCGCCTGCAAGCAGGCGCTCAGGAAGAGGGCGGCCTGACCTCCCCTGGGCGCCCCACCATCGGGGTCGAGGCCTCGGCGTGGAGGCGGCGAGGAATGCGTCCGGCGAGGCGCGCGGCGTGGCCGGCGGCGACCGCGTGACGCATCGCCACCGCCATCCCGGCCGGGTCCTCGGCGCGGGAGACCGAGCTCGCGAGCAGGACCGCGTCGCAGCCCAGCTCCATCGCCAGCGCCGCGTCCGAGGCGGTGCCGACGCCCGCGTCGAGGATCACCGGCAGCTGGGCGCGCTCGGTGATGATCTGGATGTTGTAGGGGTTGCGTATCCCCATCCCCGAGCCGATCGGGGAGCCGAGCGGCATCACCGCGGCACAGCCCGCGTCCTCGAGGCGCCGGGCAAGTATCGGGTCGTCGTTCGTGTAGGGCAGCACCGTGAAGCCCTCGCCCACGAGGGTCTCGGCGGCGCCCACGAGCTCGACGGCGTCCGGCATCAACGTGCGGTCGTCGCCGATCACCTCCAGCTTCACCCACTCGGTCTCGAAGGCCTCGCGCGCCAGGCGCGCCGTGCGGACGGCGTCCCTGGCCGTGTAGCAGCCGGCCGTGTTGGGCAGCGCGAACAGCCCCAGCCGGTCGATCAGCTCGAGCACCGACCCCTCGGCGCCGGGATCCACGCGGCGCAGCGCCACCGTCACGATCTCGGTGCCCGACGCGATCAGCGCCCGCTCCATCTGGGCCAGCGAGCGGAAACCGCCGGTGCCTACGATCAGCCTCGAGCCCCAGCGGCGACCGCCCAGCTCGAACGGCTCGCCGGCCGCCGCGCCCGCGTCGACGGGGTCATCCGCGCCGCCCTGGATCGCGACCACGACCTCGACGCTCTGTCCCTCGGCGAGCTCCGTCACCTCCCACTCGCCGCGGGGCACGACCTCGCCGTCGAGGGCGACCGCAATTCCGCGCTCCGCCCCACCGGCCCCGGCGGCCTCGACCGCGGCGGCGACCGTCGCCCGCTCGGGAACCTCGGTCTCGGCGCCGTTCAGCTCGATCCTCATCGCGTCCCTCCCCGCGCTCCCGCGGCGGCTCGGCTCGAATCGCCGCCCATCGACGCGCGGTGGCGATCGGGGCGGAACGGCTCCGTCTCGAACGGCGGCTCCTCGCCAACGAGCAGCGCCGCCACCGCGGCGGCGGTCGCCGGCGCCTGCAGCACGCCGTTGCGGTAGTGGCCGGTCGCGATCATCAGCCCCTCGCGCGCGCCCTGGCCGATCAGCGGCGAGTTGTCGGGGGTGCCCGGCCGCAGCCCGGCCCTGACCTCGACCAGCTCCATCTCGGCGATGTCGGGCAGCGTGCGGTAGCCCTCGCGCAGCAGCTCGTGCACGCCGCCGGCGGTGACGGTCGTGTCGAAACCGAGCTCCTCGACGGTGGCGCCGATCAGCAGCCTGCCGTCGGGGCGCGGCACGATGTAGAGGCGGTCGCCGACGACGATCCGCGAGCAGACCCGCTCGCGGCGGTCCGGCCCGGCGCCCGCGAAATCCTCGGGCCGCGCCCGGCGGCGCTCCCGCAGCGTCACGATCTCGCCCTTCACGGGCCGCACAGGCGGCCGCTCGGCCGGCTCCAGCCACGGGGTCCTGCCCGCGTCGGAGCCGGTCGCGAGCAGCAGCGTCCCGCCCCGCAGCTCGCGCTCGCCGCTGGTCCGCACCGTCACGCCCCGATCGAACTCCGCGCTCGCGACCTCGCTGCCCTCGTCGACGACGCCGCCGCGTTCGGCGACCGCCGCCAGCAGCGCCGCACAGAGGGAGCGCGGATCGGCGACCGCCTCGTGCGGCGCGAGCACGCCGGCGGCCACCGAGGGCGCCAGGCCGGGCTCCAGCTCGCGACAGGCCGCCGCGTCCAGCCACTCCGAGTCCAGCCCGTGCTCGCGGTGCAGGCGATGCCGGCGCTGCAGCTCCTCGGTCTCGTCGCGATCGAGGGCCACGTGCAGCGCCCCGACCTGCCAGAAGCCCGGGTCCACGCCGCTCTCGGCCTCGAGCTCGGCGGCGAACTCCGGCCAGAGCCGGTGCGCGGCCAGGTTCAGCCCGATCAGGCCCTCCTCCCCCCAGGAGGCCTCGCCGACGGGGGCGAGCATCCCCGCGGCGACGTCGCTGGCGCCCGAGCCGGCGCGGTCGCGCTCGAGCACGCAGACGCTGAGCCCGCGCTGCAGCGCCCGCCAGGCGCAGGCGAGGCCGATCACGCCGCCGCCGGCGATGAGGACGTCGAACCTGTCTTCGTCTTGCGTGGCCATGGGCTCCGGATCTCCGCGGCCGAGGCGCTCCAACCCTCCCTGCGCCGGCATTACCCGGATCAGGTTCCTACGGTCGGCGGCGCATCAGCCGCCCTCTCAGCCCATTTGTTGGGCTCCCGTCTTCCCTTCCATCGTACCCCCGACCGGCGCGAAGCAGGCGTTGATTCTAAGCTTGGTCGTGATGAGCGATCCGCCGCGGCCGCCGATCCAGCTCGACCCTCCCGAGGGAGTCGGGCGGCTGCGCCGCGAGCGCCTGCTCTGGGCTCGCCTCTACTTCGTCTGCGAGGCGCTCCCGAACGGCCGGGAGCCCGAGCCGATGCTGCAGGCGGCGCTCGGCGGGGGCGCCGGGATCGTGCAGCTGCGCGACCGCGAGCAGCCCGACGCGATCATCAACCGCGTCGCGCGCACCTACCGCCGGCTCGCCGACACGTACTCCGCGCCCTTCATCGTCAACGACGATCCGGCGCTGGCCCAGGAGCTGGATGCGGACGGCGTTCACGTCGGGCAGGAGGACGTTCCGGCGGCGCAGGCCAGGGAGCTGATGGGGCCCGAGGCTCTGATCGGCCTCTCGACCCACTCCGCGGAGCAGATCGAGGCCGCCCACGCCGAGCCCGTCGACTACATCAGCGTCGGACCGGTCTGGGAGACGCCGACCAAGCAGGGGCGCCCGGCGGTCGGGCTGGATCTGGTCCGCCACGCGGCGGAGGTCGCCACCCTGCCCTGGTTCGCGATCGGTGGGATCGATGCCGAGAACGTCGGCGACGTCATCGACGCCGGTGCGCGCAGGATCGTGGTCGTGCGCGCGATTCGGGACTCCGCCGATCCCAGGGCCGTCGCCGACGCGCTCTCGGGCCGGGTCGAGGCCGCCGTCAAGGCCGACCTGGCCGCCACCGCCGGCGCCTGATGGGGAGCCGCGAGCGCAGGCGCGAGGAGCGCCGCAAGCGCAAGCGCCGCTCTGCCGAGCGGACCGCGGTCCCGCCCGCCGGCAAGCCCGGGCCGAACGGTGAGCCACAACCCGACGAGAGCTTTCAGGAGCGGATGAGCCGCCGCTCGGCCGAGCGCAACGAGGCTGCGCGCGAGAAGCTGGAGCCGCTGGCGCAGGGGGAACGACCGGGCGCGGTGACAGTGGCGGCGATCGTGGCCGCGGTGCTGGCGATCGTGCTGAGCGCGTCCGCCGCCCTCGCCGCCGCCGGGGTCGAGGTCGGCGATCGCGAGGCACCCCGGGCGCTCCCGATCGCGGCCTTCGCGGCCGCGCTCTGGCTGATGGCCTGGGGGCTGTGGAAGGCACGCTACTGGGCGGTGCTCGGCTTCCAGATGCTGCTCGTGCTGGTGCTGCTGGCGAGCGGCCTCGGCCTGGTCCAGGTGGAGACGGTGCTGCAGGCGCTGGGCACGCTCGCGCTGCTGGCCGGTTCGGGCGTCCTCTTCTACTTCATGATTCGAGCGATGGCCAGGATCCAGATGCCCGAGCGGCCGGGCAGCGCAGGCGACCTCTCCGGGGAGCGCTGATGGCACGCCACCAGCTGAAGCCCCTGTTCGACCGCGTCGTGATCAAGGAGCTCGAGCCCGACCGCATGAGGAGCTCGGGCCTGGTCGTGCCCGCGGGGGCAGACGAACAGCCTCCCCAGCACGGGATCGTGCTCGACATCGGGCGGGGGGTCGACTGGTGGGAGTCCGCCGGCGTGCGGATGCCGGTCCGCGCCGGCGACCACGTCGTCTTCCCCGCCTCGGCCGGGAGCTGGGTCGAGGTCGACGAGGAGCGCCTGCTCGTCTGCCGCGTGACCGAGCTTCTGGGGGTATTGGAGACGGTGGAGGATTCGGCGCCGATAGAGTCGAGGGACGATGCCTGAGCGCTTCGGTCCCCATCCTCCGCCGCGCAGGCCGGGGCCGTGAGCGCCTACGACACGATCGTGATCGGGGGCGGGCCCGGGGGCTACGTCGCCGCGATCCGCGCCGCACAGCTCGGCCAGAAGATCGCCGTGGTCGAGCGCGACAAGGCCGGCGGCCGCTGTCTCAACTACGCCTGCATCCCCGCCAAGACCGTCCTGCACACGGCCGAGGTCTACGCCGAGGTCGCCGCCGACGGCGCCGAGCTCGGGATCAAGGCCACGGGCGTGGCGATCGACTGGAAGGCCGTCCAGGCGCGCCGCGAGAAGGTCTCGACGACGCTCGAGGGCGGCGTCACGATGCTGTGGAAGAAGAACAAGATCGACTTCCTCGCCGGGGAGGCCTCTTTGGCCGGCGCCGGCAAGGTCAAGGTCGCCGGTTCGGGCAAGCCGGAGACCCACGAGGCGAAGGCGATCATCCTCGCCACCGGCTCCGTCCCCATGCCGATTCCGGGGATCGAGTTCTCCGAGCGCGTGATCGACACCTGGGGCGCCTGGTCGCTGCCGAAGCTGCCGAAGGCGCTGGTCGTCGCGGGCGCCGGCGCCTCGGGCTCTGAGATCGCCTCGGCCTATGCCCGCATGGGCGTGAAGGTGACCCTGGTCGAGATGCTGGGCCAGCTGCTGCCCGCCGAGGACCCCGACATGGCCCGGGTGGTCGAGCGCCAGTTCAAGGCCGACGGGATCGAGCTGATGCTGGAGACCAAGGTCGAGGGGGTGAAGGAGACCAAGACCGGCGTCACCGTCAAGGCCGGGGACAAGGATGTGAAGGCCGACCACCTGGTCATCGCCGGCGGCCGCCGTCCCGACACAGATGCCCTCGGCCTCGACGCCGCCGGGGTCAAGACCGAGGAGAACGGGACCGTGATCGTCGACGATCACCAGCGGACCTCAGCCGAGGGCGTCTACGCGATCGGCGACCTGGTCCGCGGCCCGGCCCTCGCCCACAAGGCCTCGCTCGAGGGCGAGATCGCGGTGGAGACGGCCGCCGGAGCCGAGACCCACCCGATCAACCTGAACCTGGTCCCCGGCGCGACCTTCTGCCACCCCCAGGTGGCGAGCGTCGGGCTGACCGAGGCGCAGGCGAGGGAGGCGGGACACGAGGTCAAGGTCGGCAAGTTCAAGCTCGGCGGGGCGGGCGCCTCGGTCGTCTATGACGACCGCGCGGGCCTCGTCAAGATCGTCGGCGACGCCGCCTACGGGGAGATCCTCGGCGCCCACATCGTCGGCAACATCGCCTGCGACATGATCAGCGAGCTCGTAGACGTGATCGCGCTCGAGGGCGGCTATCCCGAGCTCGCGCGCATCATCCACCCCCACCCGACGATGTCCGAAGCGGTGCTCGACGCAGCCCGGGCGGTCGAGGGCTCGGCGATCCACGCCTGAGGGTCGATCCGGTGGCGGACCGGGCCGCCGTCTTCTACTACGACTTCAGCTCGCCGTACTCGTACCTGGCGGCGGAGCGGATCAGCGGCCTCTTCGCCGAGGCCGGCGCGCGGCAGCCGGAGTGGGTGCCGATCTCGTTCGGGCACCTGATCCGGGTCACGGGCAGGGTCCCCTGGTCGCTGCGGCCCGAGCAGGCCGAGCTTGACGAGATCCAGCGGCGCGCCGCCGAGCGGGGGCTCCCCGAGGTTCGCTACGAGCCGGGCTGGCCGCGTGACACCTACAGCCTGATCCCGCTGCGGGCTGCGACCTTCGCCAAGCGGTCGGGACGGGTCGTCTCGTTCTCGCTCGCGGCGCTGCGCCAGCGCTTCGCGGCCGGGCGCGACCTCTCCGACGTCGACAACGTGCTGATCGCCGCCGCGGCCTGCGAGCTGCACCCCAAGGCCGTGCTGAAGGGGATCGAGACGGAGTCGGTGAAGCTGGAGCTGCGCGCCGCCACCGACGAGGCGACAGCGCTCGGCGTCGAGGGCGTCCCCACGGTGGCCGTGGGCGAGGAGCTCTTCTGGGGTGACGACCGTCTTGAGGAGGCCGTCAGGGCGGCCTCCGCAGCTTGATGCGGGCCGTCAATACGGCGAGGGCTGATTCCCCCATCGGTACGAAACGGTGTGAGTCGCCTCGGCCCTGTGGGTAGGCTGGAAGCGTGGCCCAGAGCAAGAGCTCCGCAGCGACGAAGAAGAAGGCCAGCGGCTCCGCGGACGGAGGCTCCAAGGCGAAACCGGAGTTGCCCTCCAAGAAGGAGAGCGGGGAGCTGCTGGAGACGATGATGGTCATCCGCCGCTTCGAGGAGGAGGCCGGGCGCCAATACCAGAAGGCCAAGGCCGGGGGATTCCTGCACCTGGCGATCGGCGAGGAGGCGACGATCGTCGGCACCACCTCGGTGATGCACGAGGACGACTACCTGATCGGCACCTATCGCACCCACGGCCACGCGATCGCCCGGGGCACCGATCCCAAGCGGGTGATGGCCGAGCTGTTCGGGCGGGTGGACGGCACCTCCGGCGGCCGCGGCGGCTCGATGCACATCTTCGACCTCGAGCGGCGCTTCATGGGCGGCTACGGGATCGTCGGCGGCACGCTTCCCCTCGCCGCGGGCCTCGGCCTCGCCTCGGACTACCGCGGTGAGGACACGGTCACCGTCTGCATGTTCGGCGACGGCGCCACCAACACCGGCAACTTCGGCGAGACGATGAACCTGGCCGCGCTCTGGAAGCTGCCCGTCGTCTTCCTGGTCGAGAACAACCTCTACGGCATGGGAACCTCGCTCGAACGCCATTCGGCGGTCACGAACCTCTCCGAGAAGGCGTCGTGCATGGGCATCCCCGGCGAGCGCATCGACGGGATGGACGTGCTGGCGGTGCGCGAGTGCGTCGCCGAGCACGTCCGCCTCGCGCGCGAGCAGCGCGAGCCGACCCTGGTCGAGGCGTTCACCTACCGCTACCGCGGTCACTCCGCGGCCGACCCGGAGATCTACCGCGAGAAGCAGGAGGTCGAGGAGTGGCAGCGCAAGGACCCGATCGAGAGCTTCGCCGGCCGCCTCGTCTCCGATGGTGCGATCGACGAGGAGGAGATCGCCGCCATGCGCGAGCGCGCCGAGCAGATCGTGCTCGAGGCGGTGGCGTTCGCCGACGCCTCGCCCGAGCCCGACCTGGACTCCCTCTATGACCACCTCTACGTTGTCGGCGAGCAGGTGCCCGGCTGGTACGCGGTGGACGAGCGCTCTCCGGACCCCCACCCCGGAGAGGAGGAGCGCAGGGCCGGCGAGCGCGCGCAGGAGCTGGCGGAGCGGGGAGCGGCATACGCGGGTCCCGGGGCGAGCCGCAGGCGCGAGGCGGGCGGCGACCATCCCGATCCGGACGCCCGTCCCGAGGACGTGGCCTGATGGCGACGCTGCGGATGCGCGAGGCCCTGCGCGACGCGATGGCCGAGGAGATGCGCGGCGACGAGTCCGTCTTCCTGATGGGCGAGGACGTCGGCGTCTTCCAAGGCGCCTTCAAGGTCAGCGAGGGCCTGCTCGACGAGTTCGGCGAGAGGCGCGTCCGGGACACCCCTATCTCCGAGAACACGATCGTCGGCATGGGAGTGGGCGCCGCGATGGCCGGCCTGCGGCCGATCGTCGAGATCATGACCGTCAACTTCAGCCTGCTGGCGATGGACATGATCGTCAACCACGCCGCGGCGATCCCCTACATGTTCGGCGGCCAGGTGCGGGTGCCGCTCGTGATCCGCATGCCCGGCGGCGGCGGGCACCAGCTCGGGCCCACCCACTCGCACAGCTTCGAGGCGCTGTTTCTGCAGATCCCGGGCCTGCTCGTCGCCTGCCCCTCGACCCCCGCCGACGGCAAGGGGCTGCTGAAGGCGGCGATTCGGGACGACAACCCGGTGATCTTCATCGAGCACGAGACGCTGTATGGCTCTCGCGGCGAGGTGCCCGACGGCGGCGACCACTACCTCGACTTCGGCGAGGCGGCGATCCGCCGCGAGGGCGGCGACGTCACCATCGTCGGCCTGCTGCGAATGGCCGAGACCGCGCAGCAGGCGGCGCAGACCCTCGCCAACGAGCACGGGGTCGAGGCCGAGGTGATCGACCCGCGCACGCTGCGCCCGCTCGACCTCGACACCATCCTCGAGTCCGTGGCGAAGACCAACCACGCCGTGATCGTCGAGGAGGGCTGGCCACACGGCGGCGTCGGCGCCAACCTCGCCGCGCTGATCCAGGAGCAGGCCTTCGACGCGCTGGACGCGCCCGTCCAGCGCGTCACCGGCGCCGACGTGCCGATGCCCTACTCGAAGCGCCTCGAGCAGGCCGCGATGCCCCACTCCGAGCACATCGTCAGCGCAGCGCTCGCCTCGCTGGAGGGGAGCGTCTGATGGACGTCGTGATGCCGCGCCTGTCGGATTCGATGGAGGAGGGCACGGTGCTGAAGTGGCTGAAGTCGGTCGGCGACGAGGTCGCGGTCGGCGACGAGCTGGTCGAGATCGAGACCGACAAGGCGAACATGGTCTACGAGGCCCCCGACCCGGGGACGCTGGTCGAGATCGTCGCCGAGGAAGGGGCGACGCTGGCGATCGGCGAGGTGATCGCGCGGGTCGGGGATGCGGGGGAGGTGCCCAGTTCGAACGGGGACGGAGCCGGGGCGGCCTCCGAGGATGGTGGGGCGGCGCCGGGGGCCGCCGAGGGCGGTGGGGCGACGCCCCCAGCGGCCACGACCGATGGTGCGAGCCCTGGCCGCGTCAAGGCTTCTCCGATCGCCAGGCGCATCGCCAGAGATCGGGGCATCGACCTTGCGGCCCTCGCCGGATCCGGTCCGGGGGGGCGGGTGATCAAGTCGGATGTGGAGCGGGCCGTGGCGGCTGCGGATGCCGGGGGTGGGACCGGGGGCGGTCCCGCAGTGGTTTCTGCGACCCCGGGCCCACCCCCGGCAGCCGCCCCTGCGGCGGCCTCCGCCGCACCGACACCCGGCGCGTCCGAGAAGCCCGAGACGGCGAAGGGGACGGCCGAGGTCGTGGAGCTGAGCAAGCTGCAGCAGACGGTGTCGCGCAGGATGGCGGAGTCCAAGGCGACGGCGCCGCATTTCTACCTGCAGGCGGAGATCGACATGACCTCGTGCGTCGACGGGCGAGAGCGGCTGAAGGCATCCGCCAAAGCGGCCCCCGGACGCGTGAGCGGGCCGAAGGTCCGCGAAGCCGGTGGCATGCCGGAGGAGGCCGCGCCGGTCGTGCCGACCTACAACGACATGGTCGTCAAGGCCTGCGCGCTGGCGCTGCGGGAGTTCCCGCGGGCCAACGGGGCCTACCGGGACGGGCGGATCGAGCTCTACTCGCGCGTCAACGTCGGGGTCGCGGTCGCCGCGCAGGACGCGCTCGTCGTGCCCACGCTCTTCGACGCCGACCTCAAGGGGCTGCGCCAGATCTCGGCCGAGACAAGGGCTCTGGCCGCGCGGGTGCGCTCGGGGGAGATCACCCCTCCCGAGCTATCCGGGGGCACCTTCACGGTCTCGAACCTGGGCATGTACGGGGTCTCGAACTTCCACGCGGTCATCAACACGCCCCAGGCGGGGATCCTCGCGGTCGGGGAGCTGAAGCAGAAGCCCGCGGTGGTGGACGACGAGGTCGTGCCGCGCCACCTGATGGGCGTCACCCTCGCCTGCGATCACCGCATCCTCTACGGCGCCGACGGAGCGCAGTTCCTGGCGCGGGTGCGGGCGCTGCTGGAAGAGCCGCTGGGGCTGGCGCTCTAGGCCGATGATGCGCTGGGGACGGTCCGGGCGTCAGAGGCAAGCCGGAGCGGCGCCCACCGGGGGGGAGGAAGTCGAGGTGGGAGGCAGGGTGATCGACTTCCCGCTCGAGCGGCTGCCTCCGATCGACGAGCACGGCACCCTCGTGCTCGCCTCCGTCGAGGAGACCTGGGCCGCGCTGCTCGAGGTGGTCAGGGCCTCCTTCAGGGGAGGCGCTGCGGCCCGGGTCGCACGCGCCCTGGGCTGCGCCCAGACCGAGGTTTCGGGGGAGGTCGACTCGATCGGGTCCACATTCCCCGGCTTCATCGTCGCCCGCGTCGTCGCCCCGGGGGTGCTGGCGCTCGAGGGCAGGCACCGCTTCTCGCGCTACGGGCTGGTCTTCCGGCTGGAGCCGACCAAGGACGGGGGGACGCTGCTGCGGGCCGAGACGCGCGCGGAGTTCCCGGGACTCAAGGGCCGCGCCTACAAGGCGCTCGTGATCGGGACCCGGGGCCACGTTCTGGTCGTCAACCGAGTCCTGCTCGCCGTTCGCCGCAGGGCGGAGCGCTCCGGCCTGGGAGACTGAGGTATGAAGCCGATCTGGGACGCGCGGCTCGGTCAGGTGCCCTACGAGCGGGCGCGGGCGCTGCAGAAGCGCCTGGAGGCCGCCCGGCTCGCGGACGAGATCCCCGACGTGCTGCTGCTGCTCGAGCACCCGCCCACCTACACGAAGGGCCGCCGCGCGGAGCCCGGCGGGCTGGGGATGGGCGAGGACTGGTACCGGATGCAGGGGATCGAGGTCACCGAGGCCGATCGCGGTGGTGGCGTCACCTACCACGGCCCCGGCCAGCTAATCGGCTATCCGATCGTCTCGCTCCGGCATCTCTCCACCGACGGCGTTGGGAGCCACCGCGGGATCGGGGTCGCCTCCTACGTGCGCGGCCTGGAGCGGCTGATGATCGAGACGCTCGGCTCCCACGGGGTCTCGGCCGGCGTCGTCGAGGGCCTGACCGGGGTCTGGGCCGGGCCCCCCGAGCTGCTGCTGGAAGGGATCGGCGCCGCCGAGGTCGCGAGCGGGGAGCTGCGCAAGATCGGCTCGATCGGCGTCCACGTCAACCGCGGCGTCACCACCCACGGCTTCGCCGTCAACGTCAACAACGACCTGCAGCCGTTCGAGTGGATCGTCCCCTGCGGGATCGAGGGCTGCCGCATGACCTCCATCTGCCGCGAGCTCGGGGGCGAGCAGGACATGGGTGCCCTGATGGACGAGGTCTCGCGTCGATTCGCGGGCATCTACGGCTTGCGGCCGCAACCGGTCGAGCCGGCCGCGCTGTCCGGGTCAGCGGAGCAGCCGCTCCCCTCCGCGGCTAGCGCACCAGCTTGAAGGCGCAGCGGTAGATCCGCGGACCCGCGAGCGCGACCCCCTCGAGGGCGCCGTTGTCGAGCACGGTCATGGCCTCGTTGACGCCGGCGTCCTGATAACGGGCGTCCGCCCAGGTGCCGGCGTTGGTGCCGCCGAGGTCGACCCCGTTCAGGCCGCGAATCGACATCAGCTCGGACGGCGACGGCATGTAGCCGCCCTCGTCCGCGCAGTCCTGGATCGCGCCCGTCCAGTCGCTGTTGCCGCGATCGGCGCTGTCGAAGCAGAGGCCGGCGTGGAAGACGGTGGCTGCCGGGCAGCTGGCGTCGTGCCCGTCCACCGTGCCCGAGTCGGTCGCCGTGACCGCCGTGGGCACCTGACCCAGGCTGGCCTCGTTGACGTCCGCGCCTACGACGGTGTTGGGCGCGATGTGCTTGGACTTGACGACGTTTGGCCGCAGGTCGTTCTTGTCGATCTGCTTCTTGCCCGGCAGCGCCACGGCGGTGCCCGCCAGGGCAACGATCAGCGCGATTCCGCCCAGCACGGTTCCGGGTGCCGGCGCGCGCACGCGTGCTCTCCTCATGGTTCCCCTCCTCCCGTCACCGGTCTGATCGGTGACACGGACCCACCGTGCTCCCCGCCGCCCGCCGATGCAACCCGCACAGGCCCGCAGGTAGCCTGTCTCTGATGGCGCCCAGCAAGCACGTCACGCGCTCCCGGGCGAAGCCCGGTGGGACCGCGGCCGAGACCATCGGCAAGGTCGGCTTTCGCGAGCGCAAGCCGCGCTGGCTCAAGGTCCCGGCGCCGGGCGGCCCCAACTACCGGCGCCTGCAGGCCTCGATCGCCGACGACGGCCTGCACACCGTCTGCCAGGAGGCCAACTGCCCCAACGTCGGCGAGTGCTGGGAGCGCGGCACCGCCACCTTCATGATCCTGGGCGACGTCTGCACCAGGCGCTGCGGCTTCTGCAACGTGCAGACGGGCAAGCCGACCTGGAACGACCCGCTGGAGCCGCTGCGGGTGGCGAACCAGGTGAAGAGGATGGGCCTGCGCCACGCGGTGATCACCTCGGTCGACCGCGACGACCTTCCCGACCTGGGAGCGGGCGCCTTCGTCGGGGTGATCCGCTCGATCCGGCGCCTGGCGGCGGGCTGCGCGGTAGAGGTCCTGACCCCCGACTTCCGCGGCGAGGAGATGCCGTTGGCCCGCGTCGTGGCTGAGCGCCCTGACGTCTTCAACCACAACGTCGAGACGGTCCCGCGCATGTATCCGGTCGCCAGGAGGGGATCCGACTTCCTGCGCTCTGCGAGGGTGCTGCGCATGGCCAAGGAGATGGGCGGCGACGAGGTGATCACCAAGTCCGGCCTGATGGTGGGCCTGGGCGAGGAGTTCGACGAGATGGTCGAGGCCTTCGCGATCCTGCGCGAGCACGGTGTCCAGGTGCTGACCGTGGGCCAGTACCTGCGCCCGACCGAGAACCACCTTCCGGTCGACCGCTACTGGCACCCCGACGAGTTCAAGCAGCTGGAGCGGGCGGCCATCGAGCTGGGCTTCGAGTCGGTCGCGTCGGGGCCCCTGGTCCGCAGCTCCTACCACGCGGATCAGAGCGCCCGCGAGGTCGCCGAGCACCGAGCCGGCGCAACCCTCGCCGGCTAGCCGCGTTGGAATGGTGATGCCCGCGCCCCTGAAGACGATCGTCGCCGCGCTCGCCTGCGCGCTCGCCGCCTGCGCGCTGCCCGCCGCCGCGCCCGCGGCGCCGACCGCCGAGACCCTCGCCTCGCAGCTCGACGCAAAAGACCGCGAGATTCGCGACGCGGTCGACGACTGGCTGGCCGCCGCCGGCGGCCCGCCGGCCGGCCAGGCGCCGGCCGAGGTGATGGAGCCGGCGCTGCTGCTGCAGCGCAAGGTCCGCTTCCTCGCCAAGCGCCCGAACCTGTCGCGCCGCGTGATCGCTGCGTCGCGGCCCAAGCTCGCCGCGCAGCTCCGGACCATGACCGAGGCCGCGCGCATGCTGCGCCGACTCGCCGGCCCGGGGGCCGGCGAGCGCAGGCGCAAGCTCAAGGTCGGGAAGCCCCGGTCGCTCGCCGAGCTGGTCGGCCACTACCGCAAGGCCGAGCGGCTGCACGGGATCGGCTGGAACTACCTGGCGGCTATCAACCTGGTCGAGACCAAGTTCGGACGGGTCAAGAGCAAGAGCACGGCCGGGGCGCAGGGCCCGATGCAGTTCATCCCCTCGACCTGGCGCATGTACGGCAACGGGGGCGACATCCAGGACCCCCACGACGCGACCCTCGCCGCGGCGCGGCTGCTGCGCGACCACGGCGCCCCGCGTGACTACGGACGGGCGCTCTACCACTACAACCCCTCCCAGCTCTACGTGGGCGCCGTGCGGCGCTACGCGAAGCTGATCGCCCGCGACGACGCCGCGGTCGCGTTCCTCTACTGCTGGGGCCCCTAGCGAGAGGGCGCCCTGGGCGCCCGGGTGAAGCTTTCGTTGCGTCGGGTCGTTCGCGCATACGTAGCCTCAGCCCCGATGGCAATCCGAGCTCCCAATGCCCTGCTCGCCGGCTGCTGCGCAGCCGCCCTGGCTGGGGCGGCGATCCTCGCTGGGCCGCTGGCTGCCGACGCCGGGTCCCAGCAGTCGGGCGCCGCCGCCAACCCGATGGCGGGCGACGGGATGTGGATCTGGTACGTCAGCCGCGCCGGCGGCAGCGCCGAGCGGATCGCGGCCAAGGCCGAGCGCAACGGGATCGAGGTCGTCTTCATCAAGTCCGCGGACGCCGGTGGGACCTGGTCGCAGTTCTCACCGGCGCTGGTGCGGGGGCTGCAGGCGCGCGGGATCAAGGTCTGCGCCTGGCAGTTCGTCTACGGCCGCGGCGCCAAGGCCGAGGCCGCAGCGGCGATCAGGTCCGTGCGCCGGGGCGCGGACTGCTTCGTGATCGACGCGGAAGGCCACTACGAGGGCCGCTACGCGCAGGCCTCGACCTACATGCGCAAGCTGCGCAAGGCCGCAGGCCCCGACTACCCGATCGGTCTCTCGAGCTTCCCCTACGTGGACTACCACCCGGCCTTCCCCTACTCGGTCTTCCTCGGCCCCGGCGGCGCCCAGTACAACCTGCCCCAGATCTACTGGAAGACGATCGGGACCGAGGTCGACACGGCTTTCGAGCACACCTGGGTCTTCAACCGCGCCTACGAGCGCGAGATCCTGCCGCTCGGGCAGGTCTACCTGAGCCCGAAGGCGAAGCAGATCCGCCGCTTCCGGCGGCTCACCGACGCACACGGGATGGGGGGCGTCAGCTGGTGGTCCTGGCAGCACGCCGGCGAGCGCCAGTGGAAGGCTGTGAGGGCGCCCGTGGCCGCGCTCTCCGGGTACGAGCCCTACGACAGCTACCCGACCCTGCGCCCGGGCTCACAGGGCGACCTGGTCGCCTGGGCCCAGCAGCACCTGGCCGGGGGCGGCTACCTGGCCAAGGTCAGCGGCTACTTCACCCCCCCGACCAAGTCTGCGGTGCTGAAGCTCCAGGGCGAGCGCGGGCTCTCCCAGACCGGCGCGATCGACCCGGTGACCTGGTCGGCGCTGTTGAAGCTGAAGCCGCTGGCCGTGCGCTGGACCAAGAAGGGCGCCGTGTCGGTCTCGGCCGCCGGCGGCCCGGTCGCGATGCCCGAGCCGCGCTCCGCGAGCCTGCCGGCGCGCGCCTACGAGATCCCGCCCGGGCCCGGCCGCTAACTTCAGCCCGGTGAAGCTGCTCGGGGCCCTGTTCGCGCTGGCTGCGATCGCGGCCGCCGGGGTCGCGATCGCCTACTTCCAGCCCGGCGGCGCCGCCGAGGACAGCGTCGACCTGAGCGAGCTCGAGGGTGAGCTGAGCGGAAGCTCCTGCCGCAGGCTGGCCGGCATCTCGGCGCGCCTGGCCGAGCGCGAGCTGGAGCCGATCCCGTTCCTGCGAGCGCTCGGCCTGCAGGTCGCCGGGATCAGGCCGCCGCCGCTCGCGCTGGGCGATCTGGCGCGGGGCGGGCGCAACGTGATCCCCGGCCGTGGGTTCCTGGACCCCCTCGACGACGGCTCGTCCGGCCAGGCGCGCCACTTCGCCGGAATCGCGGTCGCGACCACGTTCTTCGCCGGCGGGAGCCAGACCCGCTGGATCAGCGAGAACCTGCGCAGGGACCCCGCGAACTCACCCGACGGCCTGCTGACCGAGGCGGGGATCCTGTTCGCGAGGCTGCTGACGAGCGGCGAGCTCCAGCCGGAGGAGGCCCCCGAGTGGCAGCTCGACCGGCTCTGCAGGCGCAACTAGGGCCGGCGGGGCCTGTTCCCTAGGCCGCGAGCCCGGTACCGACCCCCTCGGCGCCGAGCCACCAGGCCGCCGCGGACGAACCCAGAACGACCACCCCGATCTTGTTCGCGAGCCGGGGCGGGCGCGCGTTCTCGAGCGGGCCCTCGCCGAAGCGCGGCTGCACCAATCCGAAGTAGAGGAGGCACGGCAGGCAGGTGCGGCGCCCGAGGGTGACCCCCGCCAGCAGCTGCAGCGACATCAGCGCCCACAGCAGCGGCCAGCCGAGCAGCACCCCCGCCGGCGCGACGAGGCCGGTGAAGCCCTGGCCGAAGCGGGCGGCGCGCTGGTCGATCACATCGGTGTCGCGCCAGGGTTCGGCGCTCGCGGGTCGGGCGGTCACGGGTTCATTGTGGCGCAGGGCGGGGGCTAGGCTTCGCCGCCCGGCCGGTGATCCCGCTCAAGGACAACCTCCCCACCGCGCGGTTCCCGATCGTGACGGTGGTGCTGATCGCGATCAACGTCGCCGTGATGATCTGGCAGTGGACCTACCCCACCGACCCGGCGCTCGGCCGGATCGGCCTGGGCGAGATCGACCAGAGCTCGCTCTCCTACGGGGCGATGCCCTACCGGATCACCGAGCCGACCAGCGAGGACTGCGCGATCGGGGCCGTCGGCGAGCCCAGCGGCGGCCAGTACGACCCGGGGGTCGTCTGTCCCGGCACTCCCGAGTTCGACCGGGCGGTCGAGATCGGGCGGCAGAACCCTGGATCGGGCCTAGGGCCGATCCCGGTCGAGCAGGCGGCCTGGTTCATCACCCTGCTCACCTCGATGTTCATGCACGGGGGCATCCTCCACATCGCCGGCAACATGCTCTTCCTCTGGGTCTTCGGCAACAACATCGAG
>Ga0194131_10001696_pt1 | contig 37367 bp, 26 predicted proteins | sample TA2KigO120mmetaG_FD_148631 | JGI IMG/M metagenome (GOLD analysis project Ga0194131, IMG submission 148631) | Freshwater microbial communities from Lake Tanganyika, Tanzania - TA2015053 Kigoma Offshore 120m | ecosystem: Environmental > Aquatic > Freshwater > Lake | place: Tanzania: Lake...
TGCGCTGGCCGCGCTGACCACCGAGCGCGGCGCGCTGCCGCCACTGGACGAGGCGGTCGCCGCGCTGCAGCCGGCCGACAGCAGCCTGCGCCTCGCGCGCCGCGACGTCGAGCTGCTCTCGTCGATCCACGCGCAGGAGCTCGCGTGGCGGGCGCTGGCGCCGTGGCTCCTTCCGGCCAACGCGACGGCGGATTGCGCGTGGTGCAGGCGCGCCGGAATGCACGCGACGGCGCGGTGCTGCAGCTCGGGCTCGCGGCGGCGTGTACCCATCTCGGGCTGCCGGCGGACGCCATCGGCGTGACCCCGATGGCGATTTGACTCGGCGGGGTGCGCCTGCCGCTGCACGACGGCGAGCTCTGGCTGGCCTGGCCGACGACGCGCCGCTGGATGGCGTGCTGCGGCTCCGATCGAAGTAGGCGAGGACGCTGCCGGCCCGCGTCGTTCCGCGAGCCACTTCGGCACCTCGATCGGGGTCGCGATGCGCTCCAGCACCGCGGTGGCCGGTATGGTTCGCCGCCATGGCATCGCCGCCGCGCACGATCCGGCTCACGCAGGGCATCGAGGGTTCGTTGCGCGGCGGCCATCCGTGGGCGTTCGCCGATGCGGTGGCGCTGGCGCCGGGGCTGGCCGACGGCGAGGTAGTCGACCTGCTCGACCGGCGCGGCGAGTTCGTGGCGCGCGGCACGGTCGAGCCGCGTTCGCCGCTGGCGTTCCGCGCGTGGACGCTCGATCCCGACCAGCGGGTCGACGCCGCGCTGGTCGTCCAACGCCTCGCCGGCGCGATCGCGCTGCGCCGCGAGCTGCTGCGGCCCGGCGTCACGGGCTTCCGCGCCTGCCACGGCGAGAACGACCACCTGCCCGGCCTCCAGTGCGACCTCTACGGCGACGTCGCGTCGCTGCGCACCGACGGTGCGCTCGGCGTCGCGTGGGAGGAGCGGTTCGTCGGCGCGGTGCAGCAACTGCTGCGGCCGCGGGCGATCGTCGTGCGCAACCCGCTGCTGCAGGACGGCGAGGCACGCGTCGTCGCCGGGACGATGCCGGCGGCGCCCGCCGGCGGCCGTGACGGCGAGGTGGTGATCGAGGAGCACGGGCGGCGCTTCTTCGTCGACGTGCTGCGCGGCCAGAAGACCGGCTTCTTCCTCGACCAGCGCGAGAACCGCGACCGCGTGGCGCAGCTCGCGCGCGGGCGGCGGGTGCTCAACACCTTCGCCTACACCGGCGGCTTCTCGGTGGCGGCGGCGCAGGGCGGCGCGGCGCACGTGACCACCGTCGACCTCGCGGCACCTGCCGTCGAGACGGCGCGGCGCAACTTCGCGCTGAACGGCCTCGACCCGGCCGCGCACTCCTTCCTCGCCGCCGACGCCTTCGACGTGCTGGCCGAACTGGCGGCGCGAGCGACGGGCGGCGCGCCGCCGCAGCCGGTCGCCGGGCTGCCCACGGGGTCGTTCGACCTGATCGTGCTCGACCCGCCGAGCTTCGCCCACAGCCGGAAGATGGTGCCGCGCGCGGAGAAGGCCTACGAGAAGTTGAACGAGCTCGCGCTGCGCGCGCTGCCGCCCGGCGGCTGGCTCGCCACCGCGAGCTGCTCCTCGCACGTGCGCGAGGCCGACTTCCTCGCATACGTCGCCACCGCCGCCGTCCGCGCGCGCCGCCGCGTGACGATCGCCGCGATCGCCGGCGCCGCCCCCGACCATCCGGCGCGCCTCGGCTTCCCGGAAGGGCGCTACCTCAAGTTCGCGCTGCTGCGGGCGGAGTGACTACTTCGTCGATGCGCGCCAGAGCAGCGTGCCGACCAGCCACTCCCCGAACGCGCGGCCTCGACTCGGCGGCCACAGCGCGAGATAGGCGATCGCCCACGGCGCGCGCGCGCCCCCCCCCGATCGCGCCAGCGCGGACCGCGGCCCGCCGCGAGCCCGTCGGCGATCCGTTGCAGCCGCCGCAGCAATGGCACCAGCGCCTTCGCCGCCTTCGCCGCCGCGCCGCGCGGACGCGAGCGGCGCGACGCCGTGACGAGCAACAGCGCGCCGCAGCAGGCGTCGATCGCGAGCAGGGCCAGCTCGACGGCGGAACCGTCCACGCCGTGCCGACCCTTGCGCCCCGGCTGGCCGTGCCGTCCGCCGCGTCCCATCACCGCTCCCGCGCCGAGAAGCCCATCCGTGTCTCGACCGGGCGCGGCGTGTGGGTGCCGCGGTGGAACAGCTCGTAGAGCTCGGCCAGCGACCGATCGCCCTCGACCTGCAGCCGCGCCACCTCGGACAACCCCCGCGCCTCGAGCCACGAGCGCGCCTGCTCGGCGCTGAACCCGGGCAGCTCGAGCTCCTGCAGGCAGCGGCCGGGCCGGCGGATCGCCGGATCGACGCGGCTCACCTTCTCGTTGGTGGTGATCAGGAAGATCGCGCGCAGCCCCTGGCCGAGGATGCCGTCGGTCATCGACAGCAGGTTGCCGATGCGCGAGCCGAGCGCGCCGCGCGATTCCTGCAACACCAGCTGTGGAGCGTCCTCGAGGATGAAGAGGCGCGGCCGCTCCTCCTCGGTGACGTAGCGCCCTTCGCTGCTCGGCTGGCTCGGCGGATCGGCCAGCAGCACCTGCTGCAGGTAGGCGTTGCTGGCGAAGAACGGCTCGGGATCGGTGATGACCTCGGGCGACAGCGCGCTCCACTCGCGGATCAGCGCGCGCAGCGCCCAAGTCTTGCCGGTGCCGGGCGGACCATGCCAGAAGATCAGCCGGCCATGCTCCCAGGGCAACGCCAGCACGACCAGGCGCTCGAGCGACCCGCGCACGCCGGGATAGTTGTCGGCGATCTCGGCGAAGCGCGGGCAGTGGATGCGGCGCAGGCTGTCGACCGCGGTGCCGTCGCTCCCCTGGTGCCAGAAGCGGACCGGGACGCTGCCCGGCTCGTCGCTGCGGGCGACGCCCGTCAGCGCGCGGCAGAGCACATCGGCCGCCGCGCCGCAGTCGGCAGTCGCGCCGTAGAGCCAGGCGGTCACGGCGCGCGCCGCCACCTGCAGCCGCAGCACCTCGCGCTGCAACCCCGCACCGCGCACCGCCACCGCGTTCACCTCGTCGCTGCGATCCTCGAGCAGCACGACGTCCCACGGCGTCGCCGCCTCGGCGGTGCGCAAGGCGGCGAGCAGCGTTCTCCACGTCGCCGGCAGGCGGAAACTCGGCAGCTCCACCAGCCACTCGCGCCGGAACGAGTGCAGCCGCTCCATGGCGCCGACCAACTCGGCGACCTTGCGCGTGACCAGATAATGCGAGAGCGTGCGCGACTGGAGCTGGATGCCGTCGCGGGCTGGATTCGCTTCCATCGGCACGGGATGGTACGCCCTCCTCGAGCCACGCCGGAGCGTCCATGCGTTTTCTGCTGATCGCCGCCGTCGCCCTGGCCACCGTCCTCCCGCAGGGAGCGGCGAGGAAGCCGGCCTCCGCGTACGTGGCCGCGGCGAAGCCGTGGGAGCACGAATCCTCCGACCTGAAGCCCGACCCGCGGCTCCATTTCGGCGGCTGGAAGAACGGCATGCGCTACGTCTGGGCCGACTCGGCCGAGCCGCGCCAGGCGCTGGCCCTGCGCCTGTTCGTCGACTGCGGCAGCCTGTACGAGCGCGCCGACGAGCTCGGGGTGGCGCACTTCCTCGAGCACATGGCGTTCAACGGCTCGCGGAACTTCAAGGCGGGCACGCTGATCCAGGAGTTCCAGAAGCAGGGAATCCGCTTCGGGAGCCACATCAACGCCCACACCGGCTTCGACGAGACGGTCTACAAGCTCGACCTTCCCGGTGCCGACCCGGCCCGGTTGAAGACGGCGCTCACGTGGTTCCGCGATGTGATCGACGGGCTCAAGCTCGATCCGCGCGAGATCGCCGCCGAGAAGGGCGTCGTCGACGCCGAGGACACCGCCCGCGGTGGCCGCGGGATGGACCGCTTCACGCAACGACTCGCGGCGCTGCTGTCCGGCAGCCGCTACCCGCGCCGCCTGCCGATCGGCGAGCAGCCGGTGCGCGCGAAGTTCGACCAGAAGCTGGTGAAGTCGTTCTGGGATCGCTGGTACCGCCCCGAGCGCTGCACGTTCGTGCTGGTCGGCGACCTGAACGGGATGGACCCGATGCCGCTGCTCGATGCCGCGTTCGCCGACGCGAAGGGGCGCGGCGAGGCGGAGGAGCCGCCGAGCGACGGACGCGAATCGCTGGCGTTCACCGCCACCCGCTACACGGAACCGGGCGGCAGCGGCGTGGTGCTCCACGCCGGCTCGGTGCGCGCCGGCACGGCGCTGCCCGACGACCGCCGCCACCGGGCCGCGCAGATGGAGCTCTCGCTCGCCTGCGACGTGCTCGAGGAACGGCTCAACACCATGGTGCCGCGCCCCTTCGTGGTGGCCGACGTGCGTTCCGGCGATCGCTCCCATTTCGGCGATTCGCTGCTCTTGGAAGGCGTCCTGCACGGCATCTCGGTGCGACTGCAGACCGACCTCGGGCACTGGACGCAGGCGCTGCAGTTCGCCGAACGCGAGCTGCGCCGGCTGCTCGAGCGCGGCGCCACCGACGAGGAGTGGCAGGCCGCGCGCGAGCGCATGATCGACCGCTGCACGCCGAGCGAGCCGGCGCGTCCGCGCGCCACGGACGCGCTGGTCGAGCAGTTGCTGGCGGCGGCGAAGAAACGCGAGGTGCCGATGGAGCGCGGCGCCGAGCTCGAGCTCTGGCGCACGCTGGCGGCGGAGGCGGACCGCGCGCGCGGGCTCGCGGCGTTCGCCGAGGAGTGGCGTCGCGGCAAGCTCCATCTGGTGGGACTCGGCGAGCTCGACCTCGGCGATTCGGCGCAGGAGCTGTTCGACGACGCCTGGAAGGAGGCGCAGCGCACGAACCTCGACGTGAAGCCGATCGTGCGCGACGACCTCTCGCCGCTGGCGCCGCCGCGGGAGACGAGGAAACCGCGGGCGGCGGACCAGCCGGGCGCCACGGCACCGGCCGAGGCGCCCTTCATCTATGCGGTCGCCGATCCGGCGACGCCGCCGACGCCCGCCGCGCGCACGGCGCTGCCGCGGCTGCGCGCCGAACGGATCGACCTCGGCAACGGCATCACCGCGACGGTGAAGCAGATCGACGGCAGCGGCGGGCGGTTCGAGGTGGCGGCGCGGCTCGGCCACGGCCTGCTCGGTCTGGATGCGGCGCGCTGCGACGCGGCCAAGCTGGCGGCCAAGGTGGTGATCGAGGCCGGCGTCGCCAGGTTGAAGCGCGCCGACCTCGACGCGGCGCTCGCCGCGGCCGGCGGCCTGCTGAGGTGCGAACTCGGCGGCACCGCGACCCTGCTCTCCGGCCATTCGGCGGGACGCGGCGGCGAGCGCGGCCTGCGGCGCGTGCTGGAGACGGTGGCCGCGTTCCTCACCGACCGCGTCGACCCGAAACCTGCCTTCGAGCAACTGAAGAAGAACCTCGGCGCCCACGTGGTCACGACCGACCGACCGACCGCCGGCAGCGCGCGCCTCGCCTTCGACCGCGCGGTCGCCAATGGGGACGAGCGACGACTGCCCCCCACGCCGGCGGCGGCGACGGTCACCGCCGACGAGGTCGCGGCGTTCCTCGATGCCGAGTTCGCCGGGCCGGTCGAACTGATCGTGGTCGGCGAACTCCCGCTCGAGACGATGACGAAGCAGGTGCTGGCGGTGCTGGCCCCGCTTCCGGCGCGCGGGCCGGGCGTCCCGCTGCCGGAGTCGCGGCGCGCCGCACCGCCGTTCAAGTCGGGCGTCGACGAGGTGCGCGGCGCGATCGACCTCGAACCGAAGATCACCCGACTGCAGGTCGCCTGGCCGGCGGCGGATGCCCGCACCGCCGCGCATGAGCGGCTGCTCGAACTGGCCGGCGACGTGGTGCAGGACCGCATCCGCGCCGAGGTGCGCGAGAAGCTCGGCACGACCTACTCGCCGCGGGCCTTCGCCTGGGGCGATCCGGCGCTGGCGGGAGTCGGCCGTTTCGTCGTCGACCTCGAGGTCGAGACGGGCAAGTTCGCCGTGACCAAGGAAGCGACGCTGAAGACGGCGGACGAGCTGGCGCGGAGCGGCGCCTCCAAGGTCGAACTCGATCGCGTCCGCACCGCCCGCGCCAGCAATGCCGTCGAGCGCGCCCGCGACCTCGACTTCTGGGTCACGGAGCTCCATCGCGCGAGGTACGAGCCGGCGCTGCTCGAGGAGCTGGCCGAACTGCCGAAGTGGTACGACGGCGTGACGCTCGCCGACGTGAACGCGCTGCTGAAGAAGTCGCTGCCGCGCGCGAATGCGTCGGTGCTGGAGATCCGCGGGCGGTAGCGCGGCGCCGCCCGCCGCTCAGCGCGCCGCCGCCGGCAGCCGGAACAGCCGCCGCGCGTTCGCGGTCGAGCGCGCCGCGAACTCGGTGAGCGGCTCGCCCCGCGCCGCGGCGACGGCCTCGGCGGTGTGGAGCAGGAAGGCCGGCTCGTTCGGCCGGCCGCGCTTCGGCACCGGCGCGAGGAACGGCGCGTCGGTCTCGACCACGACGCGATCGGCCGGCACGACGCGCGCCGCGGCACGCAGGTCGTCGCGCTTCGGATAGGTCACGATCCCGCTGAACGAGATCAGGAAACCCCACGCGAGCCAAGGCTCGAGGTCCCCCGGACCGCCATCGAAGCAGTGCATCACCGCCCGCAGGCCGCGCGCGGCGAACGGCGCCAGCACCTCCGCCGTCGGCGCGAAGGCTTGCCGGACGTGGAGGATCAACGGCAGGTCACGCGCCAGGGCCAGTTCGGCATGGCGGCGCAGCGACTCGACCTGCCGCGGCAGGGCAGCGCGGTCGCGATAGCAGTCGAGTCCGCTCTCGCCGATCGCCACCACGCCGGGAGCGGCGGCCAGTTCGGCGATGGCGACATGGTCGGACTCCGCCACCGCAACCGTGTCGTTCGGATGGATGCCGACCGCGGCGAAGAGTCCGCGCGCCGGATCGGCCAGCGCCACCACCGCGCGTGAGCTGGCAACGTCGATGGCAGGAATCACCGCCTGCGCCACGCCGGCGCCGCGCGCGCGTTCCCAGGCGGCGAGTTGCGCCTCGGAGCCGCCCGCGTCGAGATAGAGGTGGCAATGGGTGTCGATGAGCTCCGGCCGCATGGCAGCGGATCATGCCGCCTTCCCCGGCGGCGGCGGCAGCGCGACCGCGCGACCACGCGACGTTCCGGCGCGCGTGACGTCGCCGGTTCGTGCGCGCTCTAGCGGATGAGCGAGCGCCCGGCACCGTTCGCGCGCGTGCGCCGGCTTTCGCAGCGGAGACGCCGCTCAAGCGGACCACGCGATCGGGTCGAAGGGGGTCTTGCGGCGCGCTGCGGCGGCCGTGGGGAAGGGAACCGGTGGCCGGACCCGGCAGGCGGCGGATGCGCCGACCTGCCGGGCCGGACCCCGGTCTTCGCTGGAGCGGCGGCGGACACGCTCGCACGCGCGTTACTCTGCGGCGCACTTTCATGCGCCTCGTCACGCTGCCGACCGCTGCCGCCGTCGCCTCCGCCGCCACCGACTTGCTGGCCGCGACGCTGGTGCGCCGTCCGGATGCCGCGATCATCCTGCCGGCCGGCCGGACGCCGCTGCTGCTCTACGGCGAGATGCTCCGCCGCGCCCGCGCCGGGACGCTCGGGCTGGATCGCTGCCGGTTCTTCCAGCTCGACGAGTACGTCGGCTGCGGCCCCGACGATCCGCGCAGCTTCGCCGCCCTGCTGCGGCGCGAACTCCTCGAACCGTTGCGCCGCGCGCCAGGCCGGGATGCGCTGATCGACGGGGCCGCGAGCGATCCGGCCGGCGAGATCGCGCGCCACGCGCAGGCGCTGGCGGCGGCCGGCGGCGCCGAGCTCGCGTTCCTCGGCATCGGTCGCAACGGCCACGTCGCGTTCAACGAGCCGGGCACCCGGCGGCGCGACGGCGCGCGGGAGGTCGCGCTGGCGGACGAGACACGCGCCGGCGCGGCGGCGGAGTTCGCGCCCGCGCCGCCGCCGACGCGCGGAATCACGCTGGGACTCGCCGAGATCGGGGCGGCCCGGCGGCTCGGCCTGCTGGCCACCGGCGCCGGCAAGCAGGCGATCGTCGCGGCGCTGCTGACGGGCGATCCGACGCCCGAGCGGCCGGCGTCGCTGCTGCTCGATCACCCCGACTTCACGCTGTTCATCGACAGTGCCGCCGCGGCCGGCGCCGGGGCTCGCCCCGATCGCGCGACTCCGGCGGTCTGATCGATGACGGCGCCGCTGCCCGGACCGGCCAGTCCGGCTGAGCCGGAAGGCGCCGGCGCCGTCTTCGCCCGGCGACTGCCGCGCACGGTGGTGGCGCTCGGGCTGGTGTCGCTGCTGAACGATGCGTCGGCCGAGATGATCGTGCCGTTGCTGCCCGTCTTCGTCCTCGCGGTCGGCGGCAGCGCCAGCACGCTCGGCTGGATCGAGGGAATCGCCGACACGACGGCCGGACTGTTCCGGCTGATGTCGGGAGCGCTGGCCGATCGGGTGCGGCGGAAGAAGCCGCTCATCGTCGCCGGCTACGCGCTGTCGTCGGGGGTCCGCCCGCTGGTCGCGCTGGCGACCGGGCCGTTCATGGTGCTGGCGGTTCGCTTCCTCGACCGCGTCGGCAAGGGGATCCGCGGCACGCCGCGCGACGCCCTGGTGGCGGAGATCACGCCCTCCGGGCAGCGCGGCCGCGCCTTCGGACTGCACCGCGCGATGGACCACGCCGGCAACGTGGTCGGGCCGCTGCTGGCGTTCTCCCTGCTGGCGGGAGTCGGCTCGGCGCCGGGCGTCGACGATCTGCGCCGCGTCTTCACGTGGGCGGCGCTGCCGGCGGCGCTGGCCCTGCTGATCGTGGTCTTCGTCGTCCGCGAACCACCGCGCGCGCCGCGCCCGGAACCGCCGCGCCAACCGCTGTCGATCCGCCCGCCGAAGGCCCCGGCCCTGCGCCGCTTCCTGCTGGCCAACCTGCTGTTCGGCCTGGGCGGCTCGTCCGACGCGTTCCTGCTGCTGCGCGCCACCGAACTGGAGGTGCCGATCGCCGCGCTGCCGCTGTTCCCGGCGCTGCTGTCGATCGTGCGCGTCGTGCTGACGACGCCGTTCGGAGCGCTGTCGGATCGGCTGTCGCACCGCGCGCTGATCGCCGCCGGCTGGACGCTCTACGCCACGGTCTACGCCGGATTCGCCTTCGCCAGCGAGGCGTGGCACGCCTTCGCGCTGATCGCGCTGTACGGCGTCCACTACTCGCTGGTGGAGGGGGCCGAGCGCGCCTGGGTCGCCGAACTCGCGCCGCCGGCCGAACGTGGTCGCGCCTACGGCTCGTGGAGTTTCGTCACCGCGATCGTCGCCTTGCCGGCGTCGCTGCTGTTCGGCGTGGTGCGCGACCGTCACGGCGCGGAGGCGGCATTCCTGATCGGAGCGGGTTTCGCCACGGCGGGGCTCGCGGTCCTGCTTACCGGGCGCTGGCCGCGCTCCGGATCCCTGCCGCCGGCGGCAACGGTGCGCGGCGTTTGACGGAAATCCGTTTCCAACGCTCGCGGTCTTCACCCGTTCTTGTGCTCGCCACCATCGAATCGGTGAACGCGAACTGCCGATGACCGGTGGACGCCGTCGGCCGACCCCGCGCTGGCGAGAGGGAATGGCCGGCCGCCCGCCGGCCGGACGAAGAAGACGACCATGGCTGCCTACGAAGATTTCGAGTTCTTCCGCACGACGCGCCTGATGGCGGCGCCGGCGGCGCCGCGTCGCTCCACGGCGCCGACGGCAACGGCCGACAGCGCGCCGGACGCGCTGCGGTCCGAACTGCTGCGCCTGAACGCCGTCGTCCGCCGGCTGCGTGCCCACCACCGTGTCCGCCGCGGCCGCCGCTGGCCGGCGCGCCTGCGCCGTCTCGTCCGCTGCCTGCTCCCGATCTCCCGCGGCGCGGCGTGACCGGCGCCGCAGCTCACGCGGACAGACGCGCCGTCACCCCTCGAGCTTGACGTAACGAGTGCGGTGCGGCTGATCGGCGTCGCGGCCGAGCTCCTCGCGGCGGCGCTCCTGCCACGCCTGGAAGTTGCCCTCGAACCAGCGGACGTCGCCGTCGCCGTCGAAGGCGAGGATGTGGGTGGCGAGCCGGTCGAGGAACCAGCGGTCGTGGCTGACCACGATGACGCAGCCGGCGAAGTTGAGGATCCCCTCCTCCAGCGCGCGCAGCGTGTCGACGTCGAGGTCGTTCGAGGGCTCGTCGAGAATGATCAGGTTGGCGCCGCCCTTCAGCTGCTTCGCCAGTTGCACGCGGTTGCGCTCGCCGCCGGAGAGGTTGCCGACGATCTTCTGCTGGTCGGGTCCGCGGAAGCCGAACTTGCCGAGGTAGGCGCGCGCGTTCATCTCGCGCTTCGCGCCGAGCGCGATCATGTCCTTGCCCTGGCTCACCTCCTGGTAGACGGTCTTGGTCGGGTCGAGCGACTCGCGGGTCTGGTCGAGGTAGTTCATCACCACCGTCGAGCCGACCGTCAGCGTGCCCGAGTCGGCCTTCTCCTTGCCCGTGATGATCTTCATCAGCGTCGTCTTGCCGGCGCCGTTGGGCCCGACCACGCCGACGATCCCGCCGGGCGGAAGCGCGAACGACAGGTCCTTGATCAGCACGCGATCGCCGAAGCTCTTCCGCAGGTTCTTCGCCTCGACCACCACGCTGCCGAGCCGCGGCCCGCACGGGATCTCGAGCTCCATGATCTCGGGCGGTCCTTCGAGGCTGTTGGCCTGCTCGAGCAGCTTCTCGTAGGCGGCGACGCGCGCCTTCGGCTTGGCGACCCGCGCCTTCGGCGACATGCGGATCCACTCGAGTTCCTTCGCCAGCGTCTTGTGCATCGACGCCTCGGCCTTCTCCTCGATCTCGAGCCGCTTGCGCTTCTGCTCGAGCCACGACGTGTAGTTGCCCTGCCACGGGATGCCGCGCCCGCGATCGAGCTCGAGGATCCAGCTCGCGACGTTGTCGAGGAAGTAGCGGTCATGGGTGACGGCGACGACCGTGCCGGGGAACTCCTTGAGGAACCGTTCGAGCCATGCCACCGAGCTCGCGTCGAGATGGTTGGTCGGCTCGTCGAGGAGCAGCAGGTCGGGCTGGAGCATCAGCACCTTGCACAGCGTGACGCGGCGCTTCTCCCCGCCCGACAGGTGGGCGCATCTGGCGTCGAACGGCGGCAGCTCGAGCGCCTCGGCCGCCAGCTCGAGTTCGCGCTCCACCTCCCACGCCTTGGTGGCGTCGATCTTCTCCTGCAGCTCGTTCAGCTCGTCGAGGAGCTTCTGCATCTCGTCGGCCTCGAGCTCGGTCGCCAGCAGCGCCGAGATCTCCTCGTGGCGGACCAGCAGCGCACGCTTCTTCCCGACGGCGCTCTCGAGTTCCTCGCGCACGGTCTTGGTCGGGTCGAGCTGCGGTTCCTGCGGCACGTAGCCGATCACCGCGCCGGGATGGTGGTGGAGCTTGCCCTCGAACTCCCGGTCGACCCCGGCCATGATCTTGAGCAGGGTCGACTTGCCCTGGCCGTTCAAGCCGAGGACGCCGATCTTCGCGCCGTAATAGAAGGAGAGGGTGATGTCCTTCATCACCACCTTCTTCTCGTAGGCCTTCTGGACGCCCTCGAGCGTCATGATGAAATGGGCCAAGGGGCGAAGCTCCTGCGGGCACCGTCCGCAAGGAGGGTGCGCGAATCGAAAAAACGGCGCGGCATCATACGTGCGCTCGGGACGACGACCCGGCGGCGGGGAGAGCGATGGCGAAGCGGCGACGCAGCGCGAAGAAGAAGGCGAAGCGGGCGCCCGCGAAACCCCGGCGCAAGGTCTCGGCCCGGGCGAAGGCACCGCCGAAGCCGCGCCGGAAATCCAGGTCGAAGCCGAGCCGCGCCAGGCGCGGGCGGCGACCGCGTCCGGCGCCCAAGGCGCGGGCGAGAGCGAAGGCGAAGCCGGTCACGGCCGCCGCGAAAGGGAGAGTCCGCGCTCGCGCAGCGGCGCCGCCGCCGATCCCGGTCGACGTGGCTGAGCAGGAGGCGCTGCGGGCCAAGTTCGAGCTCGGTCCGCACGAGTGGACCCGGACCCTCGATGCGCGCGAGAAGGCGCAGACCATCCCGTGGGGCTATGGCCGTGACCGGGTCACCGCGATGGCGGTCGATCCCGACCGGCTCTTCGTCTACTGGGAGGTGACCGACGAGGCGATCGCCGCGGCACGCGCGCGCCTCGGGGCGGACGCTGCGGGCACGCTGCTCCTGCGCGTGCATGACGTGACCGGACTGCTGTTCGACGGCGACAACTCCCACCACTCGTTCGACCTCGAGGTCGGCCGGGCCGAGCGGCAACGGTTCCACTGGATCGGCCGCCCCACCTCGAGCGTGATCGTGGAGCTCGGGCTGCGCGGCGGCGCCGGCTTCGCTGCCATCGCCCGTTCCGGCCGGGTCGACTTCCCCCGCCGGGATCCCGCGCCGGCCGGACCGGTCGAGTGGCTCACCGTGCGCGAGGTCCGCAGCGACGCACGCGGCGCCGAACGCCTCGACGTCGCGCCAGCGCCTCCGCCCGTCGGCGTCGGCGGTCACCTGGCGGCGGTGGCCGATTCGCCGCCGGCGTGGCCCGGCTGCGCGGAGGTCGTGACCACCGGGCCGGCGGCGACCGACGACCCGGTGCAGCAGTGGCAATTGACGACCGAGCACTTCGACGAATGGTTCGCCGGTTCATTCGGCGAGCTCGCCTTCGACTTCGACGGCCAGCGATTCGACTGGCTCGGGCCGCGTGAGGAGAGCGTCGAGAGCGGGCCGGGCGAGTGGCAACCGCTGGCGGTGCCCGCAGCGCAGGTGGAACGGCACGGCGGCGACTGGCTGGTCGAGCAGCGCGGTGGCAGCTGGCGCGTCGTGCAGGCGCCGTGGTCGCTGGCGATCCGCGGGGTCGGCGCGCGCGGCGCGCGGCGCCTGCTGTCGCGCTGGGAGTTGCGCCGGAGCTGGATCATCGCGGCCGGCTGGCTCGGCGCTCCGCGAGACGCACGCCGGCTGCGCGCCCGGGACGGCGGGCGGCCATGGCTGGAGGCCGGGACCGCGGCAGGCTCCGAGTCGCGCCTCGAACCGGGCGCCAGCGAGCGCCGCTTCCTCGCCGCGTCCGAACTCCGCCTCGGCGGCGCCAGCGAGGAACGGCTGGTTGGCGGCAGCGAACGGCGCCTCGGCGGTCAGGCCGCCCGGGAACTCGGCGGCGCGAGCGAGTCGCTCGCGACGCGTTCGTTCACGCAGCTGCCGCCGCCGCTCGACCGTGCCTGGCCGAGCGACGGCACGCTGCGTTGAGCGATCAGAAGGTCCACCCGATGCCGACGTAATAGGTCGTGTCGCGACGGCCCTTGCCGTTCGCCGGCGTCGTGTCCCAGTAGAACTCGACCCACTCCTGGGCGAAGAACGACGCCGTGAACTTCTGCCGGAAGCCGCCCTTGGTCTTCACCAGGTAATCGCGCGGATCCTCGAAGACCTTGAACAGCTCGGTGTCGTTGAACATCGAGTGGACGTCATCGAACTTGTGGTCGAAGTGGAGCGCCGCTCGCACCGCCGTCGAATCGACGGTCGCAGTGGCGTTCGAGTAGTTCTCCGAGAACCACGACACACCGGCTTCCGCCGAGAGGTTGGTGGGGTCGGTCTCGATGAACTGCCAACCGAGACCGCCACCGGCGACGAACCGCAGGTCGAGCTCGGAGATGGCGTTCTTCTCGGCGCTCATCTGCGCGTACCAGTACGCCTTCTCGCCCATGAAGTAGTCGTACTTGAGGCTGGCGCCGACGCGGCGCTCGGAGGTCGAGGTGACGTCGGTCGACTGGTCCTTCTGCCGGCTGGCGCGGTACCACGCATCGAAGGTGATGCGGTCGATGTTCCCGCGATTCACCGCGTTCGCGTCGAGCGACAGCTGGTTCGTGTAGGTGTTGCCGCGGGTCAAGGTGGCGGCGCCGACGACCGAGCCGGTCCACTTGCGCTCGGGCGCGGCCGGCTTGTTGATCTCGGCCGCCGTCAGCGCGACGGTCTGCTCGCCGATCCCCTCGGCCGCGACGGTGATGTTGCCGCCGCTCGCCATGGTCGCCTTGCCGGAGAAGCTGGCGCCACCCGGCAGCGCGACATGGATCGCCTCGTCGGTCGCGAGCGACTCGACCTGCGCGGCGTCCAGGGTGACGTCGCCGGCCGCGTCGGTCTTGAGGACGACCTTGCCGCCCAGCACCGAGACGACCTTGCCGGTCAGCGTGTCGCCGTTCTTCAGCTTGACGGTGTCGGCGGAAGCCCGGGCCGTGGCCAGAGCCACGATCACGCAGGCAGTCACGATCTGGGACTTCATGGGGGGACGCTCCTGCTTCCTGTTGCCGCGCCGATCGCCCGGCGTGCGGCGCGAATCTGATTGGATGGTGACGGGCGAAACGAGGGAACCTACTGAGTTCGGACTCCGACTGCAATCGTGCGGTGACTAACGTGCGCACTGCCATGGATTCCCCGCTTCCGGACGTCCCTCGCGCCCTGTCGCACCTCGAGTCGCTGCTGCCGCCGAACAAGGCGCGAATTGCGCGCCTCCTGGTGATGAGCGGCCGCGCGCTCGATCCGGCGGAGTTTGCGGCGCGGGCGCAGGCGTTGAGCGGACCGGAGCAGGCGCGTCTCGCCGAGTTCGCCCGCAGCGGCTTGTCGACCGCGGTCACGCAACGCGTGCCGTCGCGCGACGGATCGGTGCGCCTCGTCGTCCGCCTCGCCGACGGCGAACTGGCTGAGACGGTGGCGATGCCGGTCAAGGCCGTCTGCGTCTCGACTCAGGTCGGTTGCGCGGTCGGCTGCCGCTTCTGCGCCAGCGGCATGAACGGCCTGAAACGCAACCTCTCCGCGGTCGAGATCGTCGAGCAGGTGATCCACGCCCGTCGCGAGATGCGGATCGACCGCGTCGTCTACATGGGGATGGGCGAGCCGTCGCACAACGTCGCCAGCGTGCTCGAGGCCGTGGCGATCCTGAAGCGCGACGCCGGGATCGGCCCCGGCAAGCAGACCTTCTCCACCGTCGGCTCGGCGAAGGCGTTCGCCGCGCTCACCGCCGCTCCGGTGAAGCCATGCCTCGCGCTGTCGCTCCACTCGGCCGACGCGGGGATCCGCCGCAAGCTGCTGCCGCACGCCGCGCAGGAGCCGCTGCGCGAACTGGTCGCCGGCGCTGCGGAGTACACGCGCCTGCAGGGCAAGCCGCTGCTGGTCGAGTGGGCGCTCCTGGCCGGCGTGAACGACCGCGACGAGGACGCCGACGCGCTGGCGGCGCTGCTCCATGGCGTGCGTGCCTGCGTCAACTTCATCCGCTGGAACGCGGTCGACGGCCTGCCGTTCGCGCCGACTTCGCTCGAACGCGCCGTCGCGATGCGCGAGCGAGTCAAGTCGCACGGCGTGCTGGCGACCATCCGCGCCTCGACCGGCAACGACGTCGACGCCGCCTGCGGTCAGCTGCGCCGGCGGAGCGGAACGGTCACTTCGACGGTGGCGCCGGGCACCAGCTCGACGGCGACCGCCTCGGAGGGCAGGTAGCCCGCGACATCGTGCACGGTCAGCCGGACCGCGCCCGCATGGTCGAACTCCAGCCATCGCGCGGGGTCGTCGTCGCCGCCGCTCGACCGGAGCAGTTCGACCCGGCCAGCCGCGCCCGCCACGCTCACGGAATGGGCAGCGTCGCCGGGGATCACCGTCGCGCCATCGACGAGCGTGAGCACGAGGGTGGCGGGTGGCCGCGAGGCGTCGTCGCCGATCCGCCGCGGCGTCGGACGCAGCAGCAGCCGCAGCGGCTCTCCCGTCGCCGCGACCTGCGCCTCGCCCTGCCAGAGTCCGTCGTCGCTCGACGCGTGCAGCGTGCCGGGCCACGCGCGGCCGGCGGTGAACGGGATCTCGTCCTTGCCCGCGGCCGCCCCGAGGTCGGCATTCCAGTTCGACTCGAGCCGGCCGAGGCCGCGCGGAATCGACTGCGCCAGCGCGATCCGTCCGGGCAGCCGATCTGACGCGGCGCCGTCGCCCGCCGCAGCGGTCGCGAACTCCACCACGCCATGGCATTCGACCGGCGCGAGCAGCTGCGGCGCCGCATACGCGAGCTCGACCGCGGCCGCAGCGCCGGCCTCGATCCACGCCTCTCCGGTCGCGACCAGCGGCGCTCCCGGCAGGGCGTCGACGAAGCAGGCGATCCGCCAGTGGCCGGCGGCGAGGTCATCGAGTTCGAGCGGTTCCGCATGCGCCGCGACGATGTCGCGATCGGGCTCGAGTCCCGCCAGGGTGACGCCGAACTCGACGAACTCGGCTGCCGTCACGTCGCCGCCGCGCAGCCAGTCGAGCGTCCCGCGCAGCGCCGTCACGCGCGCGGCCGCCGCGGGAGACCGGTCGCGTCGCGCGTCGGCCACGCGACGCTCGATGCGCTCGAACTGGTTCGCCAGCTCGAACAGTCGCCAGTGCGCCGCCATCCCCGGAAACGCGTCCGCGAGCGTGACGCGCAACGACCCGGCCGGTCGCAGCGCGACGTGGCGCTCGCCGCCGGAAGCGAAGTCGATGCGCAGCCGGACCGTCTCGCGACCCGCCGCACCCACCTCGTGACGCCCAAGGCGCAGCGGCTCGTCGGCACGGGGCTCGATTCGCAACGGCGAATCACCCCGCCACTCCGCCGCCTGCAACGCGCCGAGCAGCGGCTCGAGCCGGGCGCTCGACTGCATGAACTCGTCGATCGACTGTCCGGGCCGCACCACCCGGACCCCGGCCAGCGGCGCGCCGTCCTCGGCCGCGACGACGTTCAGCACGAACGGCCTCCAGTCACGTGCTGGCCGCGACCCGGTCGGCGACGTGAGCGCATCACGCATCACCACGGGGTCCGGCGCCGCGGCGTCCACGGCGTCCACGGCGGCCGCGCTGGCAGCGCCGGCGGTCGTGGCGGTTCCGGTCGCGGTCCGCACCGGCACCGGAGTGGCGCGCTCGAGTCGCCACCAGCCGAAGCCCAGCGCGAGCGCGACGACGCCGGCGGTCGCGGCGACGGCTGCCGCCTTCACCGGATCGTCTGCCGCTCGAAGCAGAGGGCGCCGACGCCGCGGGCGTTGCGCAGCCACGGCCCGTCGAACGGGTGGCCGCGGTAGCTGACCCTCTTCGCCGTGCTCGCGCCGGCGAGCGTGAGCGTCACGACGTTGCCGCTGGCGCTGCCCGACACCACCGCCGTCCCGTCGGAGAGGACGAAGTCGACCTCGGCACCGGCCTCGAAGACCATCTGGCCCTGAGGATCACGGAAGGTGAGGTCGATCTTCGTCCTGGTGGCGTCGGTCCACGCCGCCTTCTGCAGGTTGGGCGCATCGATGTCCTGGGTGTCGGTCGAGCCGAAGAAGTCGCGGCGCAGCAACCGCGCCAGCTTCTCGCCGAGGTCGCGGTAGCCGGCGTAGAAATAGTGGCAGCCGTCATGGCCCGGCACCGCGGTGGAGGCCATCACGCGCGTGTCGCCGGAGCTCGCGATGAGGTCGCGCTGCGTCTCCATCAGGTCGTGGCCGCCGCTGCCGCAGTCGTTGCGGATCTGCACCACGTAGACGAACTCGATCGCCGGGTAGTCGATCGCCCAATCGGCGCGCAGTTCGTTCCACCCGGTGAGCCAGGACCCGGGATTCGAGGCGTCGGACTCCCCCTGGTACCAGAGCAGGCCGCGCACCTTCGCGGCGAGCTCCGCCTCCTCCATCCGCAGCAGCAGTCGGCCGTAGATCGTCGTGGTGTCCCGCGGCCAGGCGTCGTTGCGCTGGTGCGACCAGATCGAGGTGCCGCCCACCGCGCCGTTCACGATCGCGATCGGCATCTGCTCGCGCTGGCGCAGCACTTCCGCCATCCGCAGCGCCCATTGCCCGACCGCGCCGTGCGACCACCACCCCTCGCCCTCGGCGCGGTCCCAGTGCCGGTCGTATTCGGTGGCGCCGAAGATCGACGCGGTGCCGAACGAGCGGATCCAGCGGTCCTGCGACTGGTTGGCCAGCCCCTCGCCCCAGTAGTCGGAGGCCTGCGCGTTGCTCTGGCCATTGACGATGTAGACCTCGCCCACCGTCACCTCGGGGACGTCGGCCACCAGCCGGGGCAGCGGGCCGCCGTCGTCGACGTGGACGCGCAGCCGGTGCGAGTGCATCCCGGCATCCAGCGTGACGTCGAAGCGGAAGCTCGCGCGCCCGGTCGAGCCGTACTTCAGCGTGTCGGTGCGCTGCCAGAACGGGAGCCCGTCGCGGTCGACCTCGAGCGTCACGCTCCGTCCGCCCGGCGACATCACGAAGCCGCGGACGGTCGCCACCGCCTGCTCCTGATCGTCGCGCTGCAGCAGCTGGCACGGTCGCGGCAGGCTCGCCCACTCGACGACCGGCGCCGGCGCGAACCAGCGCCGTTCGAGGTCGTCGTGCAGCAGGGCGAGCTCGCCCGGATCGAGCTCGTGGTCGAACAGCGCGACCTCGGCGACGAGGCCGCTCATGAAGTTGCCGCCGGCGAAGGCGCCGATCTGCACGCTGGCGTCGGAGTTGCCGATGACGCGGGTGGCCCGCGCCACCAGCTGGCGGTCGAGGTAGAGCGAGGCGCGACCAGCCGCCGCGTCGTACGTCGCGACCAGGATGAACGGCACGCCGGCCTGGATCGCCGCCGGCGACTGCAGGACGTCGCCGCCGTGGAAGATCCGGGCGTGCGCCGTGCCCGCGAACCACAGGGCGTGGACCGTGCTGCCCGACACGACGTTGTTGACGGCGGCGAGATCGTCGATGCGGGCGACGACGGCCTTGCTGTAGCTGCCGGTCGGCATGCCGCCGCCGGCGAGCCAGTCGTTGCCGTCGAAACGGATCGCCGGCTTGCCGCCGATCGCGACCGGCAGCCACTCCGGCATCGACTCGCCCGAGCCAGTGCTGAACAGCCGGTTGCCACGACCGGTCACGTCGCGCCAGTGGCTGACCAGGTGGTTCCACTCGGTCTCGACCTCGGCGTCAGCGCGCCACCAGGCGACACGGCCCGCGCTCGGCTCGCCTTCGCCGACCGTGAGCAGGCCGCCACTGCCGCTGCCCGCGCCGACCTGGCCGGTCGCGACGCCGCACCACGGTCCGGCGGTCGTGATGGCGGTCGCAACCGTGATGGCGACGAACCAGGGCGAGACCATGCACGGCTCCACGGCAGGACGGCGGACGGCGGCGGATCGGCGCATGTTCCCGCGCCGCTGCCAGCGCGCAAGACGGCAGCGACCATGCAGGCGTCCGCGCGCGCCGCGGCGCTACCATCCCGCGCTCACCACCCCCGGACCGGAGTCCGATGCCGACCGGCTACCTCGCGCTCGTCCTGCACGCCCACCTGCCGTTCCTCCGCCATCCGGAGGACGCGACGGTCATGGAGGAGCGCTGGCTCTACGAGGCGGTGGTCGACACCTACCTGCCGCTGCTCCGGATGTTCGAGGGGCTCGCCCACGATCGCGTGCCGTACCGCTGCACGTTGTCGCTGTCGGCACCGCTGATCGCGATGCTGCGCGACGACCTGCTGAAGGAGCGGATCGCGAAGCACCTCGACGCCTTGATCGCGCTGTCCGAGAGCGAGGTGGAGCGGACGCGGAAGGAGCCGTGGTACCAGCAGCTCGCCCGCCACTACGGCGAACGGTTCCGGACGCTGCGCGGCACCTGGCAGGCGCACGACGGCGACCTGGTGCGCGCGTTCCGTCGGCTGCAGGACGCCGGGAGCGGGCTCGAGGTGATCACCTCGAACGCGACCCACGGCTTCTTCCCGCTGATGGATCGCAACTGGAACGCGATGCGGGCGCAGGTGGCGATCGCCGCCGAGCAGTACGAGGAGTGCTTCGGGCGCCGTTCGCCGGGCATGTGGCTCGGCGAGTGCGGCTACGTGCCGGGCTGCGATGCGCTCCTGCGCGACGCGGCGGTGCGCTACTTCTTCGTCGACACTCACGCGCTCGAGAACGCGTCGCGGCCGGCGGTGCACGGCGCCCACGCCCCGCTCTACTGCGAGAGCGGCGTGGCCGCCTTCGCGCGCGACGCCGACGCCTCGCGCCAGGTGTGGAGCGCGAAGGAGGGCTACCCCGGCGACAAGCACTACCGCGACTTCTATCGCGACATCGGCTTCGACCTGCCGGTCGACTACCTGAAGCCGTGGATCCACCCCGAGGGCCACCGCCTCTACACCGGCTTCAAGTACCACGCGATCACCCACGACCAGCTGCACGACAAGTGGGTCTACGACCCGGCGATCGCGCGCGGCAAGGCGGGCCTGCACGCCACCCACTTCCGCGAGTCGCGCCTCGCGCAGTGCCGCGCGCTCGCCGGCCGCATGGACCGCCCGCCGCTGGTGGTGGCGCCGTTCGACGCCGAGCTGTTCGGCCACTGGTGGCACGAGGGCGTGCAGTTCCTCGACGACCTCTTCCGCCAGCTCCACTTCGACCAGCACGGCGACGACCGCGTCGAGCCGATGAGCCCGCACGTCTACCTCGACCGTCATCCGACCCACCAGGTGGCGACGCCGTCGGCCAGCAGCTGGGGCCAGCGCGGCTTCAACGAGTACTGGCTGAACGAGACCAACGCGTGGGTCTATCCCCACCTCCACGCCGCCGCCGAGCGGATGGTCGCGCTGGCGCGCCGCTTCGCCGCGCCGGGCGCCGCCGGCCCGACCGACCTCGAACGGCGCGCGCTGAACCAGGCGGGCCGCGAGCTCCTGCTCGCGCAGTCGAGCGACTGGGCCTTCATCCTGAAGACCGGCACCACCGTCAGCTACGCGACGCGCCGCACCCACGAGGCGATCGTCCGCTTCACCCGCCTCCATGACGACCTGCTGGCGGGCAAGGTCGACCTCCCCTACCTCGCCGCGCTCGAAGCGAAGGACAACCTCTTCCCGCAGCTCGACTGGCGGGTGTGGGCGTGAGGAGGACGCGGCGCGCTCCGACCCTGGAGCACGCGCGGGGCGCATGCGGTCGCCTCTGGCTCTCCGGGGGAAGCTCAGGGATATTTCAACCGATTGAAGATTCAACTTTCAATCGGTCGAAGTTACCCTCCTCGCCATGTTCCGCCTCCGCGACCTCTCCGACGCCATCGAGCGCGCCTGCCGCAGCTTCCCCTGCGTGCTGGTGACCGGACCGCGCCAGTCCGGCAAGTCGACCTTGCTGCGACAGCGCTTCGGCGGGACGCACGCCTATCTCACGCTCGACCACCCCGACGCCCGCGAGCGCGCACGCCGCGACCCGTCCGGCTTCTTCCGTCGCCATCCAGCGCCGCTGATCCTCGACGAGGTGCAGCACGTCCCGGAGCTCCTCTCCTACGTCAAGGCGATGATCGATGAGGACCGGCGGCCGGGTCGCTTCCTGCTGTCAGGCTCGCAGTCGTTCGCGCTGATGCAGGGCATCACCGAGTCGCTCGCCGGTCGGGTCGCGGTGCTGACGCTCCTGCCCATGTCGGCGGGAGAGATCGGCGGACGCGTCCGCGACCCGCACGACCGAGAGCCGATCCCCGCCCGCTGGATGGCAGGCGAGGTCGAGCCGCGGAAACACCTCGCCCTGGCGCGCTGGCTGATGCGCGGCGGCTATCCGGAACGCTGGTTCGCCCGCAGCGTCGATCAGGAGCTGTGGGCGGCGAGCTACGTGCAGACCTACCTCGAGCGCGACGTGCGCTCGCTGATCGGCGTCCGCGACCTGGATGCCTTCGCGACCTTCCTGCGCCTGGTCGCGGCGCGTACCGGCCAGATCCTGAACCTCTCCGACCTCGCGCGCGACGCCGGCATCACCCATCCCACGGCCCGCCAGTGGATCTCGGTGCTCGAGGCGAGCCATCAGGTGCTGCTGCTGCGCCCCCACTACGCCAACCTCGGCAAGCGGCTGATCAAGGCGCCCAAGATCTATTGGCTCGACACCGGCGTCGCCGCCCACCTGGTCGGACTCGATGAGCGGACCGTGACGACCCACGCGATGGCCGGCGCGCTGTTCGAGACCGCTGTCGTCGCCGAGCTCTTGAAGGCGCACCACCACCGCGGCCGCGAGCCGCGCCTCTGGTACTTCCGCTCCCGCGACGGCTGGGAGGTCGACGTCGTGATGGAGCGGAAGAGCAAGCTCCACGCGATCGAGATCAAGCTCACCGCCACGCCCCGCCCGCTGCACGCCGAGCCGCTCGACCGCTTCCGCAAGGCGACCAGGACCGCGTCGATTCCCGGCTACGTGATCTGCGACATCAAGCATCCCGAGCCGCTGGCGCCAGGTGTGACGGCGATGCCGTGGGGAGGGCTGTAGCGGAGGCGGCGGCAGAGAGGTCGGAGGCGGCGGGAGCAGTGAGGCCGTCGACGCGCGCAAGGTGAAGCGCAACCGGATCGACCTGACGCGCCAGACCGACGACCTCGGCCCCCGTCCCGCGAGGGTCATCCCGTGGTGACTTCACGACTTCACCCTGCGCTGGGACGGCTCTCGTGAAGTGGCCAGGAGGTCCGCAGTCCGCAGCCCAGGGACAGCGGATTGGCCAGAAACGACGCCACGCTGCGGCCAACTCCTTGCGTCACCGCTCGCCACCGGCGTCGACTTCGGCGGCATGGCTCCCTCGCCCCACGACGCCCTCTTCCGCGCCATCTTCGGCCTTCCGCGGCATGCCGCGGCCGAGCTGGGGGCGGTCCTGCCTCGGGAACTCGCCGAGCGACTCGACCTCGCGGAGCTGACGCGCGTCGAGGGCTCGTTCATCGAGGAGACGTTGCGGGCGAGCAGCTCTGACTTGCTCTTCCGCGCGCCGTGGCGGCGCGGATGCGTCACGCCACCGGACACCGCCGACCCGTTCCTCTTCCTCCTGTTCGAGCACCAGAGCACCTTCGACCCGCGCATGCCGCTGCGACTGCTCGGCTACATGACGCGCATCTGGGAGCGCCACCGCCGCGAGTACCCCGATGAGCGCACGCTGCCGCCGATCGTGCCGCTGGTGATCCATCACGGCGCGACGCCTTGGCACGGCCCGACGCGCTTCGCAGAGCAGCTGAAGCTGCCGGTCGGCATCGCGCCGTCGGCGTCGCCGTGGACGCTCGACTTCGAGTTCCTCCTCGACGACCTGGCCCGACAGAGCGACGCCGAGCTGCTTGCCCGCGGCCACGACGCCATCGCGCGCCTCACCCTGTTGGCGCTGCGCAACGGCCGCGATCGCGAGGGCTTCTTCCCGCGGCTGATCGCGGCGATCCGCGCGCTGCAAGGCGACCTGCGCAGCCCCGACGCCGCCTCGGCGCTGGCCGCCCTGGCGAGCTATGTTTGCCACGTCGGCGACGCGCCGCTCGCGCAGGTTCGCGACACCATGGCCGCGGCGCTGCCGCCGGAGGTACGGAGTCCGTTCATGACCATCGCCGAGCAGTTGAAGGCCGAAGGACGTGCCGAAGGCCTCAGCGAAGGCGCCACCACCGCGCAGCGCGAGAGCCTCACCCTGGTCTTCGAGGCGCGCTTCGGTCCGCTCGACGCGGCCGACCGCACCCGCATCGCCGCCGCCGGGAGCGAGCAGCTGCTCCGCTGGATCCGCCGCAGCGGCACCGCGCCGTCGGTCGCGGCGGCCATGACCGAGTGACCCGCTCGCTCGCCGGAGAGTCGAGGCCGGACGACCGTTCGACGTCCTTCCGGAAGGGCGAGCGGGCGCGGCGAATGGCGCGGTCCGCGAGACGTTCTTTCCTGCCCTGCCCGGCGCGGGGTCGCGGGGCGCACCGCGCCATCGCCGGGTCGCAAGGCGGCAGGTAGGCTCTGCCGCCAGCCGTCGCCCGATCGCGCCCGGGGGCGCGCGGTGGCGGACGAGGATCGCGACCATGGTCGGCTGGATCGTCGCAACCGGGTGGACCTGCCTCGCGGCACTGCCGCAATCGCCGCCGGCCGCCCCCACGCGCATCGACGACCCGGCCGCGCTGGCCGAGTGGATCGACCAGCAGGTCGAGGCCGGCCTCGCCGCCGCGGGCCTGACGCCCGCCCCGCTGATCGACGACGCGCTCTGGCTGCGCCGCCTCAGCATCGACGTCCGCGGCGTCGCGCCGAGCGGCGCCGAGGTGGCCGCCTTCCTCGCCGATCGCGATCCGATGAAGCGCGCCGCTCGCATCGACGCCTTCCTCGAGAGTCCCGAGTTCGCCGCCCATCAGGCCTCGCTGTGGGCCAACCTCCTCGCCGAAGGCACCACCGCCAAGGAGGGCGAGCAGGCGCGCATGTGGCTCGAGCCGTGGCTGCGCCAGCAGTTCGCAACGCACGCCGCGCTCGGCCCGCTCACGCGGGAGGTGATCGCCGCCGCCTCCGACGACAACGAGCCCGGTCCGGCGGCGTACGCGCTGATCTACCGCGACACCATCGACACGCTCTCCGGCCTCACTGCGCGCCACTTCCTCGGCTTGCAGATCCAGTGCTCGCAGTGCCACGACGACCCGTACGAACGCTTCACCCAGCAGCAGTACAACCGCTTCACCGCCTTCTTCTCCGACCTCACCGTCGACTCGCTGCGCGGCCAGTCGAAGATGGGCCGCCAGTTTCGCGTACGCGACCTGCCACCGGAGAAGCGGCTCCACGAGGAGTTGCGCCGCCTGACGGCGCAGGCGGGCGCCAAGGCGGGCGATGGCGACGGCGACGGCGGCGCGCCGGCGGCTGGCGCGATGCCGGCGGCGATGCACGGCGGCATGAACGGCGGCATGAACGGCGATGGCGCGCCCGGCAGCGACGGCGGCAAGAGCGAAGGAGACGCCGACTCCGCCGCACCGGCGATCCCCACCGTCGACGAGCTGATGAAGCTGCTCGCCGCCCCCGACCACGGCATGGCGTGGTGCGCGGAGAACCTGCAGCTGGCGCCGATCGCCGAAGGTCTGATGGCCGCGGTGCCCGCCGGCGCCACCGACGAACTGCAGCGCTGCATCGACGTCGCCGCCTGGCGGGTGACCGGCCACCTCGACGGGCGGCCGCACCAGCCGAAGCCGGGCGAAACGCGGCGCGCCGCGCTGGCCGACTGGATGGTCGCGCCCGACAACCCGTGGTTCGGCCGCAACATGGCCAATCGCATCTGGGCCCACGTGATGGGTCGCGGCCTGCACGAGCCGGTCGACGACCTGATGGCCAAGGACGATCGCGTGCTGCCGGCGCTGCTCGAGCAGCTGGCGCGGGAGTTCCACGCCGGCGGCACCAGCTTCCGCCGGTTGGCCGCCGCGCTGCTGCGCACGCGCACCTACGCGCGCGGCCCGTCGCCGGCCGCCGTGCCGAAGGCACGCCGCGCCGACGAGCGCCACTTCGGCGCCCACCCGCTGCGACCGCTCTCCGCCGAGCAGATGCTCGCCACGCTGGTGCAGCTGCGCCCGGAGCTCGGCCGCGGCGAGGAGAACGAGCGGCGCGTGGCCTACTCGGCGCTCGACCGCAGGACGTTCGAGATGAAGCGGTTCTTCGGCCAGGTCGAGGGCGCGGGTCGCGGCGGCGCCGACGCCTCGATCCTGCAGGCGCTCTACCTGATGAACAACGTCGCCGCGCGGCCGAGCAAGTCGGTGCGCGCATCGCCGGCGGCCGAGCAGTTCCGCGATGTCGCGCGCCCGCTCGACGAACGGCTCGCCGGACTGTGGCTCGACGCGCTGTCGCGGCTGCCGACGGCGGCGGAGGTCGCTGCCGTCACCGCCGCGTTCAGCGACACCGGCGCCGGCGCGCCCGCGCGCAACGTGGTCGAGGAGCAGTTCGACGCCCTGTTCTGGGCGCTGGTCAACTCCGCCGAATTCCACACCAACCGCTGAGCCACAGGCATCGCCGATGCACCCGCTTCTCCCCGCCTCCTCGCGCCATCCCGCACTGCGCTGCTTCACGCGGCGCGAGCTGCTGCTCCGTCTCGCGCGTGGCGGGGCGGGGGCGCTGGCGGCACCCTCGCTGCTGCAGCTGCTGGCGGCGCCGGCGCTTGCGGCCGACGGGCGACTGGTGGCGGCACCACGGCGGAAGCGGCTCGTGCTGCTGTGGCTCGAGGGCGGACCGAGCCAGATGGACACCTTCGATCCGAAGCCGGCCGTGAAGCAGGTGAGCCCGCTCCGGACGATCAAGACCGAGCTCCCCGGCGTCGAGTTCAGCGAGTACCTGCCGCAACTCGCGCGCGTCGCGCCGCGGCTGTCGCTGATCCGCTCGCTCACGTCGCGCGAGGGCACCCATTCGCGCGCCCGCGAGCTGCTCCACAACGGCTTCATCCCGAACCCGAGCGTGCGCTACCCGTCGATCGGCTCGATCGCGGCGCACGAGCTGGCCGAGCAGGACGGCGCGCTGCCGGCGTTCATCCAGATCGGCGGGGTCGCCCCGGCCACGAACGAACTCGGCGCGGCGAGCGAGGCGTTCTGGATCGAGACCGCCGGCGCGAAGGTGGAGAACCTGCCGCCGGGCGGCGCCCCGCGCGGGCCGAAGGCGGCCCGGCGCGAGACGCTGCGCTCGGCGATCGACGCCGCGTTCGCCGCGGCGGGCGGCGGCGAAGTGGTGGCGCGCAACGACGCGCAGCGACAGCGCGCGCTGCGACTGATGGACTCGCGGCTGCTCGAGGTGCTGCAGCTCGACCAGGAGCAGGAGGCGCTGCGCGACCGCTACGGGCGCAATCCGTTCGGCGAGGGGGTGCTGCTGGCGCGACGGCTGATCGAAGCCGGCGTCACGGCAGTCGAGGTGCAGTTGCCCGGCTGGGACACCCACTCCGACAACTTCAACCGCACCGGACAGCTCTGCCGGCAGCTCGATCCGGCGCTCGCGACGCTGGTGGACGACCTCGCGCAGCGCGGACTGCTGGCGGAGACGCTGGTGGTCTGCATGGGCGAGTTCGGCCGGACGCCGAAGCTGGTCGGCGGCGACGGGCGCCACCACTGGGCCACCAACTTCTGCGCGGTCCTGGCCGGCGGCGGGACGAAGCCGGCGACCGTGATCGGCGCCACCGACGAACGGGGCGAGTCGATCGTCGATCGCCCGGTGAAGGTGGCCGACCTCTTCGCCACCTTCGCCACGCTGCTCGGCATCGACGGCAAGCGCGAGTACACCACCACGACCGACCGCACGATCACGCTGATCGACCCCGACGGCAAGCCGGTCCGCGAACTGCTCGCCTGACCCGGCACGCCGGCGCCGCGGCGCACTTGATCCGCCGCGGCCGCCCGGCACGATGCCGCGGCAACCCGGGCCGGGAATGCCGAGCCCCACCCGCAAGTCGCGAGGCGCCCCGCGCGGCATGAAGCTCCTCTTCGTCTCCTCCGAGTGCGCGCCGTTCGCCAAGACCGGCGGACTCGGTGACGTGGTCGGCGCGCTGCCGAAGGCGCTCGCGCGGCGCGGGCATGACGTCCGCATCGTGATGCCGCTCTACGGCGGCCAGCCATCCCTGCGCTGGGACGAGCTGCGGCGGCTCGACGGCACGCTCACCGTGCCGCTGGGCTTCGGCCCGGTCCGCTGCGCGATCCGCGCCGGCAACCTCCGCGTCGCGGGCGGCGCCACCGCGCCCGCCCCGCGCATCTACTTCCTCGAGCACCACGGCTACTTCGACCGCCCGTTCCTCTACGGCAGCCCCACCGACGCGTTCGGCGACAACCTCGATCGATTCGCCTTCCTCGCGCGCGGTGCGCTCACCCTCTGCTACGCGCTCAACTGGATCCCCGACGTCGTCAACGCCCACGACTGGCAGGCGGCGCTCGCTTCCGTCTACCTGAACACCGTCGAGTGGTCGCACCCGCTGCACGGCGCGGCCTCGGTCCTCACGGTCCACAACCTCGCCTTCCAGGGCGAGTTCGATCCGCGCCAGCTCTGGCGCGCCGGCCTCGGCACCGAGCACCTGCACGGGCGTGGGCTCGAGCACTTCGGCGCGCTCAACCTGCTGAAGGGCGGCCTCTTCCACGCCACCCTCCTCTCCACCGTCAGCCCCGGCTACGCCCGCGAGATCCAGCAGGGCGAGCACGGCTGCGGCCTCGACAGCGTGCTGCGCGAGCGCGCCGCCGACCTGCGCGGGATCCTGAACGGCATCGACGACGACGAGTGGGATCCGGCGCGCGACCCGCTGATCGCGCAACGCTTCTCGCGCGACGACCTCGCCGGCAAGGCGGCCTGCAAGGCGGCGCTGCAGCGCGAGGCCGGCCTGCCGGTGCGCGCCGACGTGCCGCTCGTCGCGTGGGTCGGGCGGTTCGCCTACCAGAAGGGGATCGACGTCGTCGCCCACGCGCTGATGGGCCTGGTGCACGACGACGCGCAGTACGTCTTCCTCGGCACCGGCGACCCGAAGGCGGAGCAGTGGCTCGCCGAACTCGCTGCCCGCCACCCGCAGCGCCTGCGCGTCTTCGCCGGCTTCGACCCGGCGCAGGCGCACCGGATCGAGGCGGGCGCCGACCTGTTCCTGATGCCGTCGCGCTTCGAGCCGTGCGGCCTGAACCAGATGTACAGCCAGCGCTACGGCACCCTGCCGATCGTGCGCCGCACCGGCGGCCTCGCCGACACCGTCCGCAACTGCGACGAACGGACCGGCAGCGGCACCGGCTTCGTCCTCGACGATCTCACCCCGTCGAGCCTCTACGACACCGTCCGCTGGGCCCTCGCCACGTGGCGCGAGCGCCCCTCCCTGTTCGCCGCCATGCGCCGCGAGGCGATGAGCCTCGACTGGAGCTGGAGCCGCTTCGCCGGCGACTACGAGCAGCTCTACATCGACGCCTGGGAGCGCCGACGCGGGCAGCGGTGGCGGGGCTGAACACGAAACCCGTTCGCGGCTCGCCGCGTGGCGCGCCGTGCCATGCGGGCGCGGCGCTCCGTCGGGGCTTCGTGCGGGAGCTTTCCGCGGGCGCTCAGACCACCTGCTCCTTCCACTTCCCCCGCCGGAAGAGCACGCCCGCCACCACGGCGAACAAGGCGAAGGCCGCGCTGATCGCCCAGTAGACGCCGCTCGGGCCGAGGAAACGCGGCACCGAGCCGAGCGCGCCGTCGGCGGCGGCCGCCCCAGTCGCGGCATCCGGGTAGAGCAGCACGCCCCCCGCCAGCAGGCGCGCGAGCGGCTGCTCGAAGAGCCAGAAGGCGGCGAGGTTCATCCAGGTCGGCGTCCACGGATCGCCGGCGCCGTTGAACGCCTGGCTGAAGCACATGCCGAAGGCGAAGAACGGGAAGCCGACCGCGATCAGCCGCAGGCAGGCGATGGCGTTCTCCGCCACCGCCGGCGCGTCGGCCGAATCGGTGAAGCCGGCGACGACCCACGGCGCGCCGAAGAAGAAGAACGCCCCCACCGCGGTCAGCACGACCAGGTTCCAGCGCGCCGCCATCCAGACCGCGCTCTCGGCGCGCGCCGGGTCCTTCGCGCCGAGGCTCTGCCCCACCATCGCGGCCGCCGCGCTGGCGATCCCCCAGGACGGCAGGAGCCCGAAGATCACCACGCGGATGCCGATCGTGTAGCCCGCCACCGCCGTCTCGCCGTAGCGCGACAGCACCTTGACGAGGCCGACCCAACTGGTGGTCATGACGAGAGACTGGAACGCGCCGGTCCACGCGCGCCGCACCATCGGGACCAGCACCTCGCGCGCGATCCGCCAGTGCCGGCGCTCGACGATGAACTGCCGCCCGGGCCGCGCGAGCTGCCACAGCTGGTAGAGCACGCCGACGCCGCGGCCGATGTTGGTGGCCACGGCGGCACCGGTCACGCCGAGTTCCGGGAACGGCCCCCAGCCGAAGATCAGGCAGGGATCGAGCAGCAGGTTCAACCCGTTCGCCAGCAGCAGCACGCGCATCGCGATCGCCGCATCACCGGCGCTGCGGAAGATCGAATTGAGCACGAACAGCAGCATCACGGTGGCGTTGCCGCCGAACATCACCGTCGCGTAGGCGCCGTGGTGCTCGATCGTCTCCGGGGTCGCGCCCATCAGCGCAAGCAGCGAGTCGGAGCAGAGACCGCCCGCGATCCCCATCACCGCCGCGATCACCACCGCCATCACGACGCCCTGCACCGCCGCGACCGCCGCGCCTTCCTTGTCCTTCTCGCCGATGCGCCGCGCCACCGCCGCCGCCGCCGCCATGCTGACGCCCATCGCCAGCGCGTAGAGGATCGACAGCATCGCCTCGGTGGTGCCGACCACCGCGACCGGGTCGGCTGCGCTGCCCGGCGCCCGCGGGATCTGCGCCACCCACCAGATGTCGACCAGCGCGAACAGCGACTCCATCGACATCTCGATGACCATCGGGATCGCCAGCAGCAGGAGCGACCACGACATCGAGCCTGCGGTGTAGTCGCGCGGCCGACCGGCCAGCGCGTCCCCCACCGCGCGCACCACGCGACGCCAGCCGGTCCCGCCTTCCTCGATCACCGCGAAGGCGCACCCTTCGGCGCCGGCCGAAACGACGAGGCGACCTTGCCGCCGCGCCCGGCGCGCCCGTCGAGCAGCCAGTCGACCGCTGCCCGCTCGGCCAGCGAATCGCACACGTGATCGGGTCGCGCGGCCTCGAGCTCGGTGCGCGGCACCGGACCGCTGGCGACCGCCAGCGCCCGGAAACCGTTGGCGCGCGCCGCCGCCACGTCCAGCGCGGTGTCGCCGATGACCACCACCTTGCAGACGCTGAGCGGCGCGCGCAGCGCCATGGCGCCACGCTCGGCGGCGATCCGGATCAGCGCCGGACGCGATTCGTCGTCGTCGCCGAAGCCACCGAACGAGAAGCGATGCCACAGTTGCGCCCGGCCGAGCTTGCGCTGCGCGCCGGCCCGGACGTTGCCCGTCCCGAGCCCCACGGCGATGCCGTCGAACTCCGCCAGGAGGTCGAGCAGCGGGATGACTCCGTCGAGGACGCGGAGCCCCTTCGCCTGCTTCAGCGTGCCATCGAGCAGATCGAGGTAGCGCGCCAGCACCGCGGCGACGGCCGCGTCGTCGTCGCGCTGGCCGATGTCGCGCAGGGCGCGGCGGATGATCGCCTTGTCGGTCATCCCGGCCATCGAGAAGCCGCTGCACGCGTCGGCGCGGCCATGCAGCGCGGCGAACGCGGCGTCGATGGCGGCACGGCCGGCGCCGGACGTGGCGACCAGCGTGCCGTCGAGGTCGAAGAGCATCACCGTGGGTCGGAAAAGCATGCGCGGCGGAGCATACGGGCGCGGCGCGCGGAGCGGTCCGGCCGGGTGGCGGTAGGCTCTGCCGCATGCGACCCTGGCGGCGGTTCTCCGGCGGTTTGATCGCGCTCGCGGCACTCGCGTGCTCGGGCGAAGAGCCGGACCATGCCCCGGCCGCGCTGCCGCCTGCCGAGCCGCCGTCCCCCGCGCAGCAGGCCGCGCTCGAGCAGGCGCGCGCACTGGTCGCCGTCGGCGCCAAGGCCGATCCGCCCCGCGCCGTCACCCTGCTGACCGACGCGTTCGGAGCGTCCCCGCGCCATCCGGAAGCGGCGTTCCTGCTGGCCCGCGCCGCGTTCCGCGCCGAGCAACCCGAGCGCTGTGCCGCCGCGCTCGACGCCTGGTTCGCCGCTCCCGCCGCCGACCACGTCGACTGGACCGCGGAAGCGCACGTGCTGCGCGGCTGGCTCGAGGAGCGGGCCGGTCGCTTCGCCGCGGCGACTCCGCATTACGCGCGGGCGCTCGAACTGCTGCCGACCTACGCCTGGGCGGCGTTCCGCACCGGCAATGCGCTGGCCGAGTCGGGTGACGACGTGGCGGCGCTGCCATGGGTCGATCGCGCACTGGCGGAACGACCGGGCCTGATCGAGGCGCACTTCCTGCGCGCGCAGTTGCTGCGCCGCCTCGGCCGCGCCGAGGAGGCGGCGGCGGCAGCGGCGCTCCACGCGCTGCTGAACCAGGCGAGCGACAACGTCGCCCCGACGCGCGAGGCGCTGCAGGAGAAGTTCGCGGCGCTCGAGCAGCTCGAGACGCGGTTGCCGGGCTGGGTCGACGGGCGCGTCCAGCTGGCGCGGCTGCGGGCGAAGGCGGGCCAGGCTCGGCTCGCGCTGGAGCGGCTTGCGGCCCTGATCCGCGAGCGGCCGGTCGGCCGCGACGCATTCGCCGCGTGGCTCGAACTGGCGCGCGGGCAGCTCGGCGACGAGGCCACGCGCCGCGAGCTGCCGGCGCTGCTCGGAGCCGCGCCGGAACTGGCGGCCGACCTGCGCGCCGAGCTGCAGGCGATCGTCGATCGCGGATTCACCCGATGAGCGCGCGCTCCCGGCGGTTCGCGCCCGCATCCGCCGCTCCGCCGCTCGCGGTGCTGCTGCTCGCGGCGGGCTGCGACGAGCCGCCCGCCCCGGTCGCGAATCCCGCGACGGCAGCGCCCGCCACGACCGCGGCCGCCGGCCCGTGGTTCCGCGACGTGACCCGGGAGCTCGCGCTCGACTTCGTCCACGAGAACGGCGCCAGCGGCCAGCGCCACTTCGTCGAGACCAACGGCTCGGGCGCGGCGTGGCTCGACTTCGACGGCGACTTGCGCCTCGACCTGTTCCTGGTCCAGGGCGCGGCGCTGCCCGGCTTCACCGCGACCCGGCCGCTGCACGACACCCTGCTGCGGCGGACGGCGGACGGCTTCGTCGATGCCACGCCGGCGGCGATGCGCGCCGAGTCGATGCACGGCATGGCGGCCGCGCCCGGCGACTACGACAACGACGGCGATCCCGACCTCTACGTGACCAACTACGGCGCCAACGTGCTGTGGCGCAACGACGGCGACGGCCGGTTCACCGACGTCACGGCGACGGCGGGCGTCGCCATCGGCGATCGCTACCACGCCTCGTGCGCATGGGCCGACTTCGATCGCGACGGCGACCTCGACCTCTACGTCTGCGGCTACGTCGACTACCGGGTCGGCGACGGCAAGACCTGCGGCGAGCCGCAGCGCGGCCCGCAGTACGCCAGCTACTGCCATCCCGACATGTACCGCGGGATCGACGACACGCTGCTGCGCAACGACGGCGACGGCACCTTCACCGACGTCTCGGCCGAGGCCGGTCTGGCCGGCGCGCGCGGCAAGGGGCTCGGCGTCGCGATCGGCGACTGCGACGACGACGGCGATCTCGACGTCTTCGTCGCCAACGACGCCGACGCCAACTTCCTCTGGCGCAACGACTCGCAGGACGGCCAACTGCGCTTCGCCGAGATCGCCGGCGAGATGGCGGTCGACTTCAATGGCGAGGGCCGGACGCAGTCGTGCATGGGTGCCGCATTCGGCGACGTCGACGGCGACCAGGACCTCGACCTCTTCACCGTCAACCTGAGCAACGAATACAACACGCTGTGGCTGCGCGATCCGTCGGGCTACCGCGACCGCAGCTACGCCAGCGGACTGGCCGCGCCCTCCATGCCGAACGTCGGCTTCGGCACGTTGCTGGCCGACCTCGACAACGACGGCGACGAGGACGTCGTGGTCGCCAACGGCCACGTCCTCGACAACGCCGAGCTGCTGCTGCCCGGCACGACCTATCGCCAGCGGGCGCAGCTGTGCTGGAACGACGGCAGCGGCCGTTTCACCGCCGCCGCGCCCGAGACGCTCGGCGGCTGGTTCGTCGAGCCGCACGTCGGCCGCGGGCTCGCCGCCGCCGACTTCGATGACGACGGCGACCTCGACCTGCTCTTCACCGGCAACCGCGAGCCGGCGGCGCTGCTCCGCAACGAGCTCGGCCACTTGCGCGCGTGGGTCGGCTTCGCGCTGGTCGGCACGCGTTCGCCGCGCGACGGCGCCGGCGCCGAGGTGCGCGTGACCGTCGGCGGCCGCACGTTGCGCCGGCAGCCGCGCATCGGCGAGAGCTACCTGTGCGGTCACGATCGCCGCGTCCTGGTCGGCCTCGGCGATCACTCCGGCACGGTCGACGCGGAGATCCGCTGGCCGAGCGGCCAACGGCAACTCCTGCAAGCGCTGCAAACCCGGCGCTACCACCGCGTCCCGGAGCCGCGCTGATGCAGCCCCTGCGCGGAAGGTGCGCTCCAGCTCGTCGCCGGCGCTTCATTCGCGCCTTCCGACGACCGATGCGGTTGGTACCGTCCTTGCTGACCATGAGCGCCTGGACGGCACGACCCGAGGAAACCGCCGTGCCAGGGGCGATGGAGTTCGATCCCCCCGATGAGCCCGATCCCGATCCTGCTGACGGCCGCGCTGCTGATTCTGGCGGTGGCGTTCGGCATCCACTGCCTGCTGCTGCACTGCGACAAAACGCCTCCGATCGAGCCGACGTGCGATTCCGACAGCGCCTCGCGCCGCGCCGCCCACTGAGCGTTTGGCTCGCGCGCGCCGCCGGCGCGCTCCCTGTCGCCGTGCATCTGGCGGTCATCGGCGCGCTCTCCTGCGCCGGCTGCGATCGTTCGCCCACCCCGCCGCCGGGGGGTGCCGTCACGACCGGCGCCAGCCCGCTCACCCCCGCGCCGGGCGCGTCGCAGCCGCCGGTCGGAGATCCCGTCCTTGCCGCCGCCGAGCTGGCGCGCGGCTGCGAGCGCTTCACTGCGGGCGATCTCCCGGCCGCACGCGTCGCCTTCACCGCCGCCACGACCGCCGACCCGGCGTGCGCCGCCGCCTTCGCCTGGCTCGGGCGCAGCCTCGTGGTGTCGAGCCAGGGGATGTCGTTCTCGCGGGCGATCGAGTCGCTCGAGCGGGCGCGCGCGCTCGACCCGGGTCTGGTCGAGGCGCACCTCGACCTCGCGCTCGCCCGTTTCGGGCTGGTCGAGTACGAGGCGGCGCGGCGCCACTTCACGGCGTACCTCGCGGCCGCCGGCGCCGACGCGGCTCCCGCGCGGCGCGCCGCCGCCCACCAGCACCTGGCCATCCTGGCCCGCCTCGACGGCGACCACGCGACCGCGCGCGCAGAACTCGACCACGCCGCCGCGCTGGCGCCGGGCGATCCCGATCTCCCGTACGAGCGCGGCCTGACCGAGGAGGAGGCGGGCGACACCGCGGCGGCGTTGACCGCCTATGCCACCGCGCTCGACCTCGAGCGCAACCACCTGCCGAGCCACTTCCGCCGCGCGCGCCTGCTGCGGTCGCTCGGCCGCTCGGGCGAGGCGCAGCAGGCCGAGCGCATCCATCGTGCGTTGCAGTCGCTGTTCGACGACTCGACCGGACGCGACCTGAAGGACCCGCGCCAGCGCGCCGAGGCGTGGGGCGAGATCGCGGCGCTCGATCCGCTGAACCGCAAGGCGCGCTTCGAGCAGGGTCGCGCGCTGCTCGAGCTCGACCGCGCCGCCGAGGCAGCGCTGGTGCTCGACGCGCTGGTGCGCGACCACCCGGACTACGTCGACGCGCACGTCTTCGGCATCGACCTCGCGCTGCGCCGGCGCGATCGCGCCGACGCCGTGCGCCGCGTGCAGGCGCTGCGCGTCGCTCTGCCGGCCGCGACGCGCGAGCAGCTGCCCGCCGAGATGCGCCCGCTGTGGGACTCGCCGTGAGGCGCCGCCCGTCGCGGATCGCCGCCCTCCTGGCCGCGGTCACGTCCGGCTGCGGCGGCGAGCCGTCCCCGCCGCCGCGGCCGCCCGCCGACGTCGGTCCCGCCGGCTTCGTCGACGCCACCGCCGCCAGCGGCGTCGACTTCCGCCACGTGAACGGGGCGTCGGGCGAGATGTACTTCGTCGAGACCAACGGCTCGGGCTGCGGCGTCTTCGACTACGACAACGATGGCGACCTCGACCTCTGCCTGGTGCAGGGCGGCGCGCTGCCCGGCCAGCGCGAACCCGGTCCGTTCACCAGCCGGCTGTACCGCAACGACGGTGGCCTGCGCTTCACCGACGTGACCGCGGCGGCCGGCTGCGGCGCCACCGTCTACGGCACCGGCGTGCTGTGCGGCGACCACGACGGCGACGGCTGGCGCGACCTCTTCTTCTACGGGCTCGGCCAGGCGCAGCTGTTCCGCAACCGCGGCGACGGGACCTTCGCCGACGTGACCGCTGCAGCGGGGCTCAAGGACGGCCGCTATGCCGGGACGGCGCTGTGGGCCGACTTCGACCGCGACGGCGACCTCGACCTCTTCGTCGGCAACTACGTGAAGTGGAGCGTCGCGCTCCATCGCACCTGCGCGCTGCCTCCGGCCGAGAAGAGCTACTGCCATCCCGACGTCTTCGAGCCCGAGGCCGACATCCTCTGGCGCAACGACGGCGACGGCACCTTCACCGACGTGACCGCGCAGGCCGGGCTGGTGCGCCGCGACGGCAAGGCGCTCGGTTCGGTGGCGAGCGACGTCGACGACGACGGCGACCTCGACCTGTTCGTCGCCAACGACTCGACGCCCAACTTCCTCTGGCGCAACGACGGCGCCCCCGGCGAACTGCGCTTCACCGACATCTCCGACGCCGCCGCCATCGCCTATGACCGCGACGGCCGCACCCAGGGCTGCATGGGCTGCGACTTCGCCGACATCGACGGCGACCTCGATTTCGACCTGGTCGTGACCAACCTCGCGATGGAGGCGAACGCGCTCTACGTCAACCAGGGCGGCGCCCGGTTCGACGATCAGGCGGCGCCGCGCGGCGTCGCGCGCAGCTCGCGGATCGACTTCGGCTGGGGCGTGCGGTTCCTCGACTTCGACCACGACGGCGACGACGACCTGCTGACGATCAACGGCCACCTCCACGCGGGTGTGCGCACCTACGACGCGTCGCAGGAGTGGGCGCAGGCGCCGAAGCTGCTGGTCAACGATGGCCACGGCCGGTTCGCCGCGGCCGGACCGGAGGGCGGGCCGCTCCTGCAGCAGAAGGCGGTCGGGCGCGGGCTCGCGGTGGGCGACCTCGACGGCGACGGCGATCAGGACCTGCTGATCAGCACCAACGCCGACGTCGCGCGCGTGGTCGAGCGGCGCGGCCCGATCGCCGGCCACTTCCTCCGCCTCACCCTGCGCGGTCGCGGCAAGAACCACGATGCCATCGGCGCCCGCGTCGACGTGACCGCCGCGGGGCGCACCACCCGTCAGGAGGTGCGCGGCGCCGCCTCGTTCGCGTCGTGGCAGGAATTGACGCTCCACTTCGGGCTCGCCGCCGCGGCGCGTGCGGAAGAGGTCCTGGTGCGCTGGCCCGAAGGCATGCGCGAGCGGTTCGGGCCGCTTGCGGCCGGCCGCAACCACGTGCTGCTGCAGGGCAGCGGACGACCGGCGGAGTGACCGCGCGCGGCGGCGCGGCGGTGGCGGAGCCGTCCGGCCGCCGACTTACCGCCGCTCGCCGGTCGACTCCCCCGGCGGCGGACCGACCAGCGCGACCTCATGCAGCCACGCCGCGAGCGGCGGATCGCTCGCCGCCGCAGCGCGCTCCGGCGCGAGCAGGAGCTCGATCCCGGGATAGTCGTGCGCGCCGCGGGTGACCGGCGGCGGGAAGATCCACTCGAGCCGCTCGTGACCGGCGCGCGCCGAACTCCCGTCCAGCACGCGCGCCGCCTCGTCGCGCGCGTCGATCGACTCGCCGGCCAGCGAACGGAGCCGCAGCCGCGGCCGCGTCCCCGCCGGCGCCTCGCCGCGGACGACCAGTTCCGTCGCGCCGGGCGGTCGCCGCATGACCAGCTCCGCCGCCCGGCCGGCG
>Ga0194131_10001698_pt1 | contig 37316 bp, 52 predicted proteins | sample TA2KigO120mmetaG_FD_148631 | JGI IMG/M metagenome (GOLD analysis project Ga0194131, IMG submission 148631) | Freshwater microbial communities from Lake Tanganyika, Tanzania - TA2015053 Kigoma Offshore 120m | ecosystem: Environmental > Aquatic > Freshwater > Lake | place: Tanzania: Lake...
AGCGTCACCTGCGGCCCAGCAACAAGGTCAGTCCGCTATCATAACCCAGGAGAAAGGGATTTGAGCAAGGTATATGAGAGGCTTCCCTGATACTTATGAGGAGTTGCAAAGCGTGTCCAGACGCTACAGTATCTGGAAGCTCAGATGGAAGAATAAGATTGAAACAGCTTAGACGTTTCCGAGCCGTCGCTGTAAGACTAGGCCAGTCTTATAGAGGAACCTCAGCACTACACTGCATAACGACGGAGAGAAAGCAGGCATGTGAGTATCGTTTTACGTCGGAGGTAGCAACCCAAATTTTGGCATAGCCGGTGTGCAGGGCTTTGACTGCCTGGTTGGGGCTTAGATAAATGACGGTTTCAAACAGAATGCTGGGTATGAGATTCGTCTAAGTTGGGGGAGGGGGCGCAAAAGCCCCCTTTCCTTTTTTGCTCTTGAAAATGTGCGCTGGATGTCGTATTCTCTCTTTGTAAAGTGAAGGAGTGCAAGATGAACCGTGCTTTGTTGGCGATTTGCGTTGTACTTCTCCTCTCACTCGCAGCCGTAGTAGCCATCCCACACCTGTTTGTGTATGCACAGCCCAAAGTGGAACAAATGGGCAACCGGCTGGACCAGCTTGACAACTTCATCGGGGAGTTGAAGTCGGAACGGGAGGAAAAGAAAGCCCAGGAAGCCAGGATTCAGGCCGAGCTTGCCAAGAAGAAGATGGAAGAGGCCAAGAGGCTGCAAGCTGAGGCCGATGCAATGAAGGCGAAAGAGGCGGAAGATGCCAAGATTAAGGCAGAGCTTGAGAAGCAGCGGCAGCTAGAGGAACTAGAAACTGCTAAGAAGATTGTCGCAGAGGCTAGAAGGATTCAGGCCGAGGCTGAGCAGAAGAAAGCCAATGAAGCCAGGATTGCGGCTGAACTAGCGAAGAAGAAGGAAGAAGAAGCAAGGCAGCTAAGAGAGGCTGCTGAAAAGAAGCGTCTTGACGACCAGAAAAGGTTGCAGGCCGAAGCCGAAGCAAAGAAATTTGCTGAGAAACGTGCTGCTGACGAGCTAATCAAGACGTTGCAGTCTGACCTAATCAAGATTCGCAAGGAACTAGAGAACCTCAAGACCCCTCTTGAGATAGTTCCGACGCAGCCACCAAAGAAGCCCGTTGGAAGTCGGTCGTTCGATGGGGGCGGCAGTTACTTTGTGCCCACACAACCCCCGCCAGTGCCACAGCCTAACCCCAAGACTAGCTCTGTTAGGCTGGAAAACGAAACGGATGAGATAGCCAAGGTCAAAATCAACGACAGTACAGTTGATGTTGAAGCAAGGAAAGTCAAGTTCGTTACTGTACCCGCAGGCCAGTTTACTTATCAGGTGCTAGGGGTCCATGAGAAACCTATTCTGAGCGAGCTAAACGAAGGCCAAGTATATGGACTAGCAATCCGTAATGCGCCCAAGGGTGTGAAACAAGACACCAAACAGAAAGAGGATGCGTTACCTAAACCACCACCGCCTACACCACCTGACGAAAAAGAACTTCCTCAGAAGCCGGTTGGCGGAAGCGTGAGGCTGTTCAATAGGAACAGTGTGACCGTCCCTTTTGGTGTTAATGGAAAGACCTATCGTGTAGAGCCGGGCCAGGAGATTTTGGTCAAGGTTCCAGTGGGTCGCTGTGTGGTAGGGTTCCCTGGTCTAACGTCCCAAACCTGGGGGTATGACATAGTAGAGGGAACGACCTTGAGACTAGGCTGCAATCTAGGTTCAGCGCCGGTGCAAGGTTACTACTACTCTCAACCGGGTTTCTATCCAAGTTGTGGCTTCCGTTAACAGGAGATAAGCATGGGTGGCGAACGAGAAACCTTTCTCGAATCAGCCGAGAAAGCCAAAAGTAAAATTGACGACGGTGGTGACGCTCAGAATCCGCCAACAGAGTCGATGGGTTCACTCCGGGGGACCAACAATCCACTGCGCATTCATGAAAGTGGCGGCGAAGTCCACTTTCATGACGACACTGCCAAGCTGAAAGCAGCGGTGCCTGTCAGCGCCTGGTTCAAAGCCTGGGACAAACTCTCTAGCCAACCTCAGAGTTGGCAGTTTGTGGACCAGAAGAACCAAACGGTGCTAACCATTGACACTAAACTGGACAACGGCAGCTTGGACGCTGACGTTACGTTGGCCAAGCTAGCGGTCGGCACTAACTTTTCTGCCCTGAACAAGTTTACCACAAAGAAATAACGAGAATAGCATCGGGGGTAATCGGGTCGGGGTTCGCTTAAAGCGTGTCCAGACGCTACAGTATCTGGAAAGAGTAAAGCATCTGGCACTTAACCAGAAAGAGGCGGCTTAACGAACCGCACCCCGCTACAGCGTAAGGGCAACGTAAGGCCCCCGATGCTATATTTTCGGAGATAACATGGACGACGGAAGAGACAACAAAATCTGGCAGGAGTTCTACTGCAACGACTGCAAAGACGGCAACTACATCATGGTTCGGCTCAACATGGGCCTCAATCATTCTGTTGAAGTGGTTTGCCCCGAGTGTGGGGCCAAGCACCACCGAACCATCAAGAACGGCCAACTCTTCGACGGCAAGAATGGCACCGTCGTTGAGCAGATTTGCCCGCCCAAGTCGGCGTGCAGCAAAGAATCCCGCACCGCCAAGATGTTCAAGAACGCCCGAGACGGCGTAATCGTTGAAGAGTCTGATGCCGACAAGATTCGCCGTGACATGATGCGGGAGCGGTGGATTGAGCTATACGGCAACGGCGGCTACGGAGGTCAAGAATGACAAGGCAGGAGTTTGTTGATTGGGCTGAGAGCGACGGCCTTGTACGTTGCAAAGCGTGTCCAGACGCTACAGTATCTGGAAGTTAAGCCGCTAAACAAGTTCATTCAGATAACAGAACTTGACGATGAACCTTGGGGCATAGCACCCAGGATTACTTATCGCCTCAGCCCCTATAAGGTCAAGGGATATGACCCCCAACAAACTTCTTCCTTTGAGTGTAGTGAGTCGTTCAACCTGAACGACGGTACTAGTGAAAGCACCGTTAACGGCGAAACCATTAGCCTAAAGGCAGGCGAACAGGACTGGCGACTTAATATATCGTCTCATTTCCTGGATGCCCAACGGTCGGTACAGGACAACCTGGACAACATCGCTTACTTCTGGCAAACGGAGGATGATGAGCTATGAGTATGACCATCGAAGTCAACCCGCTGAACGGGTCGAACATCAGGAATCAGGTGAAAATTCCTGATTCTCTGCAACTTTTACCGGACGGCGAGCGTCCAAAGAAAAACCAGCACCTTTTCCGCATCATGACCGCCAAAGATGGCGACAAGCGGGTGGTGTGGGACAATCGTGACCTGGACCAAATTGCCGACGCCAAGGCAATGTTCGATGCCTGCATCGAAGAAGGTCTGGTCCCCTACCGTGTCGATTTCAACGGCAAGGTGACTTCGGAAGTCATGGATGAGTTTGACCCTGACGCCGAAGAAGTCATCTTCCTTCCAGTGAGCAAGAAGCTCGGCCTTGTGGCAGGAGGTTAATATGGTCGGACTTGCTCCTGCGACTGGCTATGGTGCCGTTATTGAATACGGCGGCACAAACGCCATTACTACCCCTGTTACTGGCATCAGGTATGCCAGCGTTACCAGTGCCAGCACTATCCCTGTGCGCACTATGGGTAGTTGGGGTATTGACTACGCTACCGGCGATTCAGTCACTAATTGGCTTGAAGTCGAACAAGAGTGGGGTGGCGTTTACGACCCGCAATCGGGTTGGGTGCAGTACCACCCCAAGCCGAAGACGATGGCCGAACGCATCAAGGAAATCATTGCCGCACGCAATGCTCCTGCGTTTATCACTAACCGTAAAGCCCTGGACCGACCGCATGACATTCGGGAGCTTCGGGCAAGGGAAACACTTTGCCGGGTCATCGGTGAAGAAAAGTACCGTCGCTTCTTAGTACAGGGTCATGTTACTGCTAGGGCTAAGAGCGGCCTGGTGTACCAAATCTTCCCCGGTCATGGCATCACCAGTGTCTATGACAAGGGCAAGATGGTGGAGAGGCTGTGTGTAGTTCTTAGGGGAGACTTCCCGCCAACGGACTCGTTAATCATGCGGTATCTTATGATACTCAATAACGAGGAGAACTTCCGCAGCTACGCCATCAAGCATCATGTGCCGCAAAGCCTGTGGCCAGAGAATCTTGAGCAGATAGTGGAGGATGCCAAGAAGAACAGCAGGCCGAAAACCCTGGCCGAAATCTACTCCGACATTAAGACGGGCAAGCATGCCCGCATCGGGGAAGTTGCAGCCCACATGAGGGAGGCGGCATGAAAGTTGTTCTTAACGGTAAGGAAGCCGAAATTGAAATCCTCAATGTTCCTTTCGTTGCACTACCCGAAATCAAGAAGGTATGCGACGAAGAAACATTGAGGATGATGGTAACTGCTGGCCTAAACCGCTTTGCTGAGCGGAAGCAGGAGTTAGGGGACGGCATCTATAGTTGTCGGATGTTACTGCCTCAGTTGACTAACGATGACGATAAGATGGTGCTGTTCATGCTGCAAGGAAGAGACACTTCCTGTGCGCCAGTCATCATCATGTTGTGGCGGGAGGCAGTAGCATCAGGACTATTGCCCTTCCTCCAGGCGATGGTTGACGAAGCGGCCCAGGATGGTAAGTACCGGACGGGTCCAGGGGCTATTGCCTTCAAGGATTTGCTGGAGAAATCAGGCATAAAGGTTCCCACCCCATGAGATACGTCGAGTGTCCAGAAGAATACTACGGTGCAGGGCCAGACATTTCGGTGTTTCTGGCAGGTGGAATCACGAATTGTCCAGATTGGCAGCAAGAAATGGTCACTCTGCTGTCCGATTCTGATTTGACGTTGGTGAACCCACGCCGTAAACTGTGGGAGGATGCGCAGGCCGTTGCTCAGATTGAGTGGGAACACCGGCATTTGACCCGGTGCGATGCTGTGCTTTTTTGGTTTCCAAGTGAGACAATTTGCCCCATAACCCTGTACGAACTTGGGGCCTGGTGTTTTCGCCCGAAAAAGATTTTCGTCGGTTGTCACCCGAACTATGCCCGCAAGCTGGACGTAGAAGTGCAAACCCGGTTGGAAAGAGTGAACCTTGTCGTCGTTTCTACAATCCGGGATTTGGCACAACAAGTGCTGGATTGGAATGGCAAGAAGGAACTGAACCGTTTCCACCGGGATGCGGACCAGCCAGGAGGGGTGAAATAATGTTCACCAAGACGCAGCCCAAGGATGGCGATGTGATTGTGCATTGTGGGCATATCGACGCCCCCAAGATGCATTTCACGCTGGTTCCTGGCAAGATGGGGTTTCGCCGCCCTGATGGAACGATAGGCGAAACGGAGTGGATTTGCGAATGTGACAAGTGTTTCTCAGCAAGGGGAAACACCCGTAACTTCCAAATCCGAGGCGACGGCACCTGGATTGGCGATGAGCCATCCATCAAAGTTAACCCGATGGTGAACTAATGCCCGTGTATCGCAAGATGACACTTCAAGAAAGGTTGTTCGGCAGGGAGCCTGACACTAGCGAAGTGGTCGTCTATAAGAACTACACCGTTGGGGAGTGGTTCTTCGGCAAGACTCAGGATAAGACAATGCGGTTTGTAACAGCTTTCCAAAGAACTGTGGGCATTCTTTGCGGGGTAGCGGCACTGTCCCTATTATCCGCAAGCTGTTGAAAGAGAGGGTCTAATATGACAACCACACTCAGCAGGAAGACAACCGTTGAGAAGGCAGCATACGAGTTTGCTAGCTTTCTCCGGTCCAAGGGTACGCCCTACGTTTCTGTGGGACACGGCACGTTGGACGGTGAAGACGTGTTGTATCTCTACAGCGAAGATGATAAAGTAGACGGCTGGACTGGTACGTTCGGCGGCTACGGTGTCATCGGCGAAAAAGTTAGTCAGGGCGAAGAATATGGAAGCGGTTAAGCAAGTCATCGTCATACGCAGAGACTTGAATATGCGTAGGGGCAAAGAGATTGCCCAAGGTTCTCAGTATCTGGAAGCCGTCGCCATGACGATTCACGTTGCAAAGCGTGTCCAGACGCTACAGTATCTGGAAGTCATGCCTCGATGATTTGGTTAGTTGAACGCATTAAGAAGCCCTGGAACATTCGCCTCAACAACTGGGGCGGCGATAAGACCTTAGTGGAATCGGCCATGTTTAGCGAGGATGAACAGTCCTGGCTGCTTGGCCGATTCACTAAGGTCTGTTTACAGGTGCAGTCAGAGGAAGAGTTGCTAGCGGTTGCAGAGAAGGCTAAGTTAGCAAATCTCACCGTTCATGTCGTCACCGACGCCGGATTAACTGAATTCGACGGAATCCCCACCTGCCTTGCCATCGGTCCCAACAAAGCCAGTGAAATTGATGCAATAACTGGCGACCTAAAACTCTACTAAGTGGGATAAATAGCTTTACAAACGTGGAGTTTATGGTATAATGTTGGCAGACATGACAAAGAAACCAGATTGGCATTGCTGTGTACGGACAGCCCAAATCCTTGGAGGGATTGGCTTTATGTAGAACGAACCTCCTTCGACAATTTGGTGTCTGTATACCAGCGTAGCCGAGTGGAGTCCGCTCACCGCTGGTTTTTTCGTTTTTACAGTATCTGGAAGCCGTCGCCATGACGATTCACGTTGCAAAGCGTGTCCAGACGCTACAGTATCTGGAAGGTAAACCGTTTGAAGGAAGAAGACTACAACAAGAGGAAACATAGGCGTTAGGTCGCCTATATACAAGAAGGAGGGGTTTATGAGTGCTTTGGCACACCGAAAGGTACTGGTTTTGAATCGGGGTTGGAACCCGGTTGCTGTTATTGGCCTGGAACGGGCCATGTGTTTGGTCTGCGGTGAATATAAGGACGGCGAGCCGAAAGCCCGTGTCCTAGACCCAACACAGGATTTCCGTCTATTCACCTGGGAGGATTGGGCTAAGCTCATTCCCCAGGACGGTGAAGTCGGAATCCGAGCAAGCAACAGGCAGTTCCGTATCCCGGAAATCATTCTCCTGAGCCGGTACAATAAGTTGCCACAGCAACGTATTCACTTCTCTCGTAGGACGATTTACCGCCGAGACGGCAACCAGTGTCAGTATTGCGGTAAGAAGCCTGGGACCGCAGAATTGACGATTGACCACGTTGTTCCTCGTTCCCAAGGTGGAAAGACAACGTGGGAAAACTGCTGCCTGGCTTGCGTAACTTGCAACAAGAGGAAGGCTGACAAGAGCTTGACACAGATGAACATGAAGTTCTTCCACCCAGGCTACAAGCCTTACAAGCCGAAGTTCACCCTGTACCGGGGTGACTACCGCTGCAAGTCTTGGGAGCAAATCCTGGGCGTTGCTTACTGGGAGACGGAACTGGCTTCCGACAACGCCGAATAGCTAGAGAGTTAAACTCGAACCCGGATGAGGCAATGCCTCATCCGGGTTTTTTTGTTAGTATCACATTCATGAATTTACTTTTTGACTAGCTTTTGATATGGAGAACCAGGATGAACCAAGACGAAATTCTGAACGGTGTCGCAAAAGCATGGGACTTAATGCTTTCCACCAAATGCCCGGCTTGTAGCGGTGGTCCCTTGCGACTCTTCGAACAAAGCCTTGAATACAACGAAGAAGTCAAAGGAATGGCCGACCACATGAAATGCGTCTGTGCATCCTGTGGTCAACCTGTTATGCTTGTTGTGCCTCAACCCCACATGAACCAGCCAGTGAAGGAGAGCTAGTCATGCGTTTGCTGAAATCACTTTTCCTCTACCCAAACTCCCGCTAAGGGAAAAAGTGTCAATTCTTTCATGTCGGACTTCGACATTCTTACCGAGTTGCTCAGGTATCCTCCCGAAGAAGCCGACAAGATGATTGCCAGGATGAAGATTCAGAAGTTGAAAGAACTCAAGTTGCAAGTCATGGCTCAGAACCCGACAATTTTGGGGGTGGGAGCGCCAGCTTAGTCTTCTGCCATCCTAGTCTTGTACTTCTCCCATTCCGCCATATAATTGTCCCAATAGTGGTCTGGGCGTTTTACAGACTCCGTGGAGTGCCATATCAGCTTTCTGACTGGCAACTTGTCTTTCAGGCCGAAGTTGTTACGGTAGAAGCGGCTCTCATAAAGGTGATGGGACTGCGCCACTAAGAAGCCTACCCAACGCAAGTTGTGCCACTTGCACCACAGGTAGAGATAGCAACCAGTGTCAAAAGTAGCGTTTGGGTTAATGAACTCAGACGCATACTTTTCCAGCCTGGTGCCGACCATGTACTCCCCTGGCAGGTGCATTAGCTTTTTTGCGCCGCATGGAAAAATCGTCCCCGTCTCTTCTTCGGCAACGGTGTCTTCTTTCAAGAAGTCGCTGTCGGGGAGGTCGGCGGTTCTTATCATCATGTTGATGACGGTTGGAAATGGTCCAGCAGCCAGTGGTTGATTCCAACAAGTGACGCCAATCATGCTTACATCATGCTTCTCAATAACGCTAAGGTATAGTTCGTCCGTAGGGGACAGGAAAAGTACGTCAGGGTCAGTGGCATAAATGTACTTCGTAGTCACCCGCTCAAAACAGGCACGCATTCCAAGAGGGTGTCCTAACCACTCCCTGTAGTTCAGGTTGTCAAGAAAATGGTTGGGATAGCCAAAAGTGGTGCAAGGAATGCCAGCAAAGGTCTTGTGTTCGAGAAACTCTGGAGGAGCATCGACCTTGCAAAACAGGATTTTTTCTACTAGTTTTAAGTTGTCCCCCAAGGTGCGTTCAAACGCTTCCATGTAAGGGGTCGAACTGTCTAGTATAACGCTACAAAGTGTTATCATTACATAATAGTTATGGAGCAAATGTGAAAATATACACGGATGGCTCTTGTGTTAAGAACCCCGGTCCTGGCACTTGGGCGGTTGTATTTGTGCCCGGCGATGGCACTACTACCAACATTAGTGGTAAGAGTGCCGCTGATACCACCAACAACCGTATGGAGATGACGGCTGTTCTGGAGGGCATTAAAGCCGCCAAACGTAAATTCCCAGGTGAGAAGTTAGAGGTACATTGCGATAGTGCTTATGTTGTTAACTGCTTCAAGAATGGTTGGTATAAAAAGTGGCGACAGAACGGCTGGATTGGTTCGTCCGGCAAACCTGTTGAAAACAAAGACTTGTGGGAATCTTTACTTCTTGTGACCGATAACGTAGAATTCGTTAAGGTCAAGGGGCACGCTGATGACGAATACAACAACCTCTGCGACGAATTGGCAAGACAAGCATACGATACTCCTCCAGTTAATCAAGGAGCGAGCCTATAAAGAGGGCGACTTCCTTCTTGCTAGCGGCAAGAGAAGTAACAAATACGTTGACCTTAGCAAACTAACATTAACCCCTGATGGGTTAACGCTAGTAGTTGACTGTATTCAGACAATGGTTATGGATTTGAAGCGTTGGGACGCCGTAGGCGGGCCGACTCTCGGGGCAGTTCCCATTGTGACTGGACTCCTTTTCCGGGGTGCCAAGAGAGGTTTTTTTGTCCGCAGCCAGCCCAAACGTACCGGCGAAACCATTGAAGGAGAAGTCAAGGAAGGCGAATCGGTACTCCTTATAGAAGATGTAGTTACGTCAGGACAGTCTCTTTTCAAGGCTTGTGAAGCGGTCTTGGATAAGGGTGCTAGGGTTGGTATGGCTATAACGGTCTTGGACAGGGAAGAAGGCGCAACCCAACTGATGGGTCAGTGTGGCGTGCCTCTTTTCTCGTTAGTTAAGCTGTCGGAACTCTAGTCAAAGTATTTCTCGTATATCGACTTCTCAAACCTTGACCGAATCAAGTCATAATTCATGATGTGGTTCGCCGGGTGGAATGGTTCTATCACTTCTTTTGACTCCTCAGCGCCGCTGGTTCCCAGGAAAGAGTTAATGTCTTTCATGCAGGCTGGAAAGTCTTTGGGGAACTCCACTTCTAAGGTTGGGTGCTTGCTAAAGAGCAATTTTACTCTCTCTTTATTCTTCTCAGCCGCATGAAGTTTGTTGCGCACAAACGTTGATGACAGGTATATCTGGTTGCTGCCGGTCATGTCCATCTTGGCCTTGGCCAGGGCGTGCAGAGGATTTCCCAGGACATGAATCAGGTGAATGTCTGGTTTCCTTCTCAGGTACGCTTCCGCCTCTGGATAGGCAACAAGATTGGTGTGGTAGATAGTGAAGCCTATTGAGTTACATTTCACTGTGGGCATGTTCAAGAAGTTATGAACATAGACCCCGCTATCGGTGTGGTCATGGAAGTAAGTATAGTAACAGGAGAAGATAGGCGGTACAGGTTTGTTACCAATGGTCTTTCGGTATGATTCGGCCTCTCTGCCCTGCGGGTTAGCATGGAAAAGCTCTCCAAAGACATAGCATTGCTCATCTGCCGCTAACGCTCTGGCTATCATATCAGCGCCACACCCAGCTTCCCCTATGAATACAAATCTTTTCATGACATAATATAGTTAGTCGATTTGGTTGAACTAAATTTTAACCAGTCCGTCTCTCTCTTAATAAGTGGCACGGTGGCCTAACATTAACAAGAAAGGGCCAAAAATGGACGAAATACGGAACGTAGAAGAAGAGTTTTTCCCACACAATGACCAAGCAGTGTTTGGCTATGAAAGAGTATCGGATTGGGAGAGCTTGTTTTGGTATAGTAACAAAAGTTTATGGAATGAACCAACTTTGAAAATTCACAGAATGCCAGTAAAAGAGGCAGTTGAGAAGGGCATACTAACAGTAACTTGTCCCGAAGGCATCCTGGAGGACATCAAAGCTCACAACGCACTCCTGGAGGCGACTCGGGCGGCTCCAATGACGGACGAAGAGATTCAGCAGATTAGATTCTTTGCTGACAACATTAACAAGGTATGCAGTGGTGGTTGCCTGGCATTTTCGGCATTTTCGGCACCTATCCGCACATCAGAACCGACCGATGAAGAGGTTGCTTCTTGGAAGCAAGACTACAAGAAGTTCTGTGAGATGGACATTGACGCTTTGTATATCAAGTACGGCGTTAAATTGTTAATGAGCGAATCGGAGTGGGACATTGGCACCGTAGAAGAGATTCATTTTGACCCCAAGAATCGCCTCCAGAACGACAAGTATATTGACCCGTTGGACTGGAAGGCAAGAACAGCCACTTACAGGAAGGCACAAGAAAGAATGGACGCAGAAATGGGATGCTACGATTGGCAGCGAAACTATGAAGAGACTAGTACCTGGAGTGCGTCGGATGGGCCGCTTGACGGCGGGTTCCCCGAAGACGATGAGTTCAGTATGCATCAGCACTAATTAGAAAGGCTATAAAATGGACAATAAATTAGAACTACAAGAAAGGACACAAGCAGAGCCAGGTTGGTGGGAAAAGAAGGAACCCAACGGACCCCTTCTCCCCGACATGGCTACCACGGAAGATTATTTAATTGACCCGGTAGATGCCTATACTGCCAGGTATGCTTTGTCCTCTGGTGAGTGGGATGATAAGATTTACACTTTCGAGGGGCAGTCAAGGGAAGAGGCACTAAAGCTATGTCGCAATCCAATTCCTGCTATGGAAGAGGACCGAAGGATGCTTTATGGCGAAGCCTGGTTTGGCAATGCGTACTATCCTTTCAAGGACAGACATGCAGACACCTATATGAAGCCATATCAGTCAAGAGAGGAAATTGAGCGATTGTTATTGTTGGCTGATACTCAGGAGCAGGATTGTGTTGACCACAAGCACAGAGCCGCCCTTGATGCTCGATATGGCACTGAGGAGCGGTTCAACAAGGTTGTGGCGGCAATCAAGGTAATGATGGAGAAGTTGGCAAATCCTCCAGAAGAATTGTGGGCCGGATGTCGTGAGGAGTTTGATGGCAAATCTTACAAGCCAAAACAGTCCCGCATAGACAAACTGGAAGAGTTGCTAACGGCTGCTGTCTCTAGGATTGAAAAACTAGAGGAGGAGGTAGCGTTCTTGAAGGTGAATAGCAAAATGCTAACGTCTGATGAACTAGCGGTCAAGAATGGTAGTGAGGGCGAAGTTATTCAAACAGCTTCACCCACACCAGAATCGCCCGACCAAGTTTAGACCAGTAAACGTCCGTGTGTCCGCTTAGTTGGTCGCCCACTTCGCTCATACATTGAGCGGGTGTGCGACCGCTAAGTTGAATGCCGTCCACTAACTCCCAGAAATCCTCGTTGGCCTTGATGCCTGGTGCCTCTTTAATCAAGTTATTAAAAGGATTGCTGGCCCTGGCATGGTACACAAAAGGGTGTCCAACAGAGACTAGCAATCCAAGGTGGTCGGCTATTTTTTTGAAGATGATACCGAACCAAATGTCCTCGAATCTACCATACGGACTGTCTTGCCCCATCAGTGGGAAGTAGCACATCACCGCTACATCCCTCTTGAAGGCAAAATTCATCCCCGTCCAGGGGAAGTATTGCCCCGTTGGCATAATCCTATCGCAGTTTGCTGGGGGTTCCCACCGTTCAACGGGATGTAACAAACTTTGTGCCCCGTCCAAATCTGGCACATTAGTCCACAAACCCACATTAGCCACTATATTTTTCTGTCTTCCCTGGTTGCGGTAAGGCAAGCCTCTAGTACGCATGCCAGGCACTAGTTCTGTCCAACGGCTTTGGTCATAGATTCTTACAAAATGCTCATTGATAAAGCCCCATACGGGCTTGTGGAGCGTATGGGCTTTCGGATTCTGCCAGTCAACAGGCCAGCAATCATCGTCCAGGGTAAAAATCGTCGTCGCCCCTCTCTTCCAGGCCATCCAAAAGCCAAAGCTGCGAATTGCACTGTCTCTTTTTGAGATAATCCAGTCATCATCCCCCAAGATGTCATGAATTTCTTTCCACGAATAATGTTGTTCGTTGCCAATAGTGAAAGTTTTCGTGGGGTTGTCTTCTACGACGATAACCTCCTGGAAAGGTTCCTTGCGCCATTTAAGTAAGAACTCGTTAATACAATTTTCTCTGATAGTGGGTACGACTAGAGTATTCATAGAAGTAGTTTAGTGATGGAATTGCTAAATAAGGCATGCTGAAAAGGTATTGGGAGTGGGATTTGTTGGTGGAAGGGATGATACCTGTGAGCGGGTATTCCTTAATTGCTCCTGGTGCCTCCGAACTGTTCGTCAAGCTCAAGCGTCTGGGAGCCAACTGGCACAGCAAACGAAGGGTTTGGGAAGTACCAGAGGAGAAACTATCAATCGCTTTAAGTCTGTCGCCGAAATTGAAGGCAGAGAAGCCACTGGAAGCCCCCGCAGAGGCCCCTAAACTCGCTTCTAAGCCACCAGAAGCAGCTAAACCAGCCTCTCCCCCTGCTAAGCCTAAAGAAGCCCCCGCAGAGGCCCCTAAGCAGCCAGAAGCTCCAAGGGAAGCCCCCAAGCCAGTAATAACTCCAAAACCAGCAGAAGTTGTTCCCCCGGCTAAGCCTGCTGGGGCGGAAGACACTGACGAACTCAAGGTATCTGGCCCTGGCATCGACTTACTCAAGCACACCTGGGAGATGATGGGACGCCGGGGTGCGCCTACAGAAATCAATGACTACGGTTTTGCCAAAGGTCATTTCGACCTCTACCAGAATATGTCCATGCACCCGGACTTTCATTCAGACGAAATACCCATGAAAATGGTTAAGCGAATGCTGGATGTGTTGGGTCATTACCGCAGAACCCAGCTAGCAGACACCTGGGGAAAGCTAGTAGAGATGGTTAAGGCCGACGTTAAGGCGGCTCAAGAAAACAGAGGCGTCAAGCAGCAGGAGCATGGCGATAACAAAGTCTTTGTTTACAACGCAGAACCTCGCCGGTTCAATCGTATAAAGGTCCACATTTCTTCCTTGGACTTGTCCTTGAAGCGTAAGGTTAACAAGCTCATGGATGATTACTTCACATCCAAGAAGTTGCCGATGGACACCGACAACTACGGCGCAACCAACTATAGCAAGAAGCGATGGCAGAACTTCCAGAAAGACGACCAAGAAATAGATGTTTATTGGGTTAGCCCTAATGTTCTCCCGCCCATCCTAGAACTGTTCAAGGCAGAAGGCTATGAAGTAGCTTACCAAGATGATGCTCACCTGTCTGATGCTCCTGGCAGACCGAAGCTCAAAGTGGTTGGTCAAGAAGATACCAAGTACGGCAGAAAGTTAGTGGTTACTTACGACCTGGATTTTGATGAGAGCATGAAGCTCAGGCAAGAACTAATAGGTGCAAATTTGTGGCCAAGAGGCTTGGTCTACATGGGCAAGGATGCTAGAGGAGCTTCCAAATATGGTCTTTCCATGCAGCCTACGGAGTTAATTGCCAGGGTTATTGAGATTCTGAAAAAGTATGTTGATACGGCTGAGCTTGACCAAGAGCTTGCCAAGATGCGAGGAGCAGCCCCGTCTACGCCAGCGCCAGAAGCAGCCAAGGGAACGTTGCGCCTTGGTCTGGTTGACAGGGGCGGCAACAAGATGAGTATTAAGACGCCTTATGCCGAAGAGAAGGTTAGGGCGATGATTAAGCAGATTATCACCTACACTTTCCCTGAGTCTTCCTTCAACTGGGATGCAAAGACCTGGGATGTAGAAGGCAACTTCCAGCAGTATAGCTTGTTCAAGAAACTATTGGAAAGATACAAATGGGATACCGACAACCTAGAACAAATCATTGAGGCCAAGATTAAGGCTGGTGGCTTGAAGAGTGAAGCCCTGGAAGGTGAAGTGCCGACTGAGTTTGAGGGCAAGATTGACAACGAACTGGGAGAAAGCGACTTTGAGCTTAACCCACTTCAAAAAGAAGGCGTAGCCTTCCTGCACCATCGTAGAAGTGCCATCCTGGGAGACGAAACAGGATTCGGCAAGACAGTACAGCTTGTTAGTGCTGCCGAAATGAAAATGAAGGAGAATGGCTACAAGGGCGACACCCTTATTATTGTTCCTAAGCAGGGCGGTACAACTGTTAATCAGTGGGAAGAGACAGTTCTAAAGGTTATTGGTGAGAAGAACAAAGGTTTAATCTCCAGGAACCCGCTGGAGCCTCGCCGTTGGACAATTCTATGGTATGAAATGTTCTCTATACCGGCGAAGATGAAGGCTAAGAAGGACGCAATCATTGGCGCACTCAAGAACCACAACTTCCAAATCGTTATCATGGACGAGTTGCACAAGGTTAAGAAGGCCGAAGCTGCCAAGACTCAGAACATCCTGGAAGTAATTGAGAAGATTCCGATACATTGGGGCGCTAGTGCTACTATTTCCTCCAACTGGCCTATTGACGTAAGGCAGCAGTTGGCCATGATTGGCCACCATTTGGGTCGTATTAGCGAAGGTAAGTTCAAGCGTGAGTTTGCTGGCATGGTGCCGAAGGGTTACAACGGTGCTTATGTACCTGGCGACATCGAAGACCAGATTAAGGCGGCTGAAAACTTGAACAAGTGGCTACACTTGACGGGCATGTATGTTCGTCGCAGCAAGGAAGACGTTAGGGACATGCCGGGTCTTTCCGTTACTCAGAAGGATGCGACGTTCGATTATAACGACTACCAGAACAGGATGGCCGCTCACGTTAACAGGTTGAAAGACCCGGAGTTGGTTATCTCTATCTTGAATGCAGCTAGAGAAGAAATCGCTGTGTCCAAGGTTCCAGCGACAGTGCAAAAGGTAGCAGAGCTTGTCAAACAAGGCCGCAAGGTTGTCGTCTTCACGGCATTCTTACAGGCTGGTTACTTGCTCAAGGAGCAGCTAAGGGCTGCGGTCAAGCAGATTAACCCTGATTGGGACATTCTGACCTATACGTCGGACACCCACAAGAAAGACAGGGCAATGGCAAAGTCTAACTTTACCAACAACCCTAAGTTTAGAGTAATCCTAATGTCCATCAAAATGGGCGGCACGGGCATTGACTTCCCGAACGCCGCTCAGAACATGGTCATCAACGACTACGACTGGACTCCTGAGCAGGCTGAGCAAAGCGAAGGCCGTATCTATCGTATTAACACGGAGAAGCCCGTTACGATTGAGTATATGATTGCTCCAGGCACAATAGATGAGGCGTTGTTTACTAAGGTACAACAGAAGAGAGAGTTGGCATCCATCATCCAGAAGTATCGTAAAGATTACCAAGAAGACCATGAGCCAGAAAAGGCTTTGGAAAAAATCATTATGTACAGAAAGCAGCTTGAGGAACTTAATGCGGAAATCAAGCGGCTACGAGTGGAGGCGGCAAGGATGTTTAATCCGAAGGCTCATGAAAATTTGTCCTACGAAGATGATAGTTATTTCGACTGCACACTACTATAATGTATGCGATTAGAGTGTAAAATTTGTGGTCAAATTTATTTTAGACCACCCTGTATGGTTAAGCGAGGCAGCAGTTATTGTTCGGTTGAGTGTTCTGCGAAAGGTAAACTATTGGTTTTGCCGCCATTAACTACTAGGCAGACTGAAATAGTAAATGGAAGTTTATTGGGAGACGGCTATTTAGCTCATATAAAAAAAGGCAATTCTTTTTTTGGCGAGGTTCACGCAGCTAGATTTAAGGAATACTTGGATTGGATGAGCGAGGAGTTGGGCGAATGGTCTAAAGTAATAAGATGGCGAAAACCAATGGGGTATTCAGGACCGGATGGGTCTTATGTATTTACTACCAAGCAACACGTTAATTGGACGGAGTTAAGGCACAAATGGTATCCAAAGAACAAAAAGATAGTGCCGACTGACTTGACTTTAACTCCACTTACTCTTGCGACTTGGTATTGTGGAGATGGCTCAAACGAACAAACAAGGGGTTTTATACGTTTTTGCACCGATGGGTTTCCTATTGGCTGTGTTGAGTTACTTAAAGATAAGTTGAAAGACACTTTTAACATTATTGCTACAATTCAATTTAACAATAAACAACCACGATTGGCTATAGGGACTAGGTATTATAACCAATTTATGGAAATAGTAACTCCTCATGTGGTTTGTGATTGTTTTAAGTATAAAGTTGAGATAAGTGAGAGAACAAAGAGTAAAAAGTCTCATTGGCGGTCGGGAAAGTTAAGAAATCCTGACGGCCAAGTGTTTGAATTTGATAGTATTGTTAAGTTCGCAAAGGAGCATGGTCTATGTCGTCATGCTATAGGAGGGTTGTTGAGAGGGCAATATGGCTATAAGAGCTATAAGGGCTGGACAGTAGCATGATTCGGTTAAGCAAGTGCATAGTTGTTTTGGGTGCCCACCGTAGCGGTACAAGTGCTTGTGCCGGGGTGTTGCATCATTTGGGCGTCAATCTGGGTACTCGTTTGTTGCCAGCTAACGAAAAGAACCCAAAGGGGTTCTTTGAAGACTTAGACCTTTCCGACCTTCATCATTTCATGATTGGGAACTGGTACGAACCCACCGACAAGGCAACGCCCGCCCTCATGGAGAAGTACGCCAAGCTCATCGAGAAGAAGTCAAATCAAGCGTTGTGGGGAGTAAAAGACCCCAAGCTCTGCATGTTGATTGATGATTTTAGTGAGATTGCTAGGAAACACAACGTTCTCAGCATCATTAACATCAACCGACCTCTGGACAGCATCATCAACAGCGTAATGTCAAAGTCTTTCGGCAAGGGTGTAATCGTCTCCGGGGTCGATGAGGAGGGGAAAAAGATTTTCAGAGACATCACTTATGATGATGCCAAGAACATAACGACAATCTATGTTAATTCCAAGAATGCCTTTTTAGACTCCTATGACGGCAAGAGGTTGGACATAGACTATGATGCGATGGTTTTGAACCCCGAAAAGCATGTCAGGACTATTGCCGCTTTTATCCAGAAGGAAGTCACCCAGGCAGCACTTGATTTCATCGACATAGATTTAAGACATTACTCACGCCCCAAGCACTTTTAGTTAGTGATTTGGAAATCTATGAACTGCATTTCCATTTGGAAAATAGGAAACTTGTTGCCGTTGCGAAGTTCGTTGTCGGGCGATGTGGTCCAATTTTGTTTGATTCTTTTCACAATCAGCGGGTTCCTCTCAAAGAACGGTTCTACTGGCTCTGTCAGTCTGGCGTTTTCTCTTATGTTCCCGAATCCCGCCAGGCCGAAAGTTTTGTTATAGGTGTCGAGAGGGTGAATCACCTTCTGAATCGGCAGGCCGTTCTCAGTCAGTCCCAGATGAACTAGTTCCTCATCATTGAATACCAACTGCAAGAAAGCCTTATTGAGCTTTTGGTACAGGTGCGAACCATGTCTGCTAGTCCAGGGGTGGCAGCGAACGTAGATGGTGCCTGCTGGTGCTGTTATTGACTTTATGTTCTTGAATGCCTCTACCATTTCATTGGGTGGGTTGTGGCAGTCTACGATTTTGTAGGCTGGCGTAACGATGTGGTCAATAACGTCGTAGACTAATACAATGTCATAAGGGGCGTGCTTCTTTACTTCTTCCCAATCTGTGGTTAGCAACAGTCTGTCGTCGGTTTGTCTCTTGTCCCAATTTTGGGCTTCGATGTCGTAGCCGATGGCCAGTTTACAGCCTTGGGCCAACGCTTTCTCCGCAACGTGACCCTGGCCGCAACCGAAGTCTAGGAACTTGGTGTTCTTGATGGTCCTGCTAACTACCATGTCCAAGATACCTTCGGCCCGGTCGAATTTTTCTTCTTCGGATTCTTGATTACAAATAAGCGATGGCTCAACAGCACTTGGCCAGCTTGGGTCTTGTAGGTATCCGGCGAGCAGGGTGAACTCTTCGTCGTTGTTGATTTGTTGGGGGACTATTTGAGGTCGCTCAGGCAATGGTTTTGGGGCACCTTTGGTTTTAAGGTTCTCAATTTCCTCAACAAGGAATGCGACGGTTTCCTCTAGTTGTTTGACTCGACCTTCTAATTCACTCATAGCACTATAAGAATAATCGTTCGGAAATTTTATTGGCCTGACTACATACTCGTTGTTAGTACATAGTTGGATAAGGAGTAATTTATGAGCAAAATGGCCTTGGGCATGGTGGGTAAAAAATTTGGTGATTTGTTTGTTGAGGGGGTGATTAAAGATAACGGTAGAATTAAATGCAAATGTATTTGTACAGCCTGCGGGACGATAAAACTATTGAGGGTTGGACATCTAAACGCAGGGCAGAAAACTTGTGGGTGTGGTCGAGGCAAAAAGAAACAAACCAATAGTAATTGGAAGGGATGCGGGAGGATTAGCGGGTATATGTGGGGGCTAATCAAGGAGACATATAAGAAGTCTAAGAAAGCAAAATCTTTTAACATTACACTTGACTATATCTGGAAATTATATGAGGAACAAGGCGGCAGGTGTGCCATCTCTGGTTTACCTATTGATTTTGCTGTAACCAATGAAAAACACAAAGCGGGAGAAAGTTCAGCTTCCTTGGATAGAATAGATTCAAACGGTGGCTATGTTGTTGGCAATGTTCAATGGTTGCATAAGGAGATTAACAGGATGAAACTTGACTTTCCTCAAAGTAGGTTTATTGATTTGTGCAGAATAGTAACGGAGAAGCAAAATGAAACTAGTGTGCATATTAAACACTCACGGAAATCCAGAGACAACACATGATACTATAGACTCTATAAAGCATTATATGACTAACGACATCTTGATGTTGGTGGAGGGTTCAGCCTGGAGTATGTTTAACACCGATGATGCAAATGTGGCTTTGTTGAAGGGGTTCAACCACAGTTACTACAAGGCCCCTTATCGCAATGTTGCTCTTGGTTTGTTAGCTGCTACTCAGCACTATCCTTCTTTTGATTGGTATTGTTACATGGAGTACGATTGCTTGGTGGGTTCCAAAAATTTCAAAACTGACCTAGCGGTAGCGGATAAGAATAATGTATGGTGTCTTGGTAACGATTTGCGGTCTAATCAAAAGGAGAAGCTTCCATTAGTCGAGGCGATGTTACAGCAAAAGTTCGATGAAGTTTTCTACATACTAGGAGCTTGCATCTTCTTGAATAAACGCTTTATGAAGCGTGCGACCGAACTGAATTTCTTCGAAAGATTCCTCTATTTCACAAATGATTTTAGTAACGACTTCTTCCCCGGATATAACGGGTGGGATGTTACAGAGCATTTGTTGCCTACGTTAGCGAAACATTGGGGAGGAGAAGTTCAGCAGTTCGCAAAGTGGAGCAAGCCGTTGGATTGCTGGGCGGAAGGGGACTATGAGAAGTACCCCATGCGGTGGAGGCCAGACCTTACTGAACAGGAGTGCAAGAAGGCAACTATCATGCATCCCATCAAGGACTTAGGCCATCCTGCCCGTGCCCTGCAAAGGCTCAGAAGGCAGCATTCTTGACAGGTGCTGTGCAACTAGGTAAACTACTTTTCACCCAAAGGAGACGACATGACCAAAGCCATCCGTGCTGGTGAGTATTTTTCTTCTGTTGAGCAGATAGTCTCAGGGCTAAGGGAACTCCTACAGTCGTCGCCTTACTCCCCTGAACTAAAAAGCACAGTGAAGAAACTCCGTAGCCAGTTGAAGCGTTATTTTGCTCTCAAACATGATGGAACTTATCTCGCCGAAGTCTTAGACTTGTTCCCCAACTGGCACAGAAAGGTGCAGTACCTTGAGGACCATTGTAGGGAGTTAGTGGTGGACATTCACCTTATCCACAACATGCTCACTAATGCTGAGAAGGAAGCACACAATCACTTATCTGTTTGGCTGGTCAGGTTTGACAAGTACCGAGTTAAGGAGGGCAGCCTGATTCAGGACGCCTATTTGACGGACTTGGGGGTTGACCACTAAGCCCTAATGAACTTTTGTTCCTTGGGGCTATACCTGGCAAAAAGCTCAAAGTGGTTTATTGCACTAATGTCCCAAATGACACCGCTAGCACAGTCCCAAGCATAGTACCAGGGCGATTCCAACGCCCGTCTGTGCATCCAGGGGTTAATCTCTAGCCCTGCGTACTCAGCTTTTAGACGCTTCCAGTCTATGGACACACCGAATGCCCTAGTCATTAGGGGGCTGATGGTGTCCACTTCGACGCCTATTTGCTTGAAGATGCGTTCAAAGATGGATTCACATGCGTAATCCTTCTCGAACGCATCAAACTGATTTTGGTTTTCGATGTGCAGAATGCGGCTGTGGTCCAAGACGACTTCATAGTAGTACCTGGCCGTCTTGAAGGTGTTGCCGACACACCAGTCAGACCAAGACCCGTCAAACCCATACCAGAGGCCCCGAGGCTTCGTGGGCATCATCCCATACTTTCGTTTGGTGAGTTTTTTGATGGGCTTGTCGCACATATGCAGGCGTCGGCCTGCTTTAAGGCGACTGGTGAATGTCCGCATGGCAGAAAAAATGAGAAGAGATTTTCGCATGACAGTCTGAGCAAACCTCACATACTGTGCATTTGTCTATAGGTTCACCCCCGACTCGCAGCCTATTTTCATCATCAAGGAGCATGATGGGGTAGTAATAGGAGAGCTTACACCAGGGGCATACTTCGTAGCAAGTCTGAATCCTCATGTACTTATCTAGCTTCCAGATACTGTAGCGTCTGGACACGCTTTGCAGTAACCCATTTCATAGTACCACAAGTATCCCCTTTTTGAAAGATTTTTCGGTTGTTCACTTGAAAAACCTAAATTATTGGGTAGGATGTCCCAACGTGGAACTTGTCAAGTCACAACCACTATTGACATTTGGTTGCAACATGAGGAAGATGAATCGGGTCTGCATTTTCATTGATAACTCAAATCTATTTTGGGCTATCAAGTCTCTAAAGGAAAAGGCTCAGCGCCTCAACTATGTGAAATTGAAAGAGCGCCTAGCGGACGGTAGGGATGCAGATGTTCGATTCTACTATAGTATGCCGTCCCGCCCGCAAAACCTCTATTCTGAGGCGATGCAGCAGTACGAGAAGCTGACCAAGTTCTACATTGGTATAAGGGAGTTAGGCTACCAGATGGTGGGCCTTCCACTGAGGGAACGGACTGTATTTTCACCCAATGGGAGGACAACGGTTCCGAGAGAGAAGGGGTTAGACTGTGAGATTGTTTACGACATGGCTACGCTTAGTCGTACCGGCGACTACCATGCCTTTGTGCTAGTAGCCGGTGATGAAGACTACGCAAGAACAGTGCGACGAGTGCGTCAGGAAGTCGGCATCCGGGTAGACGTTGCTTTCTTTAGCCATGCCGGGTGTTCTAATGTGCTTGTCAAAGAGGCATCAGAGTTCTTAGACTTGAGCCAGGAGATAGACTCTCTCTTTCGGGAAAGTAAGCCAAAGCATTACTTCGTGGCTTAGTTTTTTCCTTGAAAGTTGGTGCCTGGTTTGATACAATCAGTGTCATGTCTAAACCTCGCACCTGTCCTTATTGTCGTGCCACTCTTGGCATAGTGGACGGCTTCACCTTCGACTCATCGCTAAACCTCAAGTGCGGCGCTTGTGGAAAAGTAGTTTTTCCAGCAGCCCATTCCACGGAAGCGGTAGCTAAAGGAGTGCCCAAACCAGAACAATTTCCTGATTTCAGCGTCATGCCGGTGGACGACTACACATGAAAGCAATTTTGCCTGAAATCGAAAGGGTCTTTCAGTCGTTAAACAAGAGCTTGTTTGGCGATAAGCTCAGAGTCCCTGTCTTCACCCTTGCGCCTTCCAAGAAGGGGGTCGTCCGCTTCGTTGCCGAAGACTTTGAAGTCGTTATCGGTTACGACATTGCCAAGGTAGACACCGATGCTTTCTTGTTACATTTGCTGCATGAGATGGTTCACCAGGCAAATTTTCAGAAAGGGGTTGTCGATTGCCGTCAAGGGCAATACCATAATGTCAAGTTCCGCAATGCAGCCCTTTCCATCGGCTTGTCGGTCAGTCGTGACCGCAGCCACGGCTGGGGTCTTACCAGTCTCTTAGCCTCCGGTGACGACGCTAGCGAGCCTTTACTAGAGGCCCGCCAATCTCTCTTAGAAGCCCTTGTGCTTGCTAAGATGAACGAGAAACTTCTTAAAGAAGTGCAGAAAAAGATTGTTGCTGTACGCAAGCGGACTTTCTTCTTGAAGTACGAGTGTAACTGTTTGCCGCCGCACAACAGCATTCGTAGCGGACGAAGACCAGACGGGGACCACCCGTTAAACATAAAGTGCATGGTTTGCAGTTCGTCCTTTCGCTGCGTGGAGTTTTCATGACCATTGGAGAAGTTGTCTCATTAGTGAACAAAGCAGTATCTGAACATGCTCACACTAGAACCCTCCGGGTTCAAATCGTGCCTGCCGAGGATGACACCTTGAGGATGTTGGGCGAAGTTCATTCCTATTTCCAGAAAAGCATGCTCATCACTGTAGTCCGCAAGGTCTGTCCCGACAAAGCGCTTGCGGTCGGGGAAGTGGTTGTCTCCAAGCCTGCGGAGTAAATTCGCTTTACAAAAGCGTTTTCCGTAGTATAATGCGGTGCAGGAGGCACCACAAAAATGCCAAAAGTGATTTTTCCGCCCCGCCCCAAGGGGCGCATTATGCCGACCGAACTTCCCCGACTAGAGAAGTTGGGGATTTATGTTTGTCAGCCTAAGTATCAGGGTTCCCGCATTTGCATTAACATTGCGCCGGACGAAACTGTTACTAGCTGCGACAGACATGGCAGCACCCACGCATCTTTTTCCCTGAGCCTGCAACAGAAGCAGGAACTTCTGGCCCTGCCTGGGCGTCAGAAAGGTCTGGAATACTGGCTTGATGGGGAAGTTCTTATCAAGACCAAGGCCAAGGACACCAAGGGCAAGATTGTCTTGTTCGACATTCTCCAGGCTGGCAAGTACCTGTTCATGAAACCTGACCAGATGACCCGTCTAGCGATGCTGGACGAGTTGTGTGGTAACGCTCGCACCGTTGACCCCTGGCGGGGCATTGCCTATCAAGTTTCTGAAAATATCCTGCTGTCTCCGTACTTCGACAAGGACTTCAAAGAATCTTTCAAGAAATACACCAACGACGATGAAGTCGAAGGGTTAGTATTGCGAGAGAAGAAGTCGGTCCTTGACAACTTCGGGCAGAAAGAGTATGAGATTAGCTGGATGGTCCGCTGTCGTCGGCCACACAAGAACTATAATTTTTGACCTTGACGACGACACCCTCAAACCATACAGTAGGAAAACAATTCGCCCCCTTTTCCTAACACACGAAAGGAGCCTGCGTCTGCTCGAATCAACCAGGAGGTTGATTTTTCCCCATTATTACACAGGAGGCAACGTGGACAGCGTATTAAAAGTGCATGTCAATGGCGAAGACAAACTCATCCCCGAGGGGGTCGAACTCCTTGGTGAGGTAGATTTGTACAGCGCCAACTTCTCTCTGCTCCAACTGCCGGACCCGGAAGAAGTTACAGCCGATGTCTACAAGTGGGCCAACCCCCGGCGTGAAGGTGCTGAGCCGGATAAAGGGGCGGGCCTGGGCAAGACGGACATGGAGGAGTTGCTGACCGACATTAAGGAAGAGGGGCTAATGTCCCCCCTAATCTGTCGGTGGGTGGTCAAGGACGGCAACTTAATCATCCAAGTCCTTGACGGCGAACGTCGGTGGCGGTGTCTCGACAAGTTGCTAAGCACTAGCGAGAAGGTCTGGTGCCGTGGCCAGAAGAAGTGGCGTCCCGCAACCGAAGTCTACAAGACGGTGCCATGCCGTATTGTGACCGGCAACGACAAGGAAGCCTTGAAGATTGCCTTCATGGTTTCCGACCGCTCCATTAGCTGGGGCGAAGCGGCGGTGGCCAAACTGATTCGTCGGCTTCGTAACTGCGGTTGCGATGACGAAGAAATCTTGGACACCACCAAGAAATCCGCTCAGTGGCTCCGGGAACAGGACCGCATCTGTGCCCTGGACGACCTGACCTTCTCCTACCTGACGGACGGCAAAATCAACCGGGCCTTCGCCCTGCGGTTGACCGAAATCGCAGACCTGGACCGCCGCCATGCTCACCTGCGGGCGGCTTATGACGACGCCGTGGAGTGCTACAAGGAAGAAGTCCAGAAGGCCGACGAAGACCTGGAGAAGGCGGTCGAAAAGGAAGAGTACGCCGAAGCGGAGTTGGACGAAGCTAAGGCTAAGGGCCAGGACACTGCTGAGGCCGAAACCAAACTGGAAGAGGCCCAGGAACGCACCACGCAGAAGCGACAGGCCCGTGTCTCAGTGCCAAGGCCGAAGGCCAAGACACCGAACCATCGTCGGGCCACTCAGCGAATGGCAGAGGAAGGCGATGAGAGTGTAGCGGAAGAAGCAGGGCAGACACTAAGCCCCGGCAAAATCCAGAAGCAGCTTGAGGCGGTCCAGGCCGCTATCGCTGACGGCGGCAAGGACTCGGAAGGCCGCACCATTCTGGATGTGGGCAAGCTGAAAGCCTGCGAGGTCTGTTACAAGGCCATCATTCACGGCGACGAAGATGTTATCCGCCTGCTGCGGAGACACCACGCTGCCGACATTCTCACCCAGCGCCGAGCCACCATGAAGGCGCAGGAGCGGGAGGCGGAAATCGAAGAAGAAGTCGAAGATGAAAGCGAAGAATAGCCTGTGGCGGGCTATTCTACCCACAGAACCCCGGCTAGCACTTGCTAGCCGGGGTTCTTTTTTGCGCTAATGCATAAATAATAATGTGACTCATTATGAAACCTTGGGTGTTAGCCCAAAAGCCACTATTGAAGAGATTAAGAAGGCTTACCGCACCTTAGCTCGCAAATACCATCCTGACCGCAATCCAGGTGACGACGTTGCCCCGGAGAAATTCAAGGCGGTTCAGGGAGCTTACGACGTTCTCTCCGACCTCAATTCCAGGGCCAGGTACGACCTGACCAAGCCAGCCGTCCATTGGGGCGAACCAGACCCCGCCCCACCAGTCATGAAGACGAAGGCCCAGCGAGAAGCTGAGGCTTACGCTGCCTACCGAAGAGAAGTGGCCCGTGGGTTTACTGTTATTGATGCGCCGCCGCCGAAATTCGATATTTGGGGCCAGCCCATCAATAACAACGCTAGGAAGGAACCAGAATTTGTGGACGCATTTGCTAATTCTTATAGTTCAGATGTTCCAGATATTCGCTAAAAGGAAACGATGATAAGCTTTGCACAGTTTTTACAAGAAATAGAAACACAAATGCAGCAACCTAAAACCATTGAGCAAGTAGCAGAAGAGTTTTACAACTACATGGGCGGAAGGTTTCCGGGTTGTTCATTGGGAGTTGCTGGGATTAGCAAAACAAATCCAGGGTCTGGCAATTGTGCTTGGACGGCACGCCGTTTCTGGGTATGGAGTCAGGCAATGTTGCGGAAATTTCCAGGGGTTTATGAGCAAGGTAAAATTATTTTGTTTCCAGACAGCGATAGAGAGAGTTCGGCTCATATAGTGCCAGTGTATCAGGGAACTATAATTGATTATATACAAGCTTTTACAGGAGGACAAAAGTACCAATTTCATAAGGTTGCCAATATAACACCAGGAATACATCCCCTAGAAGAAGGGGGACCAGACGTTAAAAGTGGTTATGAAGACTCTTATGATGAGTATATTTTTGGCAATTCTATAGAAGAGATAAATGCATTTCAGGCTAGAAGGGCGGAAGAAGAAAAAAGGCGAGGAAGAGTCCAACCTTTTGACCGACCAAGAGTGATGCCGCAACAAAAATAATTACTTTGTAAGAATACATAAAGTAATGATACTCGTCTGTCCTCATTGTGGGACCGTAATGACCCAGGCTCTCCAGGATGGTTTAGCAGCCTGCACACATTGTAACAGGATTTTCGACAGTAGTTTGTATAACAGGCTACTCTCAGCATCTTGGCTTATTCGCAAACATTCTTGTCACGGCATTACTCAGTTGATGTCAGACACCAAGCTCCCTGAACATGAGGCTATACTTGTACATTCATTCGTTGTAGACAATGAGTATAACCACCAGGAGTTCGAAAAAACCTTGAAACTCTTTGGTATCACTCCCAAAAGAAACATTGACCAAGTTGCATGATGTAAGTTACAATCGTGCCTATGAGAAAGATACAAATTCTGGTAGGCATGATTGCTTCTGGCAAGTCCACTTATTCCAAACATGCTGCTAGGTTAGGTTTCATCGTTGTTAATGACGATGCTATCGTAAATGCCGTTCATGGCGAAGACTACACACTCTATGACAAGAAGTTAAAGCTTCTCTGGTTTTTTCGTTTTTACAGTATCTGGAAGCCGTCGCCATGACGATTCACGTTGCAAAGCGTGTCCAGACGCTACAGTATCTGGAAGTCTACAAGACAACCGAGAATCATATCGTCGGTACTGCCTTGGCCCTTAATCGTCCTGTCTTGATTGATAGGGGCTTGAATGGTAGTATCCTGGGCCGACAGCGGTGGATTTCTTATCTGGAAGCCGTCGCCATGACGATTCACGTTGCAAAGCGTGTCCAGACGCTACAGTATCTGGAAGTTTGGCCCGCACTCTGGACATTCCCTGTGAGGCTGTCGTTTTCCCCTTCGACGGAGAAGATGTTCATGCGAACAGGCGATTCCAACATGATTCCAGGGGGCACGACTTCGCTTACTGGCGAATGGTCGTTGCCGAACATCGCAGCACCTACGTTGAGCCAGCCTTGGAAGAGGGCCTTGGCGCAGTTTACCGTGTCTCCTTTGAGGAGATTCAAAAAGGTCGAGTTATCGTCTAGGAGACTGAATGGCCAACTTCATTGATGGCACAGCTATCGCTGCGCAAATTGAGCAAGAAATCAAGGTGGGAGTTGATGCCTTCAAGGAACGGAACAAGCGTTCACCTTGTCTGGCAGTTGCCCTTCTTGGCGACGACGCCGCCAGCAAGATTTACGTTTCCAAGAAGCAGCAAGCCTGCGAGCGGGTAGGCATTACTAGCTTTCGCCCCTCCCTGCCCATCGGCACGCTTCCTTCTGCCAACTTGTGTGCTTGCCTTGAGATGCTGAACAAAGCTTCACATATCGACGGCATCCTTCTGCAACTGCCCCTGCCCCCGGAGTATGGTGACTGGCGGAACTATTTCTGCCGCATCAGTCCCCGCAAGGACGTTGATGTCTTCCACCCGGAGAACGTCGGCCTGCTGGTCCAGGGCAGGCCCAGGTTTGAGCCTTGCACGCCGCAGGGCATTCGGGAGATGCTCACCCGTTCGGGCATATCCTTCAAGGGCAAACATGTTGTGGTTATCAACCGCAGTGATGTGGTGGGCAAGCCATTATCGTCAATGCTGATACAGGATTGCGACCAATGGGCCAATGCCACGGTGACGGTGTGCCATGACTCCACGCCCCATGAGCTTCTAAGAACTATTTGCCTAAGCGCAGATATTATCGTTGTTGCTGTAGGAAAGCCTGGATTTTTGACAACCGATATGGTATTACCCAGGCAAGTTGTGGTAGACGTTGGCACCACCAGAATTGGCAAGAAGTTGTTGGGCGACGTTGACCCTAAAGTGTATGACCTTGTGAAATGGGTGACACCTGTTCCAGGTGGTGTGGGGCCACTTACTGTAGCAATGTTGCTCAGAAACACACTTAAAGCAGCGGAAGGTCGGAGTGCATGATGAACAGTTTTCGTCTTTTCGGCATGGAAGGTTGTAAAGACTTTGCAACCCAAGTGGCTTATCACTTGGACTCGGAGCTTCATAAGCATGTTGAAGAGTATTTTGCAGACCATGAGTGTTACGTCCGCAGCGACGTAAACGTGCGAAATTGCGACTGCTACGTTATCCAGTCGCTTTACAGCGATGCGAAAGAGACGGTGGGCGACAAGTTCACCAAGCTACTCTTTTTCATTGCCAGTCTCAAGGACGCCTCGGCCCGTCGAGTTACGGCGGTCATCCCTTACATGGCGTTCGCCCGCCAGGACCGTAAGACGGAATCCAGGGCACCCATTACCGCACGTTATGTTGCCCAACTATTGGAATCCGTCACCACCGACCGTGTGTTGACAATGGATGCACATAACTTGTCGGCGGAACAGTGTAGTTTCCGTATCCCTATCGACAACTTAGAAGCCAAGAACATCTTGGCCGATTACGTTGCGACTCAGCAAATCATCCGAGAACAAGCAGCCAGGCTGGTTTGTTTGTCGCCGGACAGTGGCGGCGCAGGCCGGACCAAACGCTTTCGCCATGCACTGTCGGCTCGCTTAGGCATTCCTATCAAAACGGTGTACTTAGACAAAACCCATGACGGGAAGATTATTGAGGGGGAGGCAATCGCTGGTGATGTGGAGGGCAAGCTGGTGGTGGTTATTGACGACATGATTTCTTCTGCCGCTACCCTGGTGGAGTGCGACAAAGCTATCAAGTCTCAGGGCGGCGAATTATGGGCGGGGTGCGCCACCCACCCGCTATTCGTCGGGAGGATAAATGAAAATCTGTCCAGTATTGACAGGGTTATCGTAACCGATACAATAAAACCTCACCGATTAACGCCTGAATCGGCACGGAAGGTGCATACTATATCAGTAGCCAGGTTTTTCGCCTCCGCTATCCGCCGTACCCACGACGAAGGCGGTTCGATTAGCGACCTGCTAAAGTAGCTTTATGGGACACAGAGACGACAAGCGACAGTTACGCAAGCTCAAAAAAGAAATCAAGCGGCTAGGCAACAAACGGGTGCGGCGTCAACTCAAGAGAGACTTAGAGGCCCACCCGGATGAAGCCCAATGGTCCGAAGTCAACTTCCGGTATCTGAGTAGCGAATCGCTGAACGGCCTGGACCGGCCTCGGGGTGAGGACTAGCTGCTTTGATATTTTAGCAAAGTAGGCGACTGCTCCAACTCTGAGCGCAAGACGGTAACAGCCCGGTCTGCCTCAATGCCCACTCTCACCTTGTTCCTGTTGTCAATCTGTACAATGGTTATCTTGATGTCCGGCTGGCCCTCCCGCTTAATCAAAATGCATTCGTCTTTCTTCCTGCTTAAAACTAGCATCCCCTCTCCTTTCTTGAAGTTGCGGTACGTCTTACAAGAGTAAGGCTAATTATTTTTTGCTTTTTCTATTTTTTGGGCTTTACAACCTTAGTGGCTGGAGTATGATTAGGGTATAAGAAGTGTGTGGTGTCTAGTGGATGGGCCTGTGACACTGAGACGCCTAAAACAAGAAACGGGCCGCAACTGGAGGTTTTATGAGCAGCAATCGTGCTATGGAGTTGTTCCAGGAACTGACCAAGGTTGAGGCCCGTCGTGACGAGCTTCGCAACGAATTGGGCAGTCTTCTGGGATTCGGCACGGCTGCGCCGACCGCTAGTGCCCCGGCCAAGTCAAAGCCGGTGCAGAAGGCCCCAAAGTCCGGGGCCAGCAAACCGGCGAGTCAGCGTACCGTGAAGGTCACTGGAGAGGATGGGACCGAAAAGACCCAGCCGTCTCTGAAACAGGTCGTTCAGAATATTGTGGCGAAGCACCCCGATGGTGTGGAGCTACGAGAAATCGTGAACGAAGTCACTGGTATGGTGGAGCGGAAGGAGTACGTCACCAAGGCGAAGTCCATCACCGCCGTCGTCTCCCAGGCCATCAATCAGTTGACCCAGGACAATGCCATCGTCGGGGAGAAGTCCCCCGAGACGAAGCGCAACAAGTACAAGACTGTTGCGGTCGCTGCCTAACAGGTTCCGGCGAAGAGGCAAGAAAAAAGCCCACCTTCAAGGTGGGCTTTTTTCTTTTAGTCCGGCGTCATCGGTATCCACACTGGCACATGCGTCCTACCTGCGTCCTTATACGCTTGATGCCGGTGGTGGCCGTCATATATCTTGTAGTTGTCAGGCTCCCCTATCACCGCCAATGCTTCCGTATCCTCAGCGGGGTTGTTCTTGAGGAACTCCGTATACCTTTTCAGGGTCGGTGGAGAGTAAAGTGACTTTTGCCCAATAGCGGTGCCCCTGCTACCAGCAACCGGGTACATCTTCTTGACCATAGGCCCACTGTCAAAAGAACTAAGATACTCAACGCCGTCTATGACTTTCCTAAAGCCAGGCGGCTGTGCCTTGATGTATCGGTAGAGACTGATTTCACCCCGAGCGTAGGCTTCTGCGGCTTCCCTAGCCTCCCGCCTCTCAGGGGTTTCCCAATCCGACTCAACTAGTCTGACAAATTCGCTGAAATTCATTACTCCTATATACCAGAAACCCTACGCAAAAAAAATCTGCATACCGACTTTACAATCCTTGACTTACGACTATCATGAAGATAGAATATCGACAAACCCTTTTCACAACTCATCAGGAGAAAACGAATGTTTTTGTGGACAAGTGAAGCGGTTTCAGCGGGCCATCCCGACAAGGTGGCCGACCAGATTGCCGACGCAATCCTTGACGCCCATCTGGAGGCGAATCCTCAAACCCGGTGCGGGTGCGAAGTTACCTGCTGCAAAGAATTGGTCCTTGTTACCGGCGAAGTTAGCGGTACACCCCTTCCGCCAGGCACGGTGGAAGACATTGTTCGCAAGAAGCTTGTTGAGATTGGTTACAACGGCGGTGACAGTGGTTACGACGGTAATACTGTTCAAGTTCTCAACAAGATGAACAGTCAATCGCCAGAAATCGCCGGGGCGGTCGTTAAGGAAGGCGGTGAAATTGGGGCCGGGGACCAAGGCATGATGTTCGGCTATGCCTGCGACGAGACTAAGCACTACATGCCTTTGGCTCACAGCCTTGCCTTCAAAATCATCAACACCTTGGAACAAGCCCGCCGCAACGACCCGCAATGTATCCTCCTCCCCGACGCCAAAAGCCAAGTGACCGTCGAATACAATGACGACCACACCCCCAAGCGGGTCCACACCGTTCTGGTGTCCACCCAGCACAAGGGGACGCTGCCGGTGGAGTCCTATATCAAGTCGCTGCTTGATAAGGCTAGCATTCCGGTTCACAAGGGGAAGAACCTGGAACGACTCATGATTAACCCTAGCGGCATCTGGAATGTTGGCGGTCCCGCCTCCGACACCGGCCTTAGCGGTCGCAAGATTGTGGTGGACAACTACGGGTCCGACTGCCCCATCGGTGGAGGTTCGTTCAGTGGTAAAGACCCGACGAAGGTTGACCGCTCTGCCGCCTACGCCGCTCGCTACATCGCCAAGAACATTGTGGCGGCTGGCTTGGCCAACCGGGCGCAAGTCCAACTGGCCTATGCTATTGGCGTTGTCGAACCTCTCTCTGTGAGGGTAGACACCTTCGGCACAAGCCGGGTTCGGGACAGTGCGCTGACCGACTTCTTCGCCAGCGGCAAGGTCATGTCCCTGTCTCCGAGGGGCATCATCGAACGTTTCTCCCTGCGGCGTCCCATCTATGCGGCTACCGCCAGCGGTGGGCACTTCGGCAGGGACGGCTTCCCCTGGGAAGCGTTGACCCTGGTAAAGCCACTGCAAGATGCGTTCATGGCCTGACCGCAAAAGGGGTTGGCGAAAGCCAACCCCTTTCTCTTTCACCACTTCCGACTTTCCCGAAAAAACTTTTTCAAAAACCGTTGACACTTCTGCAAAGGCAGGTAAAGTATGCCTCAGTGCTACGACGCTCTTTGAAAACTCAGCAGCAGAAACAAAGACCTGTGTGGGACCACAGGCACACCACTGAGGAAGAAAAGAACGGAAGTGGAAATCTGAAAAAGAAAGGTTGACACTTCTGAAAAGTCTGGTAAAGTAAGCCTCAGTGATGAACGAAACGACTGAGGCGAAAAGAAAGAAAAAAAAAGAAGTGAAAAAGAAAGCTTGACACTTCTGAAAAGTCTGGTAAAGTAAGCCTCAGTGAAGTGAACGACGCAAAGACAGAAAAGACTTATGGTTCCCTCTTTAAGAGGAGCAACACCGAAAGGTGGTATGATACTTACTGAGGGAACCACCAATATCCGAAAGGAAAGTCAAAGTCCGGGATAACATCGAAAGGTGTTATTCACCAAAGGAAGACCGTGGGACACCTGATGGGCGAATGAAAATGTCACCCACAGGGACGAAAGCCAAACCCGCAAAGGGGCAGGGCTGCTAGGGGGTAAGAAACCTTAGCACGGGAAAGGATGAAACTCTTGGTCGCAAGCCAGGGGAGGAATTTAATCCCGAACTCACGGCGGGCATCGGTAACAGGATGGTCGTCCGAAATAAAGCAGGCAGCAGAAATGTTGGCCTGTAACAAACGGATGACGCAGAAAGGCCACTGGGATAGTGGATACGCCGACCAGCAATGGTTGCCATGAAAGCAGTGGAACAATCCTGTTAGCACCCTGGGATAAGTGGAGCAAGCAGCAGCAGGCTTCATTAAATCCCTCCCGAATAGGGAGCAAGACTGGCGAGTCTGTATAGGGGTGTTGAGCCTGGGACGCATAAAAGTCCCTAAGAACGACGGAGAACCCGACTCTAGTTAACAAAGAGGGAAGCTGTAGTGAAGTGCCGCACAAAGGGTGTAGTTAGGCAACTTCAAGTGGCGGTGCGGGGTCTGCGGATAAAATCCCTACCCGTAAGGGTGGGACCAAGCAAGAACGCACCGAAGGCTGAAAGTACCTGCTCACATTCAGAGTGAAAAGGTAAGACTACGGTTAGCCAGGCCGGGATGTTATACTTCGCCGCTAAAAACGGCAAGTGCGGTGTGTCGCAAACGGCACATTAAGGCAGACGACGCTTCCCGGAAAGCTGCTAAAACCTTCGGGTGAGACTGGCGGATTTTGAGTGACGTTTTAGTACCTCTGCCGAAAGGTCATGTGCTGAGGCGTAAAAAAGTTCTGCTGAGGAGTATCCCTCTATTCTAGGAAACTGGAGTAGAGGGATATTCTTTTTTTAAGCAGTCGATTAACTTCCAAAAGTCCAACCGACATTTTTTACATCTCTTCACAATACGTCTGGCAAGCTCCCCTTCCGTAACTCGTATTTCTTTCCAGTTATTTTCCCATCGTGAGATTATCTGCAAATTCCCAAATTCGTAGTGGCCTTTGTTGTTTATGCGGTCAACTGATGGCGGTTCGCCTGGGTGTGCGTCCATCCAATTTTCGTAGTTTGGTATCGCCCACTCTAAGAATTGTTCTTTGGAAACAAGCACTTTGATTTTAGCGTAGCTCGGATGTTTGCCGTTTTTATTCTCGGCCCTCTGCAAAATACTGTACCAGGCGTTTATCGCATGTCCTCTCGGGGTCGAACGGTATTTTTTGTTGTACTTTTTGGTGTTCAACTCGTTATAGCATTTTTTGCAGATTGAGTCATATCCATCCTGTCTCTTTTTACATCTCCTAAAAAGTTCTGTCGGGTGGTTCTTTTTGCATTTACGGCATTTCTTCATATTCTTATGTAGTAACGTCGTGGGATTTTTCGTGGGATTTTGTCGATTCCATAAGTTGTCGAACATTGTCTTTGCAGAAGCCAAATCCTTCCCTCTTGATGAACTCATAAACCACTCCGGTTAGCTCACTCGGCTTGCTAAACACCTGGGTCAAGCCTGGGCAAGTGAATGGTTTGTCGCTGCTGAACTCACAAAATCCTTTTTCCTGCCACTCTTTCATTGTCTCTTCGACGGATTCCACCTGGTAAGCCAGGTGGTGAATCCCGCCAATCCCGCCCCTTTCGGCCACCCAGTTCCCAACAATGCTGCCCGGCACGCCGTCTGAGACGAAGATTTCGGGAGCCATGTGGTACGGCTGACCACCTGATGACACTTCTAGCGTTGAATAAGTGCCACCCACAGCACCGACCTCACTAATGGAAACTGCCCAAGGAAGTGCAGAAACCACTTTTTCTGGCGGCTCAAGCGCAATGCAATCAGCAGTAGTGCCGTCGTCAAACTCTAGTTTGAACTCTTGTTGGATTTTATAGCCGAAGGCTTTAATGAAAAAGTTGGCTGTCTTCTTGCGGTCTTTCACTCTGTAAGCGATGTGGTCCAATCGTGCCATAACAAATGCTCTCCTGTTTTGTTTGTTACTATGTTATAATAGTAACAAATTTACGAGGAGTTATATGCGAATCGCAACCTTTTTTGGCATCCCACTCTACTTACATTGGTCTTGGTTTCTTATCATGGCCTATGTAACACTTATGGGATGGCTGTCAGCATTGGTGACTTTTGCTGTCTTTTTCTTCGTGCTTCTGCATGAGTACGGTCATTGTTTTGCCGCCAAGTATTACGGACTAGAAGTAACAGACATTACTCTCTATCCAATCGGCGGCATTGCCAGGATTCCATGTTTGGGAAATGAAAATCTTTGGAAGAGAGAACTTGTGATAGCTTTGGCGGGACCGGCAGTAAATATCATCCTTTGTGGGATAGCTACACTGGTTTTATTAGTTCTACATGGTAGTGGTATATCTGAGCCTGTGGTTAATGCAGTGATTGGTTATACTTTTGTGCTAAATCTGATTTTAGCGGTGTTCAATCTACTGCCTATATTCCCAATGGACGGCGGGCGAGTCTTGCGGGCAAGTCTATATGGAATCATGCAGGACTATGAACGCTCAACAGAGATTGCGGTACGCATAGGCCAAGGTCTGGCCGGTGGTATGGTTTTGCTGGCTGTCGCAACCGGCAACGTCTTCATGGGGATTATCTTTTTGCTGGTTTGCCTGGGTGCCCAAGCAGAACTTCTCCAGGTAAAACGGCAAGTCTCCCTCGAACGGCTGAAAGCACACCTGGCGAAAGAACTGGAACGGCCAGAATTGAAGGACGTGAGCTTACCACAACTCATTGCTGTTCTTGAGGATGTGGAGGATGAGGAACTCAGGCGGGGAATGTCGTTGGTCTACCTGTTGCCGATGCTCAAGCAGCAACTGGCGTCCCAACAAAATCAGCAAAACAGTTAACAAACTGTTTTTTTGGGGTACAATGTAATTGCAACCCAGTCTGCATTTCACACCGCCTACATAGGAGAGGAGCATGCTACATGCCTAAAACGACTACAGACAAAGGCAATCGGAGGAAAATGGTTTATTGCGATTTCTGCAACGGCAACTCAAAGGAGCTTGGGAAGATGATTGAGGGGCCGGGCAGTGCCGGAAACGGTCGAGAGCCTGGGCGTCCCAACGTCTACATCTGCCCCCGTTGCATTGACAAGTGCATGGACATTGTGCAAGAGGAAGGTCTTCTTCGCACTGCTGCACACATACCGTCCAGCATCCCTTCTCCACAGGAGGTTATGTCTAAGCTGGACCAGTACGTTATCGGCCAGACCAAGGCTAAGAAGATTCTGTCGGTGGCCGTCTGCAACCACTATAAGCGGTTGATTGATGAGGACCGCTTGCGACAGATGAACACTGGCGAAATCGACGAGGAACGTGACCCACTGGACTACGTTGAGATTGCCAAGAGTAACGTCCTATTGCTTGGGCCTACCGGCTCAGGTAAGACTCTGCTCTGTCAAACCCTGGCCAAGATTCTGGACGTTCCACTAGCGATTGGTGATGCCACCACGATAACGGAAGCCGGATACGTCGGTGAAGATGTTGAAAACCTGCTCTTGAAACTTATCAAGGCAGCAGACTTCGACCTGGAGCGGGCACAGTCAGGAATCATATACATCGACGAGATTGACAAAATCGGGAAAACCTCCCGAAATGTGTCAATCACCCGAGATGTTAGCGGCGAAGGCGTCCAGCAAGCGTTGCTCAAGTTGCTGGAAGGAACCGTTGCCAATGTTCCCCCACAGGGCGGTCGAAAGCATCCAGAACAGCAGTACATTCCGTTTGATACAACGAATGTGCTGTTCATCTGCGGTGGTGCTTTCATCGGTCTGGAAGACATTGTGGCCCGAAGGGTGGGCAAGAAAACTATCGGGTTTGGTGCATCCCGAGGCATTACCGAAGATGACCGCAAGAAAACTAAGGACGAACTTCTTGCGCAGGTTACGCCTGACGACCTTATTGAGTTCGGTATTATTCCCGAACTTTGCGGACGACTGCCCATCACTGCTTCTCTGGAAGACCTTGGCGAAGAAGCAATGGTTCGCATCCTTACCGAACCCAAGTCGGCACTAATCAAGCAGTACCAAAAGCTGTTTAGGTATGACGGTTGCCGCCTTGAGTTTACCGAAGGTGCAAAACTGGAAGTGGCCCGCAAGGCACTCAAGGCCGAAACGGGTGCTAGGGCGCTCAGGTCCGTTCTGGAAGAACTAATGCTTGACATTCAGTTCAACCTTGTCAAGAATGGTCCTGGCATGACCTACCTTGTCACCGAAGCGGCTGTCAAGGGGGAGGAAAAGGTCATCCCTCAGCCGTTCAACAAAGACAAGGAAGCTGCGTAACAACAGCCGAAAGCCTCAACCATGAGAAGCAGGGGCTTAATTGTCCCTGAGAGTTTGGGATTTTGTTTGTTATCTGGAAGCCGTCGCCATGACGATTCACGTTGCAAAGCGTGTCCAGACGCTACAGTATCTGGAAGTTAGGACCACATCATGT
>Ga0194131_10001701_pt1 | contig 37284 bp, 33 predicted proteins | sample TA2KigO120mmetaG_FD_148631 | JGI IMG/M metagenome (GOLD analysis project Ga0194131, IMG submission 148631) | Freshwater microbial communities from Lake Tanganyika, Tanzania - TA2015053 Kigoma Offshore 120m | ecosystem: Environmental > Aquatic > Freshwater > Lake | place: Tanzania: Lake...
CCAATCCTGCAACGTCTTCGACTGGCTTGTCGAGGCAGTCCAAGCCCACCACAATCAACAAAGGGCAATATCTCTATTGCCCGCGCCGTGAACCAATACGACTTATGTCCGCTTTCGCTCGGAGTACATGCAACTCTGGCGGCAGTTCTTCGATCCGGTCGGCATCCGGCTGGCGCTGGACAAGAAGCGCGTGAAGGCAGAGGTGTATGTGCTGCCGATGATAAGCAACGAGTATTACAACCAGCTTTTCCGGCTTTCCGGCCGTGACACGCATCAGTTCGATCCAAAGTGGATCTCGCCGCGCTCGCTGGCGCACTTCACAATTGCATTTAATCCGCAAGGTTGGTTCCGGGCCCTTGGCGACTGGGCCCTCGTTCGGATCGACGACGGTGAGGGGCTTGCGAACTTGTCGGAATGGTGGGTGAAGAACGACCTTGTCCCGAGATCGCAGGACGAGCTGCGCAACGGTTCAATTGCCAAGATTCCCTTGCTTCCGCTTACTGCCGGAGTCGGCATCCGAGACCCACAAATTGTGCAGGCCGACAAATTGGAACTGATGCGGTCAATTGCTAGCTTTCTCCGAGCAGATTCGTCGAAATCCCTCGACTACAAGAAGACACCGATCTTGTGGTCCCGCCTCGGAAAGGAGAGCTTCCTCTTAACTTACTTGAACCAAATTCATGAGAATCTCAAGCTGACGCACGTGGAATTCTATCAGATGATCTTTGACAACGGCTGGTACGTTTCCTTCGACAAGCAAGCGCTCCACGACATCATCGATCGCGCCATCGAGCGCAAGCAGAAGAAGGCGAGGGCCGAGACTGTCCCCATCAACGCGTCGCTGTACATTGCTCCGAAAGCGGCGAAGCAGTCGGCGGCGGCGCTGCGGCAGTACCTGGAATGGGAGACGCACAAGCGGGCGTTGCCGAACAATGCCTTGTGGGGCATCCTCTACCGCGCGAACCTGCTGGATGAGAAGTCGCCGGCGAGCGCGAAACGGCAAGCCGCGCTGCGTTTCCTCGGCTTCCTCCCCGTCAGCCCCGATGATGCCGCGTACCGCTACGATGCCGCCCGCGGCGAGGTCGTAAACCTCCGCCACGGCTCGCTGCGGCAACCGAAGCTGCACGACACCATCGCCGCCGACTCGCCGCTGGCCGGCCTGCTCGACCAGTTCCCGACCCTGCGCGTGGACCTGCGCTTCCGCGAGGACGGCTTCCATTCGACGATCACGGTGGAACGCAAGCCGTAGGCGACGCTGCCAGCGTCGCCTACCTGCCAGCGTCGCCTACCCGTCGCCAAGGCAAAATTGCCGACGCTGGCAGCGTCGGCTACGCTCCCAGCCGCCTCACGTTTCCAGCATCTCCGGGAACTTCTCGCGGTACCACTGGCGCAGTATCTTGACGTCTTCCTGGGTCGGCGAGGGATACGGGCCACGGCAGCGCAGGCTGGTCTTGAGGAAGCCGCTGGCAACGCCGCCCAGCCGGTCGAAGGCGGAGTCGGTGAAGCCCTTGGGGCTGAACGTCTCCAGGAACTCGAACAGGGCTTGCAGCTTGGCGCAGCCGACGTTGACGGCGGCCCAGTTGCGTTGCTCGGCTTCCTGCCACAGGGGCAGGATGAAGCTCGGATTCCAGTAGACGACGGAGCTGCAGCCGCCGCGGGCGCCGTGCGGGCCGAGCGGTCCCCACAGGTTCTCGCCGACGAACACGTTCGTGAATTCTGAAAGCTGGGCGCATCCCAGCGGTGTAGAGCCCAGCGTGGACTCATTCGCTTTCACCATGATGTAACCGGGGACTGCGTCCTTGATCGCGCGGTGCTGGTCGAGCGTCAGTGATTTCTTGCAACGCCGCGTTTCGTAGATGGATAGCGGCAAGCCGCCGGAGGCCCGGCTGACCTCGCGGAAGAAGGGTGTCACTTCCTTGTCCGCGACCTCCATCCAGAACGGCAGAGTCACCTGAACGGCGTCGGCGCCGATCTCGGCAGCGTAGGCCGCGCGCCGGCAGGCGCCGAGGGTATACGTCGAGCTGACACCTATCATGACGGGCTTGCCGCCGGCGTGTGCCTCCTCGACGGTCGCGCGGGCTACTGCTCGGAATTCGTCCATCTCCATGGCGTAGAATTCGCCCGTTGTGCCGCCGGTGTAAATACCCGGCATGCCTGCCTTGCAACAGCGGGCGATGTCGCCACGGTAGATTGCCTCGTCGAACTGATCGGTATCGGTCCATGCCACTGGTAATCCCGCCCAGGGGCCGGTCATGGTTTCACGCGTCAGCATTGCTGTGTCCTCCGCTGGATAGCGTAGTATGCGCAGCGCTAGTTGTCTTGATCCGAGTACCGCTCATGTGGCCTGCCGGCGGTCTTGCTCGCCTCTCGAAACAACGAGCGTACCTTGCGGGCGACGATCCAGTCGGCAAGGCTGGGCCATAGCCGATTGACGAGGACGATCAGCTGACCTTGCCAGGTCAAGCACGTTTCGTGCTTGCCGCGTTCCAGCGATTTCAGTGTGCTCCAGGCGACCTTCTCTGAAGTCATGCCTTGCATGTGCTGCAGCGGCATGAGGGCCCGGCTTTCGAGCAGGTTCTTGCCGAAATTCGAGCGGGTCAGGCCGGGACAGACGACCAGGACGTCGATGCCGTCGCAGGCCAGCTCGGCGCGCAGGGCCTCGCTGAATCCTTGCACCGCGAACTTGCTGGCCGAGTACTCGGCGCGTGCCGGCAACGCCCGCTTGCCAACGATGGATGAGATATTGACGATGGCCGGCCTGTTGCCGCACCTGAGAAGGGGCAGGCAGACGCGTGTCGTCTCCGTCAGGCCGAAAAAGTTGACCTCAAACACTTTGCGCAGCCGTTCGCTGTCGGCGTCGGCAAAGTGCCCGGTGGCACCGACGCCGGCGTTGTTGATGAGCACGTCCAGCCCGCCGAATCGCTCCCGCGCCGTGGCGACCATCAAGTTCCGATCGCTCGCGCTGGTGACGTCGGCGCGCAGGACCTCAAGAGGCCGGCCCTGACGGCGCGCCTCGGCCGCAAGATCGTCCAGCAACTCTGCCGACCGCGCCATCGCCAGCACATGCCCGCCGCGCTTCGCCGCGAGCAGTGCCAGTGCCCTGCCAATGCCCTGCGAGGCCCCGGTGATCAGCAGCCGCGCGCCGGCAATCGCTCGTCGTTGTCCCAAGCTACTGGCTCGCCTCCACCGCCATTTGATGGAAGAAGTGCGTCACCTTGTCCTGGTTCTTCAAGAGCCAGTCGATGTCCGGCTCGTTGCGCATCGCCTTGTGGATGGCCTTGGCGGTCGCCTCGCGGTGTGTCCCGAAGAGGATGTTGTAATCGACCTTCTCGTCGAGCACGGCGGGATCGAGCCAGACGGAGGCAATGATGCCGAGATCATTGACCTTGTTCTTCGGGATGCCGCCGGCGCGGACGGCATCGAGCACGCCGTTGGCGATGGCCGCCTGCACGGTGCCCATGAGAATATTGGTGTAACGCGACGTGGTGACCGTGACCTTGCTGACCATGAGAGTGACCGGCCGGACCTGCACATCACAATTGAGAATGGCAAACACGCGCGAATGCCCCTTGACCTGGTCGCCCAGCAGGTTGGCGATGGCGTAGCCGACGGGGCCATCCAGTTCGCCGATCACGACCTCCGGCTCCGCTGCCGACCAGCCCGGCTCCGCCTCGACGAGCGCCTCGCCGGTGCGCAGAACGATGCGGCCGGTGGATCGTGCTTTCTTCACGGACTTCTTGGCCATTGCAAAACCTCGTTTGGGAATTGTGACAGGAAGGCGTCGCGAAACTGCAATCTTATCCACAGCGCCGGCCAGGACAATTGATCACTGGTCGCGTCACGCCATTTGCCATCACTGGAATCCTGACCTATATTTCCGCAAGCCCCTGCGATGACAGGCCGTTCCCTTGTCCGCGCGGCGGTGTTTCGAGCCACGAGGCGATCCACGATGCGAGAAGACCGCAAGAAAGTCTGGATTCACGAGTTTCAGACCAGGCTGCTGATACGCTTCGGCTTGTACTGGCTGATTTTCGTGGTCACGTTCATGAACCTGCTGTTTGCCTGGCGGCTGCTGTCCGAGGGGCCGGGCAACGCGCTGGAGCAGTATGTTCAGTTCCTGACCGACTACGCGCCGGTGCTCGCATGCCTGGCGATGATGCTGCTGCTGATGGCCTGGGACGCGGTCAAGTTCTCGCATCGGCTGCTTGGGCCCGTTTATCGCATTCGCAAGACGGTGCAAAGCATCGCCGACGGCGAGCCGGTCCGCCCCGTCAAGTTGCGGCAACGCGACTACCTCACCGAGTTTCGCGACGATTTCAACCGCATGCTTGAAACACTGCAGAAACAGGGCGTACCGGTCTTGAAGCCGAACGACCCCGCGGATCAGCAACAACAGACGGCATGAGCATCACCTGGCTACTTGACGGATTACTTGACGGGACGGCTTCATGATCTTCTCCCTCCTGAAGTGGTTGACAGCCCTGTGTCGCATGGCCGTCGCGCCGACGGCAAGCAATCGCCGGACGCCCGTACGCAAGGGTGCCACCGCACTGGAGTATCTGTTCGTCATCTCGTTGATACTGGTCGTGCTCATCGCGGGCGTGCAAAGCGTTGCCAACAGCACCAAGGGGCTGTTCAACAAGTCGAACGACGCCACTTCCAAGAAGTCTAATTAGGGCTGCCCTGCCTTTACCAGAAACCGCAATCAGAAGCGGTACACGCTGCCAGGCCTGACGGTTTCGAATCCGGTCAGGGCGAGAGCCTGCAACTCGGCGATGACCTGCGCTTGAAAGCGCGCCTTGATGTGCACGGCAATGAACCTGGCAGGCCTGTTGACCTTGCGAACCTCGCCGGCGAACAGCTTGGGAGTCAAGTGACCGGCTATGTCGGCGAGTCGTGCTTGTTCGTCAGGAAATGTCGCTTCGAGAAAGATTGCCTTCAGGTTGGCTAGCCGGTTGGCGCGATGCCAGATTTCCTCGGTCGGGCCCGTGTCGCCGGGCATGACGACCGCCGCGGCGGCATCCTCCACGATGAAACCGAACGTCGGCACCGAGTGATGCACCGGTACGGGAGTGATGCTCAATCCGCCGCAAGACACCGCCTGCCCTGCGACCAGCGGGTGCAAGCGCAACAGCGATTCTCCCTTGCGCGACATGCCGATGAAATCCGGCCACAAACGGTCGTTGAACACGTCACGTTGCAGCGAATCAAGGACCTCGGCGCTGCCGTAAACTGTCACCGGCGCCGCACCTTGGTCGAAGACGTTCTCGAGAAAGATGGGCAACGACGCAACATGGTCGATGTGGCTGTGCGATAGGAATACGTGCCGCACACGCGTCTGCTCGGCGGGACTGCCCGCGAAGCCGAGGCTGCCGGCATCGATGGCGACGTCGTCGTTGATGAGATACGTCGTCAAATAGTGGTACAGGGTCTGAGCATCGTGGCCCAGGCCGGTCGGCGCCAGCGTGATGTTCACGGACTCAATCTCCTCGCCTCGTGCGGCAGGGAAATGAAGGTTCGCCGGGCAGCCGCAGGCTCGTGCCGGGAAGGAGCGCCTGCATTGCTGATTGTAGCGGAGCGGTCGGGGAGATTGCAACTGCCTACCAGTCTCCAAGTCGTCCAGTCTCAACCGAGCGGAGGCCGATATCCCGCAAGCGGAGTGGCATCAATGGGGCGTCGCATTTGATTCATTGTGCCAGCCGTGCGCGGCAAGTTCCTCGATATGGCGGGCGATTTCCGCGGCGCTGGCGGGTGATTTCAGTTGCGGGCCGAAGATGACGTGGATGACACGACCGCGTGTGCGTCGCTCTGTGGAATCGTCGCCGCCCACCGGACCGCAGTAGACCGGGAGAATGGTCGTCTGGCCATTGCTGGTCAAGTCGGCAAGCAGCCTTTGGATGTTTTCCGTGACGGCAGCATCAGGAGCGCCGACAGCCAGCAGATCGTCGCGCTGCACGGCCTGGCGGCCCGCTTCGAGAAGGCCGGCGAGGGTTGTCTCATCGATGGGCCCGGGCTTGAGCACGTGGAATGACGTACCCGAGACGAGGCGCACTACCGGCGCGGCCGCCCGCTCGTGCTCGTTCTCCACAAGAATGAAACGTGTGCAGCGGTCCGTGGCGGACACGACCTGCAGAGCACTATCGATGGTCGCGCAGTTGCTCGCCAGGATCACTGGACCGCGCGTCGGCAAGTGTTGCATTCCGGCCACGCGAATGCGAAACCGGCCCAGCGACCGCAGCCAGAACGCCGAACGTGTGATGAAATCCGGCAACTGACGGCACAATAGCAGTAGAATCCCCAGTGCCATCAAGGCGGCGCCGAGGAACAGGTAGCGCGGCAATTTCTCGTTATCGTATACCTCCTTGAGCGGCGTTCCGGCCCGGCGAATCCGGTAATGACGGGCATCGTGCAGATCGTAGCTGCTGATGACGACCTCGTCTCCCTTGCTGAGCCCGCCCCCGGCCAGCTCGAACAAGCCGTCCTCAAAGGATGTCGGCACATCGACGATGATCGCCTCCATCTCCTCGTCGTCGGCCTGCTTGACGCTCTTGGCTCGAAATGGCATGAGGACGCCGGTCCTGGCTTCCTCAATGAGGATCACGGCAGGGCGGCCCTCCTTGTTGTAGCCGAGCTTGACCAGGATGCCGGCGGCCACGTTGTCCTTCTGCGGCACCTGGGGCGTTAGTCCGACCCGCTGACTGCCAAGGACCAGGACAAAGAAGAGCAGCGATGCTGCCATGGCCCCGGTGACATTGATGAAGTTGCTGGTGGCGATCAGGTCTCCCTTGCTGGTCTTCGGCGCGCGGTGCTGCAGCAACGTGTAGAGCGGCACCATGTAGAAACCGCTGCAGAACCCAAGGATGATCAGGATCACGACCAGCCCGCTCGTCCAGTCCATGACCGCCGCGGCGATGCTGAGCGCGACTGCCATGCCCAGCGTCCCGAGAGGCACCAGCCCCAGTTCCACCTTGCCGCCCGAGAGAAACCCGGCCAGAGGCGTGCCCAGCCCAACGCCCAGCGCGACCGTCGCCACCACCAGGCTGGTCTTGAACTCGCTCCAGCGGGGGTTGCGCGTCTCGCCATGCATGTACATCGCCGCGCGCATGTACGACACCATGAATATGAAGAACGCGATTCCCAGCACCGCCAGGATCAGCGGCTTGGACCGCAACAGCGTGCCCAGGTTCTGGAACAAGGGCTTCAGCAGATTGCGCGGAAACAAGCGCTCGGGATTGGCGGCTGGCAAGCGTTCGATCATGAGGCTGGCAATCGCGCCGATGATGGCCAGCAGCAAGAGGATGCCGCCGATGACCCACTCGCGATCCCGAAACCACTCGGATAGCAGCCCTCCCGAGACCGTGCCAAGAATCGCAGCCAGAAACGTGGTGGATTCCAGGATGCCGTTGCCACGCGACAGCACGTGCGCTTGCAGCATCTCCGGCATGGCGCCGTACTTGGCCGGGGCAAAAAACGCGGCATGCGTGCCCATCAAGAAGACGGCGGAAAGCACGAGCCACGCTCCGACTGGCTCATGCAGCACCGACCCAAGATAAAAGCCGCCCAGGGCCACCACAGCGATGGCGATCTCGGCCATCTTCCAGAGCACCAGCGCGGTGGTCTTGCTGAATCGGTCGGCGAAATAGCCCGCCAAGGTGCAGAACAGCGCCCAGGGCGCGTAGAACAGAATCGGCATCAGCGAGATGGCCTGTGCCTCCGTCAGGATGCCCTGATGAATGGCGTAGAACATCGAGGCAGCGTGAATGGCCTGGTCGTTGAACCCGGCCAGGAACTGGGCCACGATCAAGCCGCTGAAGGTGCGGTTCCGGAGAGTGTCGGCCGGCTGAAAAGCCATCGCGAGTCAATCTTGTCAAGCGAATCAGGCAAGCAGGCTATAGTTCTATCTCGCTACTATAGCGAACGCGCTTCGCGGCGGCGAGACGCACGCAACCGGGGCGCATTCGCTTCCGCCCGGCGGTTCAGGGCGAATGAGGCCGCGAAACACGGAGCCGCAAGCCAGGTCACGGCACAAGAACCGCCTGAGGCGGAACTACGAACGTGTCGCTGCTGAATCGCTGACCCTGCGCCAAGGGCGGGTCTCCCGATGCCAGGAGACCCGCCTACTCAACCCGACAAGAGGAAAAACGCCATCAAAGCTGATCGAGAAACGCGACCAGGTCGCGCTTCTCCGCCTGGGTTAGCTGCGTTTCGAGGATCAGGTTGAAGAACTCGACCACGTCTTCGAGCGTGAGCAGCCGGCCATCGTGGAGGTACGGCGGCGACTCCTTGATGCCACGCAGCGTAAATGTCTTGATCGGCCCCTGGGCGGTGGCGACCATGCCATTGATCCGCTGTGGCTTGTAGAAGCGTTCCACGCGCAGATTGTGCATCGAGTTATCGGTGTAATACGGCGCCGGGTGGCACATGGCGCACTTGGCCTTGCCGAAGAACAACGCCTGGCCACGCATCTCCGGCGAGTCGGCCGAAAGCTTCTTTGGATTCAGCTTGCCGTCCAGTCCGAGATTGGGCGCCGGCGGGAAATCGAGCAGGTCCTGAACCTCGGCCATGAAGTGCACCTGTGTCGAGCGGTTCAGGAAATTGATGCCCTTGGCGATGGCGGTGAGCGGATCGCCGTCGAAGTAGGCGGCAAGCTGCTCGAACTCGGTGAAGTCCTCCACGCTCTTCATGGCGCGCTGCGAGCCGAAGATGCGCTGCACGTTGACGCCGCGCAAGCTGACGGTATCGATGCGGCGCCGGTGCGACTGCGGGCGTATGTCGCCGACCAGGTGCGTCGCCGACGAGGTGTGGCCGTTGACGTGGCAATCGAAGCAGGCCACGCCCTGGCTGGCGATTTCCGTCTTGCGATCGTGCGTGGCGTTGAATTGCTGTTGTGGGAACTGCGTCACCAGCAAGCGCATGCCTTCCAGGTCCTTGGCGTTCAAGATGCCCTGGAACAGGTCCTGGAAATTCTCGATGGTGACGACCTTGCCTTGTGACACGTCGCCGAGGTCCGGACGTGTCGTCAGGAACATTGCCGGCGGAAACTCGGGCAGAAAATGCTCCGGCAGATCGAAGTCGAGATCGAAGCGCTCGAGGCGTTTGAACTGCTTGATCTGGTGCTGTGGAAATACCATGCCGCCGACTGGATGATTGGGGTGCGGCAAAGGCAGGTAACCCTTGGGGAACAGTCCCTTGTCGCGGATGTCTTCGGGCGACATCTTCGCAAGTTCCTGCCAGGTGACGCCAGCGGGCAGCCGGGCGGTCGGGCCGACGGGTACAGGCTTGCCACGTGTCATCTTGGTACGCTTGCTGACCTTGCGCGCGAGGTCGTAACGCTCTTCGAGCAGCGCCTTCTGCCGGGCCATGACCTCGGCCTTGCCGGCCTTGTCCTTGGCCATCATGTCGGCAAAGGTCTGTTTGCCGATCAGCACGGGCGAGATCTGGTCGTAGCTGGTCTTGCCGACCTCACGCTTGGGAGGCGGCGCGTCGTTGTTCGGCTGGGTCAGCGATTGCCCGGCCAGCACGAGGGCCAGCCCGGCACCAACAATTCCGGCCAACCACAGCCGAGGATTACGAATTCTCGAGTGTCGCATGGAGAGCCTCCTGTAAAAATGGCCGCTCGCGTCCTGGCGCGCATCGGCGCGTCGGCACGCGGTGCAGATGTCCTTCTAGCCATGCATCTTCTATAAGTGAAATATATAATTGCTATTCTTTCGATAGGATCCGCCTATGGCAGGATCCGCCTATGGAAATGTCGCTATGGAGCTGCAGCAACTGCGCTACTTCGTGGCGGTGGCGGGCACCGGGAGCTTCAGCCGTGCAGCGGAGCGCTGCCAGGTGACGCAGCCGTCGTTGAGCCAGCAGATCGCAAGGCTGGAAGGCGGTCTGCGGCAACGACTCTTCGACCGCACCGGCCGGCAGGTGTTGCTCACCGATGCTGGCCGACTCCTTCTGGCGAGTGCCGAGGCCATCCTCGCCGCCGTCGAAGACGCGGAGCGCAAGCTGCGCGAGAGCGACACACTGGCGGGCGGCCAGGTCACGCTTGGCGCCTTGCCGACCATCGCGCCCTATTTGCTGCCGCGCGTCCTCAAGAAATTCATGACCCGCTTTCCCGGAGTCGAGATCACGGTGCACGAGGACGTGACCAAGCATCTCCTGGAAGGCATCACTGCCGGCGACCTTGATCTGGCACTGATCGCGCTGCCCGTCCCCGACGAACGGCTGCACGTCGAACCGCTGCTGACCGAACCGCTGCTGCTGGCGTTGCCGCCCAGACATCGGCTGCTCAGGCGGCGCCGCATCGGGCTCAATGACCTGCGGACGGAGCGCTTTATCTTGCTCAACGAGATGCATTGCCTGGGCGAACAGGTGGTGAGTTTTTGCCGGGCCAACGAGTGCCATCCGCGCGTCGGCTGCCGGAGCGCGCAGATTTCGACCATTCAGAACCTGATCGCGCTGGGCCAGGGCGTGTCACTGCTGCCGGACATGGCCCGCAAGGCGGACGTGAGCCGCCAGTTGCCATATCGCCGCCTATGGGGCGCCCAGCCGACGCGCACCATCGCCGTCATCCGCCGCAAGTATCGCTCCACGGGACTGGCCGTGGAGCGCTTCGTGGGACATCTGAAGAAGGAATGCAGCTGACGGGGCTGACGGTCATTTCTCCCGGTACAGCAGCGCCGGCGCCAGCATGCCGCCAGTCCCCAGTTCGTTGAAGAAGGTGCGCGTGCACAGGATGGCGATCTTGTTCGCTCCCGGCTGGAGAGCCGTGGTGATGTCGAAGGACACGGGCTGGCAATAGCCGTCGAAGTCCGCGCTCGATTTGTTCTTGGCATCCACGAAGGGCACATGCTTGCCATTGATGAACACCTTGGCCGTACCGTCCGTCGCACCCAGCCAGAGGTAGACCTTCTTGCCGGCCGGGACGGCAGGGACATTGACCTGCGTGCGGTACCACATCGACTTGAACCAATCGTGATAGCCGATCGTGGACCAGGTTTCCAGGCACACGTCTGTGGTCTTCCATGCCTTGTCGTCGAAGTCAGCCCTGGCCCAGCCGAGCGACTCGCCCTTCTTGTCCTTGTCCGCCTGGTAGCGAAACTCGCGGAGCGGCTTGGCAGTCAACAGCTGAAACTTCGAGGCAATGCGATTGGCATCGTCGTACGTCTTCTGATAGAACTCGCCGAAGTATCGACCATTCACCGTGTCATCGCCGGCCCAGGATGCGTTTGTGAAGCAATGCTGGTGCTTGTACTTCTTGCCGAGGGCCGAGACCCGCTTGCGCCACGCGGCCGCCTCGCCGGCCAGCTTGTCGAAACGCCCTTCCGCCTGGTCGTAGCGAAGCTTCATGAACAGTTCGAAGAGCGACAGAGACTCGTTGGCCAGGGCGACGCGCTGCTTCTCGATCGGCGACTTGCAAGCGGCGATGGCGTCGTTCAGCAGTTGCCGGGCCTTCTTGAGCCGTTCGCGCGACCAGAAGCGCATGTAGGCAAAGCCGCAGCCGGAGTACTCCGGCGTCGTGGTCCAGACGTCGTCCACGAAACTCCAGTAGGCGGCCATCGGCTTGGCAGCGGCGCCGTAGAATCGCGTGTTGATCTCGTCGATGATGGCGGCCGGCTTCAGGCTCGGGTCCCAGGCGAGGCGGCAACCCATCCAGTTGGCGTGCATGTGCGTCTCGAAGTTCGGCGTCGTTTCCGGCTGCCAGAACTTGCACTTGTTCTTCATCACGAACGGGATGTCCAGGCTCCAGCGCTTGAGCATCGGCATCGGCGCCGAAGTCTCGGCAAGGTTGTCGGCGTAGCAGTACATCGAGATCTCCTTCGACGCCTTGGCCCAGCCCTCGACCAGGTAGCGCAGTTCCTTGGCGCCGTGCGCCGAGTCATCCGTCATCGAATGATAGCGGCACAGCGCGATGGGCGCGATCTGCGGCACGATGTTCGGATGCAGCTTCTCGCGCACTGGCGGACGGATGTACTGCGCGTAGGCGAGCATGCCGAAGAGCACGTCCGGCTGCTTGGCAGCCACCTTGGTGGCGATGCGGTTGCACAGCACCATGAGCCGATCGGTGAGCGACACGACTTGCGAGGTTGGGTCGAAGTCGCCGGCGTCCAGGGCCTTGTCCTCCTTGGATTCGTCGAAATCCATGCCGTCGTTGGGCGAAAGTGAGTACGTAGGCTCGGGGGCAGTGGCATGCCGGTCCAGGATGCTTTTCGCAATGTGATCGGCCAGGGTGGCGCTGCTCCACTTCAAGCGCACGGGGTTTGGCTTGCCACCCACCACGCCGACCCACTCCGGGTGCTTTTTACGATCTTCCTTGCTGACGTACATTTCGAGCGCGTGGCCGGCGGACAGCAGCAAGCCGCCATGTCGGTTGCGCCGCTTGAAGGCATCATCGGCGTACCAGATGCCGCGATATGTCGTGCCGGGCGCCGAGGAGAAGTCCAGCTCCGGTAGCGCGATGGTCTTGGTTTGTGGAACCACTTCACCCAGGTCGCTGGGCATGTACCAGCGGCAGCCGAGCCGATCCAGCAATTCATAAACAGCGTAGCTGGCGGCCAGATCGGACTCGCCCAGCAGTCCCACGCCTCTCGGCGAGACGACGACGCGGAAGCCCTGCCTGAAGGGAGCCTTGATCTTGCCGGGACCGAAGGTCTTTTCGGCCAGCGCGCCGATGAGTATGGCGAGTTGCTTGCCGTCCGTGGCTGGCGTGGTCGCGATCTCGACTTTCGCGCCGGAGATCTTGCCCAGGTACAGCGCGAGGTCCTTGACCGACTCGCGAAGCCGTTGCCGTTGCCGCTCCGCCTCCAGGGCCGGGCCCTTGAGCTTGTTGACATCCTTGTCGCCTGCCATCCCATCTGCGGCTACACGAATCGCCGCCTGCGGCCGGCCATCCTGGATCAGCACGACATCCGCGGCCGTCACCGGCGCTATGAAAAGCACAAAGGCGGTTAGCGTGAACACTGGCCTTATCGCGATCATGATGCCTCTCCTCTGCCTGGAAACGCCCTTGCCTCTGCGTCGGGCTGTGCAATTGATCTAGGAGGTGGTACACGGCGCGGCAAAGACGCCCCATCGAGACAAGCGATTGACACACGCCCGACATTTCGTTATTCCAGCCGGCCGCACTGCCGATGCATTACGCTAGGACCATTACGCCACGCCTTGGCGGCGCCGGCGGCAATTCGGCAAATCTGGGGAACAAGGGAGGAATGAACATGGCCTGTCATCACGGGAATCACGAGCACAAGCACGGCCCTAATTGTGGGCACACCGGCATCATGCACAAGGGACACGTCGACTACCTGCACGACGGCCATCTGCATCACCAGAACGGTGGCACGGTCGAAGAACATTGCCTGGAGGTAAGCGGAATCAACCCCGCCGTCTGCACGCCGCATCACAGCTGCGCCGGGCATGAGAAGGGACACAAGCACGGCCCCAACTGCGGCCACGCCGCCATTCCGCACGGCGACCACATCGACTACCTCGTGGACGGCCACCTGCACCATCCGCACGGCGACCACTGCGACGACCATGGGCCGGTGCAACGGGCTTGATCGTCCATCTCCGGGAGTGTTGACGCCCGCAAGGGCGCTGGGTCCTTTGGCCGGTGACTGTGCGCGCGACCTGCTGTGTGCGCTCGTGCAGCCAGCACCTCGGACTGCACGAAGAAGAGCGAGCCGGGCGGCGAAGGTAAAGAGACCTTCACCATCAGTCCCTCGGCCAATGCCACAACGGTCACGCCGGGAGCACGAGAGAATGTCACGCTGACGATTCGGCCCTCGCGCCGATTCAAGCAGACCGTGAAGCTGGAGGCCAAGCCGTTGCAGGATGGCGTCAAGCCAAGCCTTGAAGAGAAGGAAGTCACCGTGGATGGCAGCAACCGCGACATCAAGCTGACCGTGGCAGCCGTCGATAGCGCCGCGGCTGGCAAGTACGGCATCCGCGTGACGGCCACGCCCGAAAAAGGCGACCCCACCACTTTCGATCTCGACGTCAATGTCGAGCGCAAGCGCGAAGACAAGTTTGAGATAACCGGCCCGCTCACCTCCACCAACGTCACCCAGGGGGACAGCAGTACCGCCACCGTGATGCTGCGGCCATCACGGGAGTTCAAGCAGACTGTCAAGCTCGAGGCCAAGCCACTCGAGGACGGCATCAAGTGCGAAATCCAGGACCGATCAGTGAAGCTCAACGGCGAAAACCGCGAGATCAAGTTGACCGTGACGGCGGACAACAACGCCACCGTCGGCAAGCGCAACATACGTGTGACCGCAACTCCCGAGAGCGGCGGCCCCAGCTATGTGGACGTTACCTTCAATGTCAAGAAGAAGTAGAAAGGAACCTTTCCCATGCAAGCCAGTTTTCAAGCCCGCCGAGTCTCGAAGCCTCGTGCGATCGTCCTGCGCGATGCGGCCGGCAAGGGCTGTATTCTGCTGTCGACCTTTCAGGGCACGATTGTCATCGCGCCCAAGGGGTCGCGAACGGTGGAAGGCAAAGTGCTTTCGACCGAGGAAGCCAGCTACGAGTTGCAGCCGGTATGGTGCACAGAGTCCAAGGCCAAGGTCGAAGAGGCCCGCAAGCGTCTCGGCCTCGATGAGTAGTGACTTTGGACGCCAATCGGTTGAGAGGCGACGGTTCTAGTCCGGGACCGTCGCCTCTTTTTTTGCCGCTGTACCTGCTTTCGCAAAAGGGAAAAAGGCCGGCACGACCTTTGCTTAGTCCATCACAGCGAGTTCGGCAAAAGCGTGTGTTTTTGTGCGGAAACAAACTCGCGGCATCCTCACCACTCATGTTTGGGCAGATTGTTGCTCGCAATTGCGCATCATCTTGCCCACGCGTGATCGCAGCTAGGGAAGGAGACATCATGCTCGTTCTGTCAAGGCGCGTCGGCGAAAAGATCAAGATCGGCAATGACGTGCTCGTCACCATCATCGCGGTCACGGGCAACCAGGTCCGCATCGGCATCGATGCGCCCCCCGAGATGACGATTCTGCGTGAAGAGCTGGAGCCATTCGCCAGAGACGAACGGCCGACGCTCGACCGCGGGCATTCCCGCAGCCGGGTCTTGGTTCATACATGACAGGCAGACGACCCGGGAAGGAATGGGTCGAGGCAACGCCAACAGCGATCATTTGCCCTTTCAATTCCGAAACGGTTCGATCACCACGATTCGACAAGGAGCATCCCATGCGCATGGCAATGATGATTGGCGTCATTTTGATTGTGGCGAGCGTGCTTTTCCTCGGCTACCAGGGCGTGACTTACATCACGACGCGGGACACCGTGGCCCGTGTCGGCCCCGTCGAGGTGCAAACGCAGCGAGACCATCCCATCCCGCTCGGTCCAATCCTGAGCGGCGTCGCCCTGGTCGGCGGCATCATCCTAGTAGCAGTCGGCGCGCGGCGAGGCACGGCATAAGGCGACATTAAGAGGCTGACCGCTATCGCCATCGGCTTGTCGAAGGCACGCAAGAAGGGCGCCAGGATACCGGCGAAGCGACGCAAGGCCGGCTAGTCACTCACCTATGCCGACGGGCGAAGAGTAGCCGCCTACCGGGCACGGATTTTGCACCCGCTACTTTGGTGAAACGCCCAGGATCCGAGCCATCAAAAGAGGAGGCGAAATGTCGTTGAATTCCTGGAATCCGTGGAACGAACCGGCGCACCAACTGGCACGCACTGTCGCCTGGATACGACAGTTCAAGTCACGTGGCGCCATTGCCGTGCACTTTCAGGATGAAGCCGTGCTGCCCAGAGCGATCGAATCCGGGCCAATCATCATCGGAATCTTCAGCAACGAGCCCGTCTTCGCGAATCCCAAGGGTCAACTCATGGTGGCTTGCGTCCGCCGCGAGTTGAAGGAGAACGGTCTCGAAGAACTGGCCTTTGGCTTCAGCGAGGACCTGGGCACCTGGGCGATGATGCTGGCTGCCAGCGACGAACATGAAACCAAGGTGGGTCGCGACTTCCACCGCGAGTTGTTATTGATCGAGTTGGAGAACATGCTGTGGAAGGCTCGCAATCGCGTGTATCAGTGCGCCTGACCGGACCACCCAGCCGCGCGCGGTTGCCAGCGCCAACACTGCCCGCGAGATGCTCGAGCAAGCGCTTGCCGCGGAAAGACTGGCCATCGCGGATTGCAACGAGCGCAGCAAACAAGCAGAATCCTTTGGAGACGTCGGACTGAAGGGGGATCTCGAGAATCAGATCGCGGATGAAACGCGACACAAGGAGGAAATCGAGCACATCCTGGCTGGCCGGTCGCCAAGACTGTCAAGAACAGAAGGAAGCTTGCCACGTCGAGTGTCGCTTGAAACCGGTGACCGCCAACTGTCGCGGCTTTCTGCTCTGCCGAGCGGCTGCTTCTCGCGAAACCACTGACATTGACGGAATACCCGGGCTGGATAGAATCACATAAAGTGAGTTGTCGGCAGTATTTCCGCCGTTTTTCCGTGAAAGCATCCGTGCACGGACCACTTCCTCCTTGCGTTGCGTTGCGCGACGTGTAAGTCACCCGCACGATCCCGCCAAGTCGTTTATCCGGCTAGAGGCAGGCTGGTGGGGAGGATGAGCGTAAATAAGGTTGACGACCTTGGCGGATAATCTGCGGGCTGGGTGAAACGGCAAGCAGGCAAGTTGACTTCGTCAAGACGGCCGTGAAATGACGAGTTCCTCAAGGTTCGGCACTCTGTTTCTCACGGCTATCGGGACGCTAATCGTGGCGGCATCTGCCACGCTCGTGTTCCGGTGGCTGATGCTGCCTGAGCCCGTGCAAGATGACTCGAAAGGCGAACCGGACCGCGGCTTTCGGGAATGTGCTCTGCAGTGCGGCTTGAATTTTCGCATGGCTTTCTTGCCCAAGGAGCAGGGCGAGAAATTCAAGATCAACCTGTACGATCACGGGTCGGGAGTGGCGATCGCCGATTATGACGGTGACGGCCACGACGATATCTACTTCGTCAATCAACTCGGTCCCAATGCTCTCTACCGCAATCGAGGCGATGGCACCTTCATCGATGTCACTCCTCAGGCCGGCGTGGCGCTTGGTGATCGTGTATGCGTGTCGGCAACGTTTGCCGACTACGACAATGACGGCCACAAGGACCTGTACGTGCTGAGCACGCGCGGCGGCAACGTGCTGTTCCGCAATCAAGGCAACGGAACTTTCAAGGACGTTACTCGCGAAGCCGGCCTGATGCACGTCGGACATTCCCAGTCCGCCACGTTTTTTGATTACGACGGCGACGGCCGCCTCGACCTGTTCGTGACCAACACGGCGCGCTGGACGCTGGCGACCTACGATGCCGCACACCGCTATTATCCCGGCAAGTCCATCGCTGTTGGAGATGAGTTCACGAGCAGTCCGAAGGAGTCCAACATCCTCTATCGCAACAACGGCGACGGCACTTTCAGCGATGTGACCAAGCAAGCTGGTCTTTCCGGGCGCGGCTGGAGCGGCGATGCCGTGGTCCTTGATTACAATCAGGACGGCCGGCTTGATCTCATGGTGGGCAACATGTTCGGCCCGTCGCAGCTGTATCGCAACAACGGCGACGGCACCTTCACCAACGTCACGCGCGAGGCTCTTGGGCCGACCTCGTTCGGCTGCTGCGGCGTCAAGGCATTCGATTTCAACAACGACGGCAAGCTGGATCTCTTTCTGGCCGACATGCACTCGGACATGTGGATGGGGCTGGACAGGGACCACGCCTCGCTACGCCAGGCCAAGACTCATCAGCGCACGCGCTTTCCAAACCTGGTTGGACCGAATGTCATCGACCATCCGGAATACAAGAAACAGGACCAGGTCAATGCGGACCTGCTAGGCTATCGAGTGGAGGAAGTAGTCTACGGCAACACGCTTTTCAAGAATCGCGGCAATGGCAAGTTCGAGGAGGTATCCGGTTCGGCTAACATGGAAACCTTCTGGCCGTGGGGCGTGGCCACGGGAGATTTCGACAACGACGGCCACGAGGACGTGTTCATGCCTTCCGGCATGGGCTACCCATTCTATTACTGGCCCAATCAACTGATGATGAACAACGGCAACGAGACGTTCCGCGAGCGCGGTCGGGAACTGGGGATCGAACCCCCCGTACGCGGCATGTATCTGGACGAGCGCATCGGCGGAGACCGGGCTTGCCGCAGTTCGCGGAGCGCGGCCGTGGCGGATTTCGACGGCGATGGACGCCTCGATATCGTCACGAACAATTTCAATGACCAGCCGTATTACTTTCGGAACAAGCTGCCGGCTCGAAACTATCTTGCGTTTCGCTTGCGCGGCACCAAGAGCAATCGTGATGCGATCGGCGCGGTGGTCACCTTGCACCTGGGCAAGGAAATCATGGTCCGGCAGGTCGCGCCGGCCGGCGGCTTCCTGTCACAGTCGTCGCACGACGTGCACTTTGGCCTGGGGGATCGTAGCCATGTCGATCAGGTCCGAATTCGCTGGCCCAGCGGCATTGTTACCGTCATCGCCAATCCTGCGATCAATCGCCGGCATGATCTGACGGAAGCACCCTGAAACCTGGCTGCATTAATCTCGCCTTCCCCGTGACCGCACTCAAACTGGATGGTCGATGAACACAGCGAACAGCTTGCTTGGCCGCCTTGCTTTCCTTGCCGTGGCCCTGTCCAGTGCCGTGCTGCTTGGCTGGTGGCTTTTCTTCTCTGCAGAAAAGCCCGATCCCAACGAGAAATCGAACGCGAAGCAACGCGCGGGCGGATTCAAGGATGTTGCCCGCGCCTCGGGCATCACATTTCACATGTCGTTCTTGCCGAATGAGCAAGGAGAGAATTTCAAGATCAATCTCTACGACCACGGCTGCGGCGTCGCTGTCGCCGATATCGATGGCGATGGTTTCGAGGATTTGTATTTCCTCAATCAGCTCGGCGCCAATGCCCTGTACCGGAACAAGGGGGACGGAACTTTCAAGGACGTGACGCAAGCAGCCGGCGTTGGGCTCGGAGACCGGATCTGCGTTGGCGCCACGTTTGCGGACTATGACAACGATGGCCATCCGGACCTGTACGTAACCAGCACGCGCGGCGGCAATGTTCTTTTCAAGAACCTGGGCAATGGCAAGTTCCGGGATGTCACCAAGGAGGCCGGCGTCGATCTGGTGGCACACTGTCAGACGGCGGTGTTTTTCGACTACGACAACGACGGCTTTCTCGACCTGTTCGTGACGTGCACGGCTAAATGGACGACGAGTTTCGATCGTGCGGCGGGTTATTATCCGGGCCTGGGCGACCTTCTGGAAGTGGCCACCAGCCCCCGCGAGTACAACGTACTTTACCGCAACAACGGCAACGGCACGTTCAGCGACGTCACGGTCAAGGCCGGTCTGAAGGGTGTCGGCTGGGGGGGTGACACCAGCGTTTTCGATTTCGACGAAGACGGCCGCATCGACTTGCTCGTCACGAACATGTTCGGCCGCTCGCTGCTGTATCGCAACAATGGCAACGGCACCTTTTCGGACGTGACAGAGCAGGCGCTCGGGCGCACCTCGTGGGGCGCGATCGGCTCCAAGGCTTTCGATTACGATAACGACGGCAAGCTCGACCTGATGATCGTTGACATGCATTCCGATATGTGGCTGCCGCTGCACCAGCAAACCGACGATACATTGCTGGAATACATTCGCAAGCACGAGAAGATGCGCTATGAACGCGTCAGTGGCCCCCTGGTCGAACTGGACAAGCGCAAGGTCTTGCACGAGAGCAAGCTGGCAGACACGTTTCAGATCGATTACAAGCGTGTGATTTTCGGCAACACGCTTTTCAAGAACCTGGGCAACGGCCGGTTCAAGGAGGTCGCGGATCAGGCCGGGGTAGAAACGTTCTGGCCCTGGGGCATCGCCACCGGCGATTTCAACAACGACGGCTTTGAGGATGTCTTCCTGCCGTCCGGCATGGGATTTCCTTACTTCTACTGGCCCAATCGTCTACTCATGAATCAGGGCAAGGGCACGTTTGCAGAACAATCGGCAGAGCAAGGGCTGGAACCGCCTCTGGGTGGCATTCTTCAGGAAAAGAAGATCGGCGACAAGCCAGCCACGCGCAGTTCGCGCTGTGCCGCCGTTGCCGATTTTCGCAACGTCGGACGACTCGACATCGTCACCAATAACTTCAACGACATCCCCTACTACTATCAGAACCAGTTTCCGCAGAAGAACTACATCTCCTTCCGACTGCGCGGCACCAAGAGCAACCGGGACGCCATCGGCGCCGTGGCCAGGCTGCGCCTTGGCGATAAGACCATGATTCGCCAGGTCCATGCCGCCGGCGGCTATCTGTCGCAGTCGTCGCGCACGCTGCACTTCGGCCTCGGCGATCACGCACACGTGGATCGCGTCGAGATTCACTGGCCCAGCGGCGTGCGACAAGTGATGAACGCGCCGGCCATCAACCGCTTGCACAGCATGGTCGAACCGGACCAGAAGAATTGACGCGTGACAGAATTGATGCGCGACGGCACTCGTTAATACGTTCACGGCGCAATCCGCTGCCGTTCACCAAATTCTCATCGTTGTTCAGCTATCCTCTATGAATGCAGCAGCGATGCCCGCATTCCGCGAGCAAGCGCGTCAGGAACGGAGCGATCCATGCGCGGCAACGTTTTGCTTGGCTTGCTGGCCGCGTTTCTCTTCGCAGCCCTGGCACTTGCCTTTTTCATCGATCCACACCGGAGCCCGGAAGAACCGCGCGACTGGAATGAACTGGGCGCTGGCGGCGGGTTCAAGGAGTCTGCGCGGCAGGCGGGCATTGCATTTCGCATGAAATGCCTGCCAGGCGAGCAGGGCGAGGACTTCAAAATCAACCTGTACGATCACGGTTGCGGCGTTGCCGTCGGAGATTACGACGGTGATGGTTACGAAGACATCTACTTCGTGAATCAGCTCGGCACAAACGCCCTGTACCGAAATCGCGGTGACGGATCGTTTGAGGATGCGACCCGCTACGCCGGAGTCGGCCTCGGGGACCGTATCTGCGTCGGTGCTACCTTTGCGGACTACGATAACGATGGGCACGCGGACCTGTACGTTACCAGCACGCGCGGCGGCAATGTTCTTTTCAAGAATTTGGGCAACGGCAAGTTCCGGGATGTCACCAAGGAGGCCGGCGTCGATCTGGTGGCACACTGTCAGACGGCAGTGTTTTTCGACTACGACGGCGACGGTTTTCTCGACCTATTCGTGACGTGCACGGCCAAATGGACGACCAGTTTCGACCGTGCCGCGGGATATTACCGAGGCGCGGCCGATCTTGTGAACCTGGCCGGGAGTCCACGCGAATTCAATGTGCTCTACCGCAACAACGGCAATGGCACATTCAGCGACGTCACTGTCAAGGCTGGCTTGAAGGGAGTCGGCTGGGGGGGAGACACCAGCGTTTTCGATTTCGACGAGGACGGCTACATCGACCTGCTCGTGACGAACATGTTCGGGCGTTCGCAGCTGTACCGCAACAATGGCGATGGCTCATTTGCCGACGTGACGGACAAAGCTCTGGGACGTACCTCATGGGGCGCGATCGGCTCCAAGGCCTTCGATTTCGATAACGACGGCAAACTCGACTTGCTCATTGTCGACATGCACTCCGATATGTGGCTGCCTGCCGATGTGCTGGCCAGTCAGCAGGTCGCCGAATTCATGAAGAAGAACGAGAAGGTCCGTTATCCCGGGGTCACCGGACCGTCCGTGCTCCAAAAGAATCTCAAGGCGCAGGACGCGGAACGAATGATTGCCGCCCAGTTTCAGATCAAGTACGACCGTGTGATTTTTGGCAACACGCTGTTCAAGAACCTTGGCGGCGGGCGCTTCAAGGAAGTTGCCGACGAGGCCGGTCTGGAAACGTTTTGGCCCTGGGGAATCGCCACGGGCGACTTTGACAACGACGGCTTCGAGGACGTGTTCCTGCCTTCGGGCATGGGCTATCCCTACTTCTACTGGCCCAATCGCTTGCTGATGAATCAGGGCGACGGCACTTTCGCGGAGAGTGCAGCCAAGGAGGGAATCGAACCGCCGGCGGGGGGCCAGCACCTTCCAGAGAAAATCGGCAATGTGCCGGCAACGCGAAGCTCACGCTGCGCGGCCGTCGCCGATTTTCGCAATAATGGGGGACTCGACATCGTCACCAACAACTTCAACGACGCCCCTTATTACTTCAAGAACCAGTTTCCGCAGAGGAACTACCTTTCACTCCGACTGCGCGGCAGCAAGAGCAACCGCGACGCCATCGGCGCCGTAGCGCGGCTGCGCCTTGGAGACAAGACTGTCGTTCGTCAGGTCCATGCGGCCGGCGGCTATCTGTCGCACTCGTCGCGCACGCTGCATTTCGGGCTCGGCGATCAGCGCCACGTGGATCGCCTCGAGATTCAATGGCCCAGCGGCTTGCGGCAAGTGATCGACGCGCCGGAGATCAATCGCCTGCATCGCATCGTCGAACCGGCCGCAACAAGGTGATGTGCAAGCAGCGGCGGACAAGACCATGAATGAAGAGCGTTTTCTGCCACTGTCCCGAGCGAAGCGGCGACTCATCGTCGGCATCGTCCTGCTGACATTTGTCCCGGTGCTTTGCTACCTGTGGTTCAAGGAGCGGCTAGGAGATCCTGACCTCCTGGCGAGCGTCCCCGCCCTGGGGCCCGTTCCGGTGACGGTCGTGCCGGGGGTGCACCTGCTTGGGGGATTGGCTCCCGCCGCTGCCTATGTCATTGAATCCAGCAGAGGCCTCATCCTGATCGACGCCGGACTGGAACGCGACGCGTCTGTCTTGAAGGCCCAGTTGGCGGCCCTGGGCCTGGACTGGAAGCGTTTGCAAGCGATCTTCCTCACGCACATGCACCCGGATCACTCGGGCGGCGCCGAACACCTCCGCGAGCTTACCGGCGCCATCATCCATGCGGGCGGCGGCGACGTCGATGTTCTGCTTTCGCCGCCGCTGCATACTCCGGACGAGCAGCTGATCGCGCATTGGCCGTCACATTCGACCAAGGTAAATGTGCGACTGCGCCAGGACCAGACCATCGTTATCGGTGGCGTGCGCATTCATGCCCTGACCACACCCGGCCACAGCCCAGGGAGCATGTGCTACCTCGTGGAACGAGGCCAGCTGCGGATCCTTTTTTCCGGCGACGTCATCATGACGCTCGGTGGCCCCAAAGTCTCGAAATCCAAGTTGACGAGACCTCTGGGGACGTATACCGCTTACCTGTCACCCTTCTTGGGCGGCAGTGCCCAGGGGTTCCTGAACACGTTCCGGAAGCTGGCAGCGCTGCCACCTCCCGACTTGGTTCTGCCGGGACACCCCCGGATGGACCAGACGTACCGCCGTCCGGCCATGTCGCAGGAGCGCTGGCGCGCCTTGCTCGATGACGGCATTCGCGAGATGGACCGCTTGCTAGCCCGCCTTTCCCGGGACGGCGCCCTGTTTCTTGACGGCGCTCCGAGACAGGTCTTGCCCGGCATGTACTACCTCGGTGATTTCCATGGCCATCCCGTCCCCACCTGGTTTGCCGGCTCACGACTGCACCTGATTGATGCACCGGGCGGCCCGGGTCTGGGAGACTTCGTCCGATCGCGGCTGGCCCAGCTGGGAGCCAGCCCGGAATTACCCGACGTCGTGATGTTGACTTCATGCGCGCCGGAGGCCATGGCCGGCCTCGGAGAACTGCTGGCACAGGGCGGTTCGTCTGTGGTGGTTGGCAAGGCCGGCATCGAGACAGTCAAGGGCCTCTGCCCGCGCAAGACGGTTATCCAGGCGGCGGAGGAATTACGTGGCGACGAATGGTCGGCGGTCACGGCGATTGCGTTGCCGGCGCCGGGGCCGGCATCGATTGCCTATCTCGTTCGCTGCGACAAAAAGCAGGTGCTATTCTCGGGGCGCGCTCCAGCGCCGCTCAACAATCGGCTCGCCATCAAGCGCCTGGTTGGGGAACGCGACGCCCGGCAGAATGATTTCGCGCTGCGGGCCGCGCTCGATCTGCTTGCCGCACATAGGCCGGACGTGTGGCTGCCCGCAGCGTCGTTGCTCGGCTTCAATGCGCTGCTTTACGACGATGACTGGCAAGAACTCATCGAGGAAAACCGGCGCTTTATCAAGTAGTCTCGGACTATCGCGTAGCGAAGTCGTTGTACACCATGCAAAGGTCCACGCCACCATCGCGAACGTTGATCGGAGGTTTTATTTTTCTGCTCATGGCGACGTTGTTGCTTTACGGATGGCACGCTACACGCGAATCTTCTCCAGCCACCGCTGAACCTGCCGCTCTTCTTGGACCCACTGCCCTGACGATCGTGCCGGGGATTCATCTTCTGGGCGGGCTGGAGCCCGCGGCGGCGTATGTCGTGGACACCTCGGCGGGGCTGGTCCTGGTGGATGCAGGGCTCGATGCCGACGCCGGCGCGCTCAAGAAGCAGATGGCCAAGCTCGGCCTCGACTGGCAGCGGCTGCGCGCCATCTTCCTGACGCACGTGCACGGCGACCACAGCGGCGGCGCCGAGCACCTGCGCCGCGCAACGGGGGCGACGGTCTACGCGGGAGCCCGGGACGCCCAGATCCTGCGCGCGGGCAAGCCGCGCTCCGCTTTCTTCGGTTCGCTGTTGTGGCGCGGGACGGCACAGCCAACCGCCGTGGACGTGGAATTGCACGGCAACGAGCGCATCGCCATCGGCAACGCGGTCTTTCACTCCTTGGCCAGTCCCGGCCACAGCCCGGGCAGCGTCTGCTACTTGCTGGAAATGGACGGAAAGCGCGAGTTCTTCTCCGGTGACGTGATCATGTCCTTGACCGGTCACGCGTTATCGATCTCCAAGCTCAAACGGCCGCTGGGAACCTATGCCGCATACTTGTCCCAGCGTGGTCGTGGCGATGCCGTCGCCTTCCTCGATACGCTGACCCGGCTGCGCGCGCTCCCCGTTCCAGATCTGGTGCTGCCCGGCCATCCACGCAATGATGGCACACCGCAGAGCCCGCGTCTGTCGGAAGCGCGCTGGCAGGCGCTGCTGGATGACGGCATTGCCGACATGAAGCGGCTCATCGCCCGCGCGCAAGCCCATCCGCCCAGCTTTCTGGACAGCGGTCCGAAGCGGCTCTCGACTCATCTCTATTTTTGCGGTCTTCTCGAAGGCGCTCCGGTCTACGGTTTTGTGGCCGCGTCGCGGTTCTTTGTCGTGGACGCGCCGGGCGGAGCGCTGCTGACCGATTTTGTGTCTTCGCGCATGCGGGAGCTGGACAAGGCATCCGCGACGCCGGCAGCGCCAACGGCCGTCCTGCTCACGTCCGGAGGTGAGCGTGCAACGTCCGGGCTCGCGGACTTGGTGAAGCGAACCGGGGCCACGGTCGTGGTCGCCGCCGACGGCATGGCCAGGGTGAAGGAGATCTGCCCGCCCGGCACCCGGATCATTTCTGCCGCGGAATTGCCGGAGCAAGGCTGGTTCGAGGCGCGCTCCAGCGCGCTGCTGGGGCCGGGCCTGGCCACCGTGGCTTATCAGGTCGTCCTCGACGACAAGAAGATCCTGTTCTCCGGTGGACTGCCGGTACCGGTCCACAACGAAATCGCCGTGCGACGGCTCTTTGCTGACATCGAGGCGCGGCGGAGCATTGCCGAGTTCCTCGGCTCCCTGAAACAGCTCGAACAGTTCCACCCCGATGCCTGGCTGCCCTCCTGGCCCCTGGAGGGGCACAATGCCAACCTCCATGACCGCGACTGGCAAGAAATCCTGGAAGACAACCGTGACCTGGTGCGCTGATCCGTTCACACGGCCGGCCCCGATTTTTTTTGGAAAGGAACCATGGATCCAGATCATTCACAGGTCCCACGTCAGCACGAGATCAAGCGGCGGCCGATGTGCCGAGCCCTGTTCCGCAAGAGAACATGGCTGGGCATGACCGGCATGGCCTTGCTGGCTGGGACATACTTCGGCCTCGGCGAGCAGTCGCGTCCGGAGGCCCTGGTGGCGGTCGAGGGCAACCTGCATGTCGGACAACCAGCGCCGGACTTCGAACTGCTCGAGGCCGCCAGCGGCCGCAATGTGAAGCTGTCTTCCTTCAGGGGCAAGAGAGCCGTCGTGTTGATATTCGGCAGCCTGACCTGAACACCGCGACTTGGCCGGTCTGGCCAGATCTCAGAGTTGGCCCAGCGTCACAAGGGCCAGGCACAATTTTACTTCGTCTACATTCGCGAAGGACACAAGATGCTGCCGGTCATGCGCAACGGCATCATCGCCATCGACAAGATTGAAGAGGCCCGCGACTTCGCTGAGCGCTGCCAGCGCGCCAGGACCTGCGGCACGAACCTCGGCCTTTCCGTGCTCGGTGATGGCGCGGACAATGCCGCCGGCGCCGCCTACGCCGCCTGGCCGCAACGTGTCTATGTGATCGGTCTCGACGGCTTGATCACATTCAAGGGCCGATCGGGAACCATGACCGGGCAAGACTTGCCCCTGGCACTGGATCGCTTGCCAGCTCCGGGCGGCCTGGATTGACACGAATGGAGCGCAAGGCTTGGCTGATGAAAGGCGCGACGCTTCGTTCTCGCTCACGCTTACGGTTAGAACGAAACGGGCCCAGAACTAAATCGCTGAGCGATAGCAATGATCGAAGAGCAGTTCCCACTCGACCTGTTGCACCTGGCGAGCGAGCGTTTCCAGGTCTGAGCCGGTCCCGCGGACGCGCTCCACGAGATCCACGAAAGCAAAGGGAGTGGTGAACTCGAAACGAAGACCGGCAGCACGCTCCGACAGCGTCTTCAGGACCGGATGATTGCCGACGCGTCGCCACCAGTACTTGCTGTTATTCGGGTCCGGCTCGCGGCGATGCATGATGGCATGCCAGAAGCTGCCGCTCGCCGTCTCGATTTCCTGTGCGCGCTTGTGCGCTTCATCGAGAAAATCGTGATAGAGCCACAACCCCGCCAGGCAGCACAAGGCCATCTCCCGGTCACGGACAACCAGCGGCGCAAACGCGGTCTCAACCGTCAATGCTTGCAAGGCAGGCTGCATCGTCCGGTTGGGGGATCCCGGTCCGAGGGGATTGAGGCGCTTCTCGGCCAGAAGTACAGCGAGCGCCGAGCTGTAGGCGCGGTTCGAGTTCATGATGATGAGTGTTATAGTGCGCCGCCAGTCCGCCCGTCCTTTCCTGGCGGCGAATGGCTCGACTCAGCCGTCGACGCGCCGCGCGGAAGTTGCCGCGAGCCATCTCGCCGGCCAGTGCCGCCTGCTCGCCGGCCACGCCGCCGGCGTGCCGATTTCGCCGGCAGTGCCCGAGCAGCCAGCGCAGCCAGGCCTCCAGACGCACGATCGCGCCGAGCACGCGAAGCTGCCAGCGCGGCCAGTGGCGGGCGGCGTACGTCAGCAGTGAATGCCGCACCACCAGGCGAAGCATGGGCGGCACGCGCCGCCGATGCAGCGGTTCATGGTGCACGACGCGCAACGTCGGCTCGTGCCAGACCGTCCAGCCGCGGTCGCGGGCCCGGCGGCACAGGTCCACGTCCTCGTAGTACAGGAAGAAATGCTTGTCGAGTCCGCCGACGTCGTCGAAGCACTCCTTGCGAATGAGCAGACAACAACCGCTCACCCAGTCGACCTGCCGCCGCCGCCGGCTTGCAACAACCTGGCAGCGCCGCCGGCAGCGCGGCATGATCAGGCCGACCAAGCAGCGCAGCAGCGTGGGAAACCGGCCGACCGACGGTTGCAGGCCGTTATCGCCATCACGAACCTGGAAACCGACGATTCCGGCGCGCGGCGCGGATGCGGCAAGCCGGTCCGCATGGCCGATGACACCTTCGATGAATCCAGGCGTGACGCTCATGTCGGGGTTGAGCAGCAAGAGCCACGACCCGCGGCTGAGGCGAACGCCCTCGTTGACGGCCCGGGCAAAGCCATGGTTGCGTCCCCAGCGCCGTAGCGACACACCCTCGGTCCGTCGAAGTTGCGGGAGCAGCCGATGGGGCGGCGAATGGTTATCCACCACCATGATTTCCACGTCGCCGCGGGCAGCGGCCTGGCTGGACAGAACCTGCCCGGCCAGCGCCGCGGTGTTTTCCCATTGCCGATAGTTGACGACGATGATGGAAAGTCGAGGCACGGCGGCCCCGGTCGAGGCAGGAGCCGAGGGCCGAAGTGGCTGGCGAGTTTCGGTTCCGTCCATGAAATCGACTCCGAAGCAACCGCCCGGATCAATCGGGCCGCGGGCGGAACCACCAGTATAGTGCAGCCTGCCGGATTCGAGCAATGGCGAAGCGGCGGCAGTGTGTCAGTGTGACGGTGTAACGCTCGCCGCTTTACTCGGACACATGTTCTCAATATTTGTGAATGTAGAACCCTCTCTCGAGACATGGTGAGTGTCTCACTGACAACGGTTCCGCACATTCCATGTGCGGAACGCGGCACGCGGAGTGTGCCGCCTAACAATCCGAGGCGTGAGATCGCGCGTGAAGAAACTGTTGCTATTCTTGATCCTCGTGGGCGGGGCCCTGGCCGGCATCGCCGCATGGATCAACTATCCGCGGCGGATCGCCGTAAATGAGAAGATCTTCTCCTACGCGCCGGTCGAGCGCGGCCGCATGATGGAGGCCATTAGCGCCACCGGCATTGTTCACATCGAATCGACCAAGCTCCTGCTCGTCGGCAGCACGATGCCCGGCACGGTTGTCGGCGTGTTCGGCAAGGTCAATGACATGGTGCAGGAAGGCGACGTGCTCTTGAAACTGGATGATCGCAAGCTGCACCTGAAAGTCGAGGAGGCACGCAACGGGATCAAGACGGCGGAAGCGGCCCTGGCCCAGGCCAATGCGTCGCTGGCTCAGGCCCAAGCGCTGCACGAGGCCGCAAGGTTAGCGTTCAAGTACCAGAAAGAAATCGAGGCCAAGGGCGGCTTTCGCTCGGAGCGTGATCAGGCGGAAGTGAAGGTGAAGTCGGCCGTGGCGGGCGTGCAAGCCGCCGAAGCCGGCGTGAAGCTGGCCAAGGCACAGCGCCAGGGAGCAGAAATCCTCGGCCGGGAGGCGCAACTCGCCTTCGATCTGGCGCGCGTCATCGTGCCGCGCGTGTCGCGGCATGCATCGGCAAATACCCTGGCGTCGGCCGATACGGCCGCTTCCGATCTCCCGCCGCACGATTATCTCATCGTCGAGAGCAAGGTTCAGCTCGGACAGCAGGTTGGTCCCGGTGGCCCGCCGCTGTTCACGCTGGCCCGCGATCTCGATCGCATTCAGGTGCTCGCCCAGGTGGCTGAAGGTGACATCGGCAAGGTCAAGAAAGGCCTGTTGGCGGCGTTCACGGTCAGTGCCTTTTCGGATGAGAATGTCGAGTTTCGGGGCAAGGTCAAGGAGATCCGCCCGGTGCCGGCGAACGTAAAGGGCGCGATCTTCTACGACACCGTTGTTGACGTAGACAACCAGCGTGACCCGGACACAAAAGAATGGCGGCTCCGGCCGGGCATGACCGCCGCGGTGGACGTCATTCGTCGCCGGCACGACAACGTCTGGAAGATGCCGAGCGCGGCGCTCAATTTTCAGATGGAGGAACCGTATCAGTCGACCGCCGCCAAGGCGCACCTTGCCGAGTTCAAGCAGCGCGCCGATCAAGAGCACTGGCGGCCGATCTGGATCTGGGATGAAGAAAAGTCTCAACCGTGGCCGGTCTTCGTTCGCGTCGGCGGGCAGGACAAGAACGGCGAACCGGGCATCAAGGACGGCGGTTTCAACGAAGTTCTGGAATGGGAGGCCGGCCGCATACCAAGCACCAGCCAACCGCACCGCGTCATCATCGCCGCCCCGCCAGCCCAGGCTCCGGGCTTTCTCGACCGTCCAGCAAATATCAAGGTCTCCTAGGAAGTTTCAATGTTCAGACCGGAACATTGAACATTGAACACGGAACACTGATGTCCGTCATCGAACTCGACAACGTGCACAAGACCTACGACACCGGCGAGGTGCAGGTGCAGGCGTTGCGCGGCGTATCGCTGTCCGTCCTTGCCGGCGAGTTCGTGGCCATCATGGGGGCCAGCGGATCGGGCAAATCCACGCTCATGAACATCATCGGCTGCCTGGACCATCCCACGTCCGGGACGTATCGCTTTTCCGGGCGCGACATCAATCGCCTCAGCCGCGCCGAACTGGCCAACATCCGCAACCGGCAACTCGGCTTCATCTTTCAGGGTTTCAACTTGCTCAAGCGTTACTCGGCGCTGGGCAATGTCGAACTACCGCTGGTCTACGCTGGCGTCTCACCGCGCCAGCGCCGAGAAAGGGCGCTGGAGAAGCTCAAGCTTGTTCATCTGGAGGATCGCGCCAGCCATCATCCCAGCCAGCTTTCCGGCGGGCAGCAGCAACGCGTCGCCATCGCGCGCGCGCTCGTCAACAACCCGCATGTGCTCCTTGCCGACGAGCCGACGGGCAATCTCGACTCCAAGGCCGGCGCGGAAGTGCTCGGCATCGTCAAGGACCTCAACCGTACCCTGGGACAAACGGTCATCCTGGTAACGCACGACGCGGCCATCGCGGCCCACGCCGATCGGCAGATCATCATCCGCGACGGCCTGGTGGACAGCGACATCATCCGCCATCATGCCCACTGCCCGGAGCTGGAGATGCTGGACGAACCGTTGCGCACTGGCGAATGACACTTCATTGGCTGTGCCGGCTTCTGGCAAGGCTGCAGGTGCCTCCATAATCCGCGTGCTCCCCAGTGACCCGACCTCGGCTGTCACATCGTCATCCTGGCCGCGGGGTCGTCGTTACGTATCGTCATGCATAGCATCTGGCCGGACGGCAAAAAAGATCCTGCCACACGTGGTGCGGCAGAATCGGGGTCCTTGGCCCATTGCTGAAACGCAATCGCCGATCCAGGAGAATCACCCTTGGCCATCCACGAGTTGAACGACGAAGAAATCCGCACCTGGTCGCTTGAGAAGAAGGATCGCTGGTGGCTGGAGAATGTCTTTCGCGGCGATATGCCGCAGCTGACATTGCGTTCGGCCACGACGGGTATGATCCTTGGCTCGATCCTGTCCTTGACCAACCTGTACGTGGGCGCCAAGACCGGCTGGACGCTGGGTGTCGGCATCACCTCTGTCATCCTGGCCTTCGCCATGTTCAAGGTACTGGCATCGCTGGGATTGGCGGAAGAATTCACTGTGCTGGAAAACAACGCCATGCAGTCGATCGCCACAGCGGCCGGGTACATGACGTCGCCCATGATCTCCAGCCTCGCCGCCCTGATGCTCATCCAGAACCAGCTCGTGCCCGCGTGGCAAACTCTGTGCTGGATCATCGCGCTGGCGATTCTCGGCGTGCTATTTGCGTTTCCGTTCAAGAGACGATTCATCAACGACGAGCAACAACCGTTCCCCGAAGGACGGGCCGCGGGCGTGGTCATGGATTCGCTTCACCACGGCGACGCCATGTCCGGCTTGCTGAAGGCCAAGCTGCTGGTCATTTTCAGCTCGCTGGCAGCGGTCGTGAAATTCTTGCAGAGCGAGGCCATCGCCAAGGCGGGCGGGTGGGTCTGGCATCTTCCTGAGTATCTGGACGACTGGCTCTATCGGCTCTGGGGCTGGGTTCCGGAGATTCGCGGCACACCGGTCACGCAACTGACGCTGCGTCCGGAACTGGATCTCCCCATGCTTGGCGCCGGCGGCCTGATGGGCATGCGCACCGGCGCGTCGATCTTGCTCGGGGCCATCGTCAATTACGCGATCCTGGCGCCGATCTTCATCGAGCAGGGTGACATTCTGCGCAACGCGCGCCGGGCCGTGGGCTTTCGCGAGATCACCTTCTGGTCGCTGTGGTGCGGCGTGGGCATGATGACCGTTGCCTCGGTCATGGCCTTCTTCGCCAAGCCCGAGATTCTCGTCGGTGCGTTTCGCAAGTTCTGGAGCCGCAAGGACACCGCCGAGCCTTCATCCGATGTCCTGGGCCACATCGAATTACCATTGAAGGTCTCGCTGGTGGGCATTCCGCTGGTGGGCATGCTGGTCATATGGATGGCGCATGCCTTCTTCGGCGTCAACCCGCTCTTCGGCGTTCTGGCCATCGTCCTCGTGTTCTTCTTCTGCCTGATCGCCATCAACTCGACGGGGCTGACGTCGATCACGCCGATCGGTGCGATGGGCAAGTTGACGCAGCTGACCTTCGGCGTGGTAGCCCCCGGCGACAAGTCCGTGAACCTGGTAACCGCCGGCATCACGGGCGAGGTGGCCAGCAACTCCGCCAACCTGCTGAGCGACATCAAGCCGGGTTACATGCTCGGCGCCAAGCCGCGGCAACAGGCTCTGGGCCACGTGCTCGGAGCCATTGCCGGCGCCGTGCTATCGGTGCCGATCTTCTACCTGGTTTTCATCCGCGATGGCCGGGACACGCTGAGTCCTGACCGAGCGCTGGCGCCGACGCCGATGCCAGTCGTTGATTTGAATTTTGGCGAGTTCCCGATGCCGGCCGCCACCATCTGGCGCGGGGTGGCCGACGTGCTTGCCGAGGGCCTGCATCGCATTCCGCTATCGGCGCAGTGGGCCGCGCTCATCGGCATTCTCATAGCCATCGTCTTCGAGCTGGCGCGCATCCGCAGCGCCGGGCGATTTCCACTGTCTCCGATAGGCATCGGGCTGGGGTTCGTGATTCCCTTCACAACCTGCTTGACCATGTTCCTCGGCGCCTTCGTTTTCTGGATGATCGGTAGGTGCTGGAACTCGCCGGAAAGCAAGATCAGCCAGGTTGTCGTGCAGAACCAGGAGCCGATCTGCGCCGGGCTGATCGCCGGCGGTGCCTTGATGGGCATCATCGTCGCCGTCGTCGAGGTTTTTTTCCTGGGGTCGTGAAGCTGTGACGCGGCGACGGCTTCAAGCGTCGCGCATGGCTTGCTGAAACAGCTGCTCGAACTGGGGCGTCAGGCCGCCGAGTTTGGCTAGCTCTTGGCGGAGGTCTTGCAAGAAGGCTTTCTCGGCCGGGTCGATGCCGCCGCCGCCATAGAGCATATGCAGAATCTGGTATTGCTCCATGGAGGAGATCTGGCCGTCCGCGAGCAGATACTCTTTGAACATGGGAAAGAACCAGGCGTCAAAGGCCGGGCACGCCGAACGGGCGTCGCCGCGCATCTCGATGAGCACTTTCATGTCGTCGTCTGCAACTGGGCCAGGCGGCAACGCGGCCTGAATCGTTGCCAGGTCATGCTCGTCGATCCGGCCATCCTCGCCTTCCACCAGAATCTTCGACTTGAGTGGTCGCAACGCGCTCATGACACGCTCCGCAGCTTACGCAGCTTGGCAATTGTTCCCAGGCCAACTTACAGGAAGGTCGCCGCGCTGGCTACCTGGTCCGCAGCTCTTCGCCAGTGCTTTTCCCGCCTCGACATGCCGAGCCAAAATGGGTACCACGGCATGGCCATGGATGCGCACGCCAGATCGTGGGCATACATGCCACCGAGGAAACAAGACGATGCTGCGATCCCTCCAGAGTGCCTTGCGCAATCTGCCAATGCCCGGCCTTTTTCGCGCTCGTCGCCGCGTAGCCGTGCCGGCGCGGGCCAGCGCTGCCGAGATCTTCACGGACATCTATGAACGCAACGGCTGGCGCGGCAAGGAATCGGTTTCCGGCACCGGCTCCGATCCGGAGCAGACCCGTCGGCTGATCGCCGTGCTTCCGGAACTGTTTCGCGACTTCGGCATCCGTTCCATTCTCGACGCCCCGTGTGGCGATTTCAGCTGGATGCGCCATGTCGATCTCGGCAATATCGCTTATCTTGGCGGCGACATCGTCGATGACCTGATCGTTCGCAACCAGGCCCACGCGCGGGAGGGAGTCGCGTTTCGGCGCATCGACCTGCTCAACGATGTGCTGCCGGCGGTCGACCTCATTCTGTGCCGCGATTGTTTGGTGCATTTCTCCTTCGAGTACATCTTTCAGGCGCTGGCCAACCTTTGCGCCAGCAATGCAACATACCTGCTGACGACGACGTTTCCTTTGTGGCGTCGTAATCGCGTCATCCAGACCGGGCAATTCCGGCCGTTGAACCTGGAACTCGCGCCGTTCCGTCTGCCGCCGCCGTTGCGACGGCTCGAGGAGGGCTGCACCGAAGCCCGTGGCCGTTACGCCGACAAATCGCTGGGACTGTGGCGCATCGCCGACATCCGCAAGTCACTCAACGCTTCCGCGTGAACGCTATGCTGTCCGTCGCCGCCAGCGCCGACCCGGCGGCCAAACCTGCCATCGACGACTCCGTGAGAAATCTGCGCCAGCTTGCCTGCGCGAAGTGCGACACTCTCATCCGACAATCATTTTGGACGGATGACTTGCCACGGTGCATCGCGGAGTATGATTTCCCTGACAACTTCCGATTGCAAGAAGAGGCACCCATGGACAAGGAAAAACTTCGGCGGCAAGCAGGGGGACACATCGAGAGCCTTCGGCTGGCGGGGGTGGAATGGTTGCCGGCGCCCGTAGCCGGCGCCGCCCCGCCGCGCTGGACCGAGGCAGCGTCGCCGGAAGCAGCGACCGCACCGCTACAATCGCCGGCTACAATCGCGCCGGCAGCGGCCGCCGTCGTCGCCGAGATCTCGCCGGAGGACAAGCGCATCGCCTTGCAACTCCTGGCCCAGGAGGTCAGCAAGTGCGAGCGATGTCCGGAGCTGGTAGTGAGCCGCACGCGCACGGTGTTTGCCGACGGCGCTTGCACCGCGGAGCTGTGCTTCATCGGCGAGGCGCCCGGAGCGGACGAGGACGCGCAGGGAGTGCCGTTCGTCGGCGCGGCGGGGCAACTCCTCAACAAGATCATCGTCGCCTGTGGGCTCAAACGCGAGGACGTCTACATCTGCAACATCCTCAAGTGCCGTCCGCCCGGCAATCGCACGCCATTGCCCGATGAGGCTGCCAGGTGCCGCGGCTTTCTCGACCGGCAACTCGAACTCGTGAGGCCCAGGTTCATCTGCGCCCTTGGCGCCTGCGCCGCGCAGAACCTTCTGAATACGACAATATCCATCGGCAAGCTACGCGGCCGGTTTCACGATTATCGCGGCATCCCCGTCCTGGCTACCTATCATCCCGCCTTCTTGCTCCGCAGCCCGGACAACAAGAAATTCGTGTGGGAAGATATGAAGCTGATGCTCGCCAAAATGGGCAGGCCGATCCCGGCGAAGTCGTCGTAGGCGACGCTGGTAGGGCGCTGGCAGCGTTGCCTACGGGCGTTCGAGTTCGCTGGCCGTAAGGGCCCGGGCGTAGAACCGCAGATCGCGTAGCGAGCCGTTGAAGTAGTCGTGCGTGCCGAAGCCGATCTTGAGCGGCAGCGCGTCGCCGAGGTCGAAGGCATCGGCGTCGAACGGCATCGATTCCGCGACCTGCTTGCCGTCCACGTATAGCCGCAGCCGCTGGCCCTGGCGGACAGCGGCGAGCCGATGCCAGCCGGGCGACAGCTCACGGTCGTGGGTGACACACTTGCCCGCTTCGAGGGAATGGACATGCCCTGAAGGCAGTGTGCCGCAAAACAGCTGCCCCTGGAAAACGGCCACCGACCAGGCGCGACGATAGCGTGTCGCTGAGAAATCGAGCCGACCCGTCAGCGTCCAGCGGTCGCCGCCGTCGAAGCGATAGACCTCGGCGAGCGGCAGCGTGCCGGCGTAGAGCCGGCCGTTGTAGCCGGCCATGCCCATCACTTCCAATTCCTTGCCGAGCCGACCGGCGTCACGCCACTCCTTGCCGCCCGCGAGACGAAAAACCCGGCCGTTGGGCCAGGTGCCGCAGAATAGCTCGCCGTCATGGACCTCGAACGAGTATGTCTGCCCGGATTTTTCGAGTCTGCCCATGTTCTCCCAGCTCTTGCCGTCAAAGCGAAACACGGCGCAGACGTCGTAGCTGGTCGCGTACAGATGGCCGTTGAACACCGTGAGCGCATCGACGCGCTCGCCGTTCTTGGGAAGCGGACAGGCTTCCCATGTCGATTCGCCGGCGTAGCGAAAGAAGCCAGCGGGCTTGTAGAGCGAAGAAGCGTACAGGTCGCCGCGATAGACGACGAGTCCACCGACCGCCTCGGTCTTCGGCAGCTGGCCGCAATCGATCCACTTCTTGCCCCCCTCGTAGCGGTATACCTTGCCGCCGAGGTTGGCGTTGGTGGTCTCCGGCAGCGCGGAGCCGGCGAGCCGGTACCGTCCAACACCGGCGTACAACTTGCCGCGATAGGCCGCCAGGCTGGTGACGGCGTTGCACGGAGCGGGACTGCCGCAATCGAGCCAGCGCGACTCGCCGTCGAGGCGATAGACATGGCCGGCCTCGTCCTTGCTGGAGCTGTCCTTGCCGGGTTCGCAGGTGCCGGCATAGAGTTGGCCGTCGTGCACCGCCAGCGCCATCGTGTAAATCGACTTCCCAGGCCGGCCGCGGTCGCGCCACTTCGGCTCGGTGCCGGCGTCGATACCGAACTGCAGTTGCCGGTAATTCGCCTGACTCGACGGAGCGCCCGCATGGTTCTTGATGCACCAGGTCACGCCGCGCCGCTTGAGTGGATCGTACATGCTGAGGATGTCGCCAAGCACGTCGTCAAGCTTGTCGGCAGTGTGCGCCCAGACGGAGAAGGTGAAGTCGTTCTTGCCGAGGCGGAGGCGCTTGCTGGCCGGGACCTCGATGTAGCCTTTGCGGCCGGCGAAGCGGGCCGCCTTGCCCTCAAAAGTGACGCCGTGATTGACGCCGTGCAAATTGTTGCCGGAGGAATCGCGGGCGTCGCCGGCGAGTTGCCAGCGGCCGACCGGTTCGGGTTCCCCGGCCGCGGCGGGCACCCCCAGCGCACCGAACACGACGCATGACCAAAGCCATCTAAAGCTGCAAGGCATGATGCAATCTCCCGCCGTCAACGTGCTGTCTGAACCACTGTCAGTTCGCCCTCTAATAATCTCTCATAATACGATTTGACGGCCCGACATTCATGACCTAGGGTTCATCCAATCCTCCCCGCAAGAATTCATGAGGGCGCCCGAATGAGTCGTCCGTGGGCCGGCCGTCGTCATGGCGTGGCGGCGGTCGAGTTTGCCGTTGTCGTAACCGGTCACGGGTCGATATAGCTCGGAATCGTGGTTTCGGGTACTGTTGCGGTTGGCATGGATGCTCCACCGACAGTATCGGCAGAAGTGTTGGCATCGCTGCCGCCTGAAGTCCTTGCTTTGATCAAGTGGCAGGCGGAGCAGATTCGCGTGCTGACCGCGCGCGTGGCGGAACTCGAAGCCAAGCTCGGCAAGAATCCCAGCAACTCGTCGAAGCCGCCATCGACCACGCATCCGCATTACAAGAAGCCAGCAGCCAAGCCCAAATCGGGAC
>Ga0194131_10001702_pt1 | contig 37284 bp, 38 predicted proteins | sample TA2KigO120mmetaG_FD_148631 | JGI IMG/M metagenome (GOLD analysis project Ga0194131, IMG submission 148631) | Freshwater microbial communities from Lake Tanganyika, Tanzania - TA2015053 Kigoma Offshore 120m | ecosystem: Environmental > Aquatic > Freshwater > Lake | place: Tanzania: Lake...
GTTTGTGCGTAAGTTGGTTTACTAGATTCGATACTTGAGGTAGGATGACTCGTCTGCAGCCTTGGCAGATAACTTTGCCTTGTTTTTGCCATTTTCTGTAATTACTAGACACTCTTTGTCTTTTGGTGCATCAGAATATCGCAGAGTTATTGCTGCTGCAAGGCCTTCAAATTTTTCTAGCTCTTTTCCCCTAAGCAATGAGACAGGTCCAACATGATCTTGAGCCTCTAGTAAAATGTCATCTGACAACGCTAAAGCTTTTATCACTTCATTTTCATCCTTGTTTCTTCCAACCACTAGCTTTACGTTTTGATCAAATCTAAAATGTCTTCCAATCTTTAACAGATCAATATCATTTGTTGTCGGAGTTTCTATATGCTTGAAAAGATCTTTTGCTCTTATTGCAAAGGCAGGGTCTGTCAGGAGGCACCCGCCACCTGCATTTGGCGGATTTTCAATTTCGTATTCTCTTGCCATCTGTAACTGTATCCTTCTTGATCTTCCTTTAATCATTCCAAGATTTTCTCTTTTGATTAATCCATTTTTTTCTGGATCTGTAGGTGGCAGTAGTGCAGCTGATAAGGGTCTTACAATCTTTCCTTCTAATCCTGATTCTTTTTCAATTGTCTTTAATGCAGGTCCGTGCTGACTCATTGGTCTTTGACCCAACACCTCACCTGAAATTATAAAATCAGCACCAATTTCTTCCATGTGTTTTTTTGCAGCCTGAAACATCATTGCCCTGCAATCAATGCATGGATTCATGCCAGAGCCAAATCCATGCTTTGGATTTTTTAACATCTCGATATATTCATCGCCAAGATAAACTGTCTTTAGATTAACACCAAGAGTATCAGCTCTTTCTCTAATCTCAAAACCGCAACCTCGTCCGCAATCAAAATCACAAAACGGTGTCTTTATCGCAACAGCTGATACCTCAAAGCCTTGCTTTTGCATCATCTTTACTGCAAGCTGACTATCCAGTCCACCTGAAAGCAGTGCAACAACTTTGCGTTTTTCTTCCACAAACACTCAAGCTTTTTGTCTAATATACAAACTTTGCAACATACATAAATCTACAAACACAAAATCTTGCACATTGCAGAACCGCAGAAAAAACCTTCTAAAACATTGCAGGGAAATTGACTGTGATGTACTAGTTGCATTCGAGCCTGAAAATCTCTTTTATCTGACTGGCTTTTGGGGCGAGGCAGTAGGCATACTTGAGGATGGAAAGACGACAATTATTGCGCCTAAACTTGAGGCAGATCGTGCAAAAGCAGAATCAGTTGACTGTACAGTTGTAGGATCTGAGCGTGGAGCCGATCTAGTCTCTGATCTTATAGCTAGAGTCAAAAAAAAGCGAGTCTGTACAGACTGCCAAAACTATACAACAATGCAGCTTCTCAAAAAATCTGTTCCAAAGCTAAGGCACTCTACTGGTCCATTTTATGATGCAAGAATAATCAAGGATTCTGGGGAAATTTCGATTCTAAAAAAGGCATCAAAGATAATCAATGAGATGTTTGAGCTTTGCACAAATAGGATAAAAAAAGGACAGACTGAGTCTGAGCTCCAGTCAATTTTGATGTCATATGCAATGGAGCATGAGATGTTTGCAACAGGATACAGGTCAACTCTAAATCCCTTGATAATTGCCGGTGGTTCAAACGGGGCCCTGCCTCATGCGCAAGTAAGTGAACGAAAGTTTGCAAACGGGGATTTGATTGTAGTTGATCTGACTTTGCGGTACAGGGGATATATCAGCGATGCTACAAGGACATTTGGGCTTGGGAAGGTCTCTGATAGGGCAAAAGAAGTTTATGAAATTGTTAAAGAGTCACAGAAAAAGGGGCTGCAAGCTGTAAGACCAAATAGATCTTGCAAGTCAGTTGATGATGCGTGTAGAGATTATATAAAAAAGAAAGGATATGGAAAATACTTTATCCACTCTACAGGCCATGGCATTGGGCTAGAAGTTCATGAGCGGCCAAACATTAGTAGTATGAGTACTGCTACTCTGAAAAAAAATATGGCAATAACTGTGGAACCTGGGATCTATATCCAAGGAAAATTTGGTGTAAGAATTGAAGATTCTGTTATAGTTGATACCAAACCAATTTTGTTGCACAAGTTTACAAAAGAATTAATCGTGATCTAAGAAACCTCGAGTATCTTTATCTTCTAAAAGTATCTTATTTCCACCAATTTCATTTACTCCACCATAGAAGGTAAGGTTAGTCATTTTTTCAAATTCTGGTTTGGGGGATATGAATCTTATATCTTCATTAATCTTAGGATGATTATGATTACGTAATCGTAATTACCTAAAGGTAACTTAATATAGCTAAAGAGAGAAGATAATAAATGAATAAAATTTCTCTCAGGGATCATGAAATTGAAACATATGTTAACATTCAAAAAAATATTATGAATGAAAAGAGATTTCGAATTTTGTTATATTTGAATAAAGAGGAAAGTACGTGGAGCGCATTAATGAAAGAGCTTGATATACGAAATCCAAAGTTATTACATGATCACATAACAATATTAGCTAATTCTAATTTGATTAAAAAAAACTCTGAAGGATTTTACTGTCTAACAAAACTTGGCAAATCATGCATTGAAACCAATATTTCCTTGATGAAAAAATTAAATGAAAAGTGATTTTGAAAATTGAATCTTGAAAAACTTATTGGTAAAAAAATAGGAAAGTACGAAATTTTAGAAAGACTGGGTGAAGGTGGGTATGGGGTAACCTTCAAAGCTAAAGACGATCTGGGTGGATATGTTGCCATAAAAGTACTTAAAACTAAAACAGGTTCTGATTGGAAAAAAGAAGGAGAAAAAGCAGCAAGAGTTAGAGATATACCGCAAATAGCGAGTGTATATGCAGTAGATGAAGTAACCATTACTGTTGACGGTAAAGAAGAAAAAATTCGGTACATAGTTTGGGAATTCATTTCTGGAACCCCACTAGAAAGTTTGTTTTTACAAAAAAAACCGATTTCGTCAGCTACTATTGTAGATTTAACACAGCAAATCTGTATGGGCATTAAAGGTATGCAAGAGGCTGGTCTTGAGCACGGTGATCTACATTCAAAAAACATAATTCTAGTTCCTCCAAAAAGTTATGATCCAATTAAACATTATACGGTCAAAATAGTTGATTTTGGTTTAGCAAGATCAGTAAGAGAAAAATTCACAAATGATATGGAATATCTAAAACAGATTATAAACAGATGTTGGACTTTAAATCAAGAATATAATGGTCTAATTCTGGTCACTGATAGAAAATTCCACGCATTACTTACAGAATTGTTAAGGCGTATGTGTGATTCTAACCCTGAAAGAAAACTTACTGATCCCATTGAAGTAGTAAGTCGAATTGATCAAATTCAGAGAGAATCTAGGGATCAGGCTTCTGCCAAGAGCGTTAACCTCAGCCATCCTTTTGAATATCTTAGTGTTGAAGAAATGCCAGAAAATTCTGACCTAGTTCACTTTCTGTATACAGATAACGTAGCTTGGTTGCAAGAAATTACTGATTTTGGCACAACCATAGTTTCTGGACCAAGAGGCTCAGGAAAATCAATGATTTTAAAGAATATGAGATTATTGACGAAGCTTCGTTCTTCTGATTTTACAGAAGGCTATCTTCATAAATTAAAATATCTTGGATTCTATGTTCACTGTCAACACAATCTCTATTACCCTTTTGCAGGGATTTCAATCAATTATGATTCAAATACTTGTGATATGTTTGTTCATTATCTTAATCTGTTATTCACAGCTGAAATTCTTGAAAGTTTAATTTTATTAGAAGAGTTAAATCTACAGAAACTTTCTCCTATTTCTAAAAATGTAATAAGTGAATTCCTTCGTGAAAATGTTTTTCAGAATAAAGATAAGGATAGTTTTATTTCTTTAAGTCCAGATTCATTACTTAATACCTGTAAATCATTAGTTGAGAAGGAAATACTGTTTGCACAAAAAAAAATCTTAAGAAATGAAATCATTTCCAATAGAACTAGTGTAGGTTTTCTTTCAAGTTTAATTGAAATCTTGGACAATGTTTCCGACCTATTCAAAAACAAGCATATCTACTTTCTTTTAGATGATTATTCTCATCCCAAAGTTAGATTTGAGCTTCAAGAATCGATAAATCGTCTTCTCGGATATAGAAATGAAAGATTCTGTTTCAAAATCACTACAGAAAAATTCGGTTTTACTCCACAAGATTCAGATGGAAAATCACTTCAGCAAGATAGAGAGTATTCCTATATTGACTTAGGAAGTAGATATGCAAAAGCAAAAAGCAAAGAAAGGAAAAACTTTATCAAAAAAATTATTGAAAAAAGACTTGAGAGAGCTAACATAAAACTTTCTGTTGAAAATTTCTTTGGTACAAAACCTTTCAAAGGAAAAATTGCAGATGCATTATTAGAGGATCAAGGAAAATCAGATGAAGCCGAGGAAACTCATAAAGTACAATATTCTGGCTTTGATATGATCTATCGCCTATGTATGGGTGATGTAAGTACTATACTACAACTTTGCAAGGAAATATACATTCAGGCTCTTGGAGATGTCAAAAACCTTAAGAAAGGCGCAACTACGCAATTGCAGAATCAGGTAATTCGAAATTTCTCAAAAAGACGCCTAAACATGATTAAAGAGATTCCTGATGTGGGAGTAAGTTTATTCAATCTGGTAGAATCTTTTGGAAATATTTCAAAAAAATATCTTTATGAATATTCCACAGTAAAAGAATCAAAATTCTATGAGGTTTTAAGAATTGAACTTACAGAAAGTACTGGTTGTCTCTGTGAAAATGCCGAGAAGCTTTACAAAAGTCTAATACAAGAACATGTTTTCATAGATGGTGGAGGTTCACCCCCTTGGGGAAAAGGTGCAACAAACGTAAAACTGATTCTTCGTCCTATTTACACTCCAGCATTAAGAATAAGTTACAGTGACAGATATTCAATCAAAGTAGACTGTAATCATTTAGAAAAATTCTTAACGAATCCGCAAGATTTTGAAAAAACTGGTACTAAATTTTTAAAAGGATTTGTTATGCCACAAAAAACGTTAACTCTAGACCAATTTACTGTTGCTTTAAGATCTGATCTGGAGGATGAAACTGATGAGTGATTTCCCAATTTTTAAAGAATTGTCCTCTTTTGAAGATAAAGATGATCTATATATCACCGCAATGGGTTTTGAAGATAGAAGTTTAGGAAGTACTAAGGATCTTTTAGATAATAATTACAAAACAAACAAAGCTATCGTAATTCGATACAATAACTATGTAAAAGAGAATGAAAGACATAGAAAAGACCTTGAAAAAATATGGGATAAAATAACTAATGATTATTCTTTCGTTGAATTTGATACTGCCGCACGAAGTAGATTTGTTGATAATTTTATAGCAAACAATCCGTCTAAGCCCCTTAAATCAGTAACAATTAACATTTCTTCACTTATTACTTTTCCATTAATCTGGATGATAAATTTTCTTTTTGACAATGCAGAAAAAGTTAGAATTGTTTATACTGAACCAGAAGGTTATGGAAATCAATTAGAGGATTCCCACTCTTTTTCTTCAGGCGTTAAAGAGATTTTCACTATGGAGGAATTCTCAGGTGCCCAATTACCCGGTTATTTGTCACTTCTAGTAATTTTCTTAGGGTATGATTTCATACGAGCACGAGGTATTTATGATCAAATCCAGCCATCTAAAAAAATAGGAATTTTTGCTAAACCAAACACTCCTAAATTATATGATTTGTTTCCGAGGATGGAATCAGAACATAAAAAAAGTTTTGAAAGTAGTGATGAAGTTAAAACTTTTTCAATTTTTGACCTTGAGGGATTGATTAAAGGACTAACACAAATTAGGGAGACTTCTATCGAAACGAGCAATATTTTGTTAGCATTAAACGGAACAAAACTACACCACATAGGTGCCCTCCTATTTGCAAAAAAGTATAAAGATATTCAATTACTTCTTTCAAGCCCACTTGAATATTATCCACATAGTTATTCTTTTGGAAAACGACGTACTTTCGAGATAAACTTTGAACTAGGATGGATTACTAATTTTCTGAAAACATAATTTGTCAAAATATAGCACTATTATTGCAATTGAACCTTATTACAATATTTAGCATATACTTCATTTGAAGAATATTTGATTTTTTATGATGTAATTTTACTTGGTCTGACTTGACAAAAAAGCAGATCGTCTCAGATCGCAAAATATGATCCCTTTTTTATAGGAGCTTGACGTAATTATTTTTGGATAACAGCCAACCAGATAGGACCGCTGATGATGGCAACACCATTAACTGAACTCTGGTCTCAGGATTAGAGATCTGCTTCTGGCAGACTGTTATCCAACTTAGTGATTCATTTAATTGCAAATTAATCCAAAGTCTTTTTCAATCTCTTTTCAATTTCTGTTCTTATTATCTTAGAAATCTGATTTTTTTTCTTCCATCCTGTCTGGATGTAATTCTTTGAATCAACTAACAATACATTATTTTTCTCAGGATCTTTTCTGTATTCTAAACCAACATCGTTTGCAACAATCAAATCCGCCTTTGATTCTAGAATCTTTTTTCGTGCTTCACGCAAAAGAGCCTGCCTTGAAACATTGGCTTCTGCCTTAAAGCCAACCAAAAAGACGCCCTTTTGCCACTTTTTTATCTGATCTATAATCTTTGGTGCCTGTTTTAGCCTCACCATAACCTGCTTTTTTTCACTTTTTATCTTCGATTTCTCTACTTTTTCTGGAACATAATCCGATACTGCAGCAGCTAAAATCACAATATCAAACTTCTTTCTTAATTCATTTCTCACAGCATCAAACATAGCTTTTGCCGTATCAACACGAATAACCTTGGCACCTTTAGGCGGCTCTTCCCTCCCAGGGCCATACACCAAAGTCACTTTAGCTCCAGAAGCAACAAGCTCAGCTGCAAGCAAAACACCAGTTTTGCCAGTACTCTGGTTTGTAATTACACGCACAGGATCAATATACTCAACCGTAGGACCTGCAGTCATCAGCACTTTCTTGTCATGCAGAATAGAAGAAAACCCAAACTTTCGTAAAACATACTGCAAAACGTCTTCAGGCTCTGCAGCTTTAGCTTTTCCCTCAATCATCTGAGGTGAGATAAAATCAACTTTGTCTTTTAGAAAGTTGATATTTTTTTTCACAGCTATATTCTCATACATTGACTGGTGCATTGCAAGTGCAATTAGTATAGGAATCTTTGAGCCAAATCCTACAGTGAGTATAGTTGCAATCGGCGTATCATCAATTCCTGCAGCTAGTTTGCCAAGCGTATTTGCAGTGGCAGGATATACAATTATCAGATCCGATTTTCCATAATCAGCTACCTGAATGTGCTCAAGCTTACCTGTCAGCTTTGTAATTACATCGTTTCCTGTAGCCCACCTAAAATAATCGGGTTTTACAAGCTTTGATGCTGCATCACTTACAACACAGGTAACATCAGCACCATGTCGCATCAATAAACGTGCAAACTCAATTGACTTGTATGCTGCCACGCTTCCTGCAACACACAAAACAATTTTTTTTCCTGCAAGCTCGGTTCCATGTGAGCTGACAATATCAAGTGATGGATGTTTTTTCTTTTTAGCCAATTTCCTTTCTTAGTTTTTCAAGCTCAGACTTTTCCATTGAAAACAGGTGTTCTTTTGTTGGAAACTTGCCCGTCTCTACATCTTCTTTGTAGGACTCTAGTGCATCTTGAATTTCTTTTGATAGTGAGAGATATCTTTTGACAAACTTTGGCTTTAGCTTGTCATACATTCCAAGCATGTCGTGAATGACAAGAACCTGGCCATCACAGCCTGGCCCAGAACCAATTCCAATAGTTGGTACATGTACAGTTTCTGTAATTATTTTGGCAGCCTCGCTGCTTACCATTTCTAGTGTGATACAAAACACGCCTGCCTCTTCGAGTGCCTTTGCGTCCTCAACTAGCCTTAGTGCAGATTCTACTGTCTTTCCCTGTACTTTGTAGCCTTGAGATAGCATCGTAGTCTGCGGCTGCAATCCGATATGACCCATGACAGGAATTCCTGTGCTAACAATAGCTCGTATTGTTTCTACCATTTCTTTTCCGCCCTCTAGCTTTACTGCATCAGCTCCTGCCTTTACCAATCTACCAGAGTTTGCAATCGCATCTGAAGTGCTTGCCTGGTATGACATGAAAGGCAAATCAGCTACAATCATAGAATTTTGTCTTGCCCTACTTACTGCTTCGGTAAAAAGACACATCTGATCCATTGTCACAGGAATTGTGTTTTCATATCCAAGCATAACCATTCCAGCACTGTCACCAACTAGTAAGATGTCAATTCCTGCTCTATCGCACAGTGTTGCCATGGAATAATCATAGGCTGTAATTACTGAGATCTTTTTTCCAGAATTTTTCTTTGAAATAATATCTGTTACAGTCTTATGCATGTTTTGCCCTCCTTGCAAGATTTTTTCTAATCTCGCCAATTGCCTCTGAAAGATTTTTTTTGTTGTCAAATTGTATTTTTTTTGGATTTTTTGAAATTTTTCTACACTCTATGATTAGCTCTTTTAACCCACGAACTACATTATCTACTATAGTAATGTCTGCTGTCTGTGCAGTTCTTGACAGTGGATTAAGATCAAAGGTTATTACTTTTTTTCCTGCTTTTTTTAGTGCTAGTGTCCTATCACCATCCTCTAAAGGAACCAAAACCACATCAGCTGCATAGATTCCGTCTCTGTCTACAACTCTTCTTGGGCTGTCAAGGCCTGAGATTCGTCTTGATTTTCTTGGATCAAGACCAAAAATTTTTCTTGCGCCATTTTTTTTAAGAAGCCTTGCAATGTTTTGCCTTCTTTTTGTAGTTGAATAAAACAAATTTATCTCAATTTTTGCATCAACTATTCTTGCAAGCTGTACTATCTCTTTTGCACACAGGGCTGCAATGTTTCCATTTACCGAAATTACAGGTGATTTTGCCAAAATCAAGGCTAGCGCAGCAGCCTTTATGGCCTTTTTTGCGGCTTTGGTGGTCTTTTCGCCAAGTAAATAATCAAAGGTCTCGCCTCTTCCATGCGCAATAAGACCCTCTTTTGCGACAAGGCCATCATCAAATCCAGAGACCAGTCTTTCTCGAATTAATAATGATACAGCTCGTGGATGACTTGAGGGGATCAAAGAGTATCTTCTTTTACTGGGCGAGTCTTGCCCCAAAACTATCAATTTTTGATTTTATAATTATTCCATCGTATTTTTGTAAGATATTCAATACTTTATCTTCTAATTTTGGTGTGGATAAAACAAAAATAGTCTCACCAAATAATGCAACGCCGCATTTTATTTTATTTTGTTGTAGCTCATCAATTACTTTTTGCATTTTTGGTGTTACAACCCTAATGTAGTTTGCAAATTCAAGTGACATGTCTTGAAACTCGTTTGTATCTTTTGATTGTAATAGCTTGTGTACCATCTTTCCACCAAGACCATTAATTGATGATAGCCTGTCACGCAAAAATTCAGGAGTAGATATTGGTGCAAAGCAGATCATTATAACGGAATTGTATTCAGTGTCTATTTTTTCAACTGTACCAATCCCTGGCGCACCGCTCTTTGTTCTAATCTCAAAGCCGCCATAAAATGCAGCAAGGACATCGCCAAGGCCTGTCTTGCAGCTAATCTCTGCATTGTGGGCAATTTTTCCAATTTCTGTCTTTGATAATTTAGTATCAAGTGCTTCATTTAGTGCAAGAGATAATGATAATGCAACTGCTGCACTACATCCCAAACCATATCCCACAGGAACCGAGATGTCATGATGTACATCGATAAAATAATTCTCATCTGTTAAATCAAGAAATTTTTTTACAATAAATTCAGAAACTAAAGTATTGTCTGGCCTATATCCAGTAATTTTTAGCTGAAAATCTTTCCTCTCTGATCTTCTTGCCTGGACTATAGTTGTAACACCGTCCTGTATTGAAAAACCTGCACCCAAAGATCCTCTAGATTCTGCACTTTGGCTTTCAAGGTCTGCCTTGAAAAAGCCTGTAATGTGAGCTGGACAAAACGCAACTCCCCTCATGATGCGATTTAAATTTTGTATAAAATATAAAAATAAGGCTTAAACTAATTAAATTGATATAAATTGACTAAATTCATCCGACGCCTGCAAAAGATTGGAAGCAGCATCCTAGTCTCATTACCAAAAGAATGGATTGATGCAAACAATCTAAACAAAAGCACGCCAGTTGAGCTAGAAACAGGCCAAAACAGCATCTCAATTACCCTAACAAAAGGAACAGAGCCATCAAAGGAAATCATAATCTCTTATCCTTTACCAAAAGAAGAAAACATTGTTGCAACCATTACTGGCGCATATTTACTTGGCTATGACATAATCAACATAAAATCAAAATCAACAATTCCTATAGGTGACAGGGAAAAAATTCGCGGCTCGCTAAGACGACTAGTCGGCATGGAAATATTTGAAGAAGACGCATCAAACATCAGTGTACAGTTTATCTTAGATGAATCAACATTAAGCCCTGAAAAAATTCTCAGACGCATGAGCTCAATTGCATTTGGAATGTTTACTGATATACTACTTGGCCTACTATCTGATGATAAATCAAATCTTCAAACCCTGGCTAATCGTGATGATGAGATAGATAGGCAATACTTTCTGCTTGTACGATTGATTCGAAGTACAATGGTCGATAAGAGACTTGCTGGTATTTTTAATCTAGAAAATATAGACATCCTAGACTATAGAATTGCAGCAAACCTGCTTGAAACAGGGGGCGATACCATAGTCGAGCTTGCAAATTCTCTAGCTAATACATCACTATCAAAGACTGATCTTAAAAAAATCTACAACATTACAAAAGATATTGAAACAATCCATAAAAAATCAATTGATGCGTTTATTGACAATAATAGATCGCTTGCAATTGAGGCAATAAACTTGCACAGAAAATACCAGCAAAAATCATCTGATATACGATCTTCATCTGAGCAAAACATGCACGCACCAATAGACTTTTTAGATCTTGTTTACTCATTTGAGCGAGTAGAGCGCTGCTGGGCAGATATTGCTGATTTGGTAAAGCCAGTTTACAAATAATTATAGCAATTTCTTTTTTGCAGCATATGTCAGTGCAGCACAAATTGTTTTAGAATCAATAATTTTTCCAGCTTTAATCATTGCTACAAGCTTTGCAAAGTCCATCTTTACTACAGACATGACCTCATCATAGTCTAACTTGAGGTCGCCAACCTTTGTCAGGCCGGTTGCCACAAAGCAGTGAATTGCTTCGGTATTGTATCCAACTGAAGGATAGTAGGTAAGAAAATGGGTCATCTTTTTTGCCTTGTAGCCAGTCTCTTCTTGGATCTCACGAAGGGCGCAAGTGCGTGGCTTTTCTCCTTTTTCTAGTGTTCCTGCAGGTATCTCAAGCACATATCCAAGCGGAAACCTGTGCTGCTTGACTAGAATGACCTTTTTTCCTTCAAAGGCCAAGATTGCGGCAGCGCCTCTGTGCTCTACTACCTCGCGTCTTACCTTACGGCCGTTTAGCGTAATATCATAAAGGCTCAGGGAAAGAATTTTTCCTTCATAGATTTTTTTCTTTTTCATATCTTTGCTTGGTTATTTTGATGACTCACTATAACTTTATACTTTAGTTAATTGAGTCGATTCGTTGACTAGTGGAGAACAAAGTCCTGTTACAAAATGGGATAAAATTCCATTTTTTACATATCCTTTGTTTTTGCTTGTCTTGATCCCAAATTTTTCTGTAGAGATGGGATTGTTTGCTGCAATTGTAGGAATAACGGTGACCAGCGTCTGTAAATTACGCGAGGATAAAGTTGTTAAAAAGAAAATAGCAAGAGTGCGTACTGATGAAGAAAAACAAAAAATAGCTAGTATCAAACGCCAATATGCCATACTTGCTACTTTGTACGGACTAATAGCTGCTCTAGCTTTGACTACATCGCTTGATTCATTTGCAACTTTATTTACAGATGAAGGATGCATTGATCCTCAAACAGAAACTGAGATAATTTGTTTTGATAAAACGGAAACATTAGAGCAATTACCATTTCTCCTAGCTAGTAATCCAATGCTTTTGCTTGTTAGCTTCTTTGCCGTCGGAATTTTATACTATCATTGTGGCATAGCCTTTTTTGCCACAGAGGCTGCTGATCTTGTAGCTGATAAGAAGAAAATGGGAGTCCTGATCAGCTCATTTTTGTTGTTTCTTGAAGGCTTGATTTTGTATTTTGCAGCATACAGTATAGATTCTGTTTTACAATTTTCCTTATGGATCGCAGTTTTAATGGCAGTTGATATTACTTGGGTTCTAATCAATATTAGAAAAAAGATTGATGTTCTCTTTCAGTGGATACATTTTGGTAGTATAGTTTTACTATTTCTTTTCTGTTATCTGCAAGTATAGGCAATCACCAAGTAAATGAATTTGATTATGTAGCAGTATTAATCGTATTATTGCTAAGAACAGTTATGGATTACAAGGTTGGATGGAATTTTTGGTCAAAGATAACCTTGCCAGAACCAATCTAAATTCGTAATCTTGTATAGGATTACAAATTTTTAAAATTTAATTTCAATCCTTGCTACAATCACAAAGGTCAGCCATAATTACATTAAATTTTCTAGAATCTGCAGGTTTGTCTTGCTGCATGCCCTCCTTTGAATCATAAACAGAAACTTGTCCTAGCCAACCTTCCTTTCTTGGTGTTTTGTAGATGTGGTGTGTAGAAATTTCTGCAGTGCGTAGACTTGTTTTTGGCTTAGGATCTTGAGGATCTCCAAACTCCCATTTTGTTCCATAAATGAATCCAGAGCAAGCAATGCAAAACGCTACATCCAAGCCTGATGCACCTTCTGTTGTCATTCCTGCAGCTTTGGTCATAAAGAAATTTGATATTAAATGTCTAGTGTTTTTTTGTTTTTTTGCAATGCTAATTTTGAAAGAACGAGGTTTCTCACCTATTACAGTTACTTCACCTCTTACATCTCTTGTATCATTGTAAGTATAGTTAAAGATCCTGATAGGTCCTGCTCTATCTTTCAAAACAATGTTCTTGTTTGCTATTGGTCTTATCTCTACCCTACTTCGTGCATCCTTTAAACAAACAATAAAGCCAACAGTTAGTGGAACATCATATCCAATCATTGTAGATTGAATCAACGTAAATGAATCATATTTGCTAGTAAGTGGAACTGGTACTGCCATAAATATAGTGCATATAGTTCTAAAAAAGAATTACGAGTTTACCTAAGTGTTTAAGAAAAGTTTAATGCAAATATTAACATACGTAATCCTAAATTAGAAATTACAAAAATTGCTTCATGTCTGGAATCCAAACTTTATCTTTTACGATTGTCCCAGTCCATCTTTTTTCTTTAAAATCAGTAACAAGTTTGTTGTTGTGGTATAGTTTCATTTCTGCTCCCCCAGTTTTTAGAATCTCTGCACTTATTTTGAAATTATTTTTATCCAGTACGCCTTTTCCTTGAATAAACAGATTTACTTCACATTCATGGTCATAGCCTGGCCAATGTGCCCACAATGTAAGTCCTATCTCATTGTCGCGTTGGTCCTCTCTATAAAATGGCTCTCCTGGCTTTTTTACAACTTGAAAATATTTTACAGGATCAAAGCTTGAGTTTGAGTGGCCAGGAATATCAACAGACGTGCCCTCATAGATGGTTTTTAATTGCCAACCTCTCAGAAAAGGCTTCATTCTTTCATCCATTTTTTGCTGAAATTCTGTCAGAGGCGGAAATGAAGAAACTGTAAAGGTTTCCATAGTGTCTAAGTAGAAGTGTGATTAACTGTTTTATTCGTAAGGTATGCACCATGACTAATCGTCATGAGTGCTATCAAGCCTTCGGGAAGGATAGGAAGACTGGTAGGAACACTAGTATCAAGAATATTAAACAACAGAACGACATAACTTAATGCAGAAATTATTGTAAAGAAAAACATCTGAACCTTAGACATGTCGACATGATCTTCATTTCCCACTTCATCACCTTCAAACATATCAGAGAACTTGGCATCATCAATTTGCTTGTTTACAAATAGAATGCCTTTAACATTTTCGTCAGCATCTACACCGCTACGCAATTTACCTGTTTTTTTTACATTCATCTCCTTCCTCTTCTTGCTGTCCAAAATTAGAGGAGTGCCAACAAGCGAGGTAGAACTAATGCCTAAAAGTGCCCACAATCGCCAGTCAATTGCAATAGCTAAGGGGTCCTCCACACCTGAATAGATTCTTGCGCTGGCTATAGTGAAATATGCTGATACGATGATCACAGTCCAGATTGTGATCTGAAATCGCGAAAGACTCATCACATTACGTTCATCAATGAGAATTCCGGTTGCTCTGCCATTGATGCATTTTCCAATTATGACAATGAAACCAACCATAAGGGCAGCTATCGCAACCCAGTGCAAGCCCTTTGGGTCGGGCAAAGCTCCTATTATCACCATGAAGATGACTAATACTATAGCAATGGCAGCCAGTGATCTGCTGCTCATAGTCGAGGTTACACTCATTCTTCTCTCGTATGGTAGGAGTGTATTTAATAATTTCCAATTTTGGAAATACTTATCTAAAACTACTGGTCAACAATTGTACTTTGTCAGACGAGGAGCAAGTTTACAAAGGAAAGAAGATTGTTGTTAAAACCGATAATGTAGGTTTAAAGAAATTGTATATTGATGGAACTTTTGTTGAGGTATTATACGACGGTGAAACACGCAAATTTTGGTGCAATAAATTTGCATATCAAAACTTTTCATCACTTTTAGAGTTAGCTAGGAGATTAGTTGATCAGCTTTAATCTAGACAAGAGAGGTTTTAGATGGGAGTAAGAAAAAATCAGTCCACACTCCTGCCACAGGAAAAACAGGATTTTGTTAATGCTGTATTGGCATTAAAGGCCAATGGTACATATGATCAGTTTGTACAAATACATCTGAACTCGATGAGCACAATGTCAGCTCATCAACGCCCTGCATTCTTGCCATGGCATAGAGAATTTCTGCGTAGATACGAATTAGAATTACAAAACATCAATCCCAATGTTACTCTGCCCTACTGGGACTGGACAGTAGATAATTCTCCAAATTCATCAATATGGGGAGCTGATTTTATGGGAGGCAATGGCCGCTCAAGTGATGGACGAGTAATGACAGGTCCATTTGCATATGACAATGGAAATTGGACTTTGAGTGTAGATGGACCTGACTTGAAACGTAGATTTGGCCAATCTTCTTCTGCTACTACCCTGCCTACTCCAACACAAGTTGATCAGTGTGTGGCTGTAAACCAATATGATTCATCTCCATGGAATACCACAAGTAATCTGAATACTAGTTTTCGTAACAGATTAGAAGGATGGGGCTCAAGTGAACCAGAGTTACATAATCGTGTACATGTATGGGTTGGTGGCTCAATGTTGCCAATGTCGTCTCCAAATGATCCGGTATTCTTTTTGCATCATTGTAATGTTGATCGGCTTTGGGCAATTTGGCAAACCATGCACCCTAGCTCAGGTTATCTTCCAGTAAATGGAGGACCATCTGGACATAATCTTAATGATCCAATGCAGCCATGGGGTGGTGCTACTACTCCTGCAAGTGTCCTTAACATCTCATCTCTTGGTCATTCTTATGATAATATGTCACCTTCAACCACCTCATCAACACCAACACCGACTCCTACCCCTACCATTCCTAATCCACCAAGAAGGCCAATTTGTTTTATAGCAACTGCAGCGTACGGCTCCGAACTTGAACCGCCAGTCCAGTTTTTGCGTGATTTCAGAGACAACGTAGTATTGCAATCAAGATTCAAAAAACCATTTGAGAAAATGCTAGATGAATACTACAAATTCAGCCCACCTATTGCAGAATTGATGAGACAAAACAAGCCATTCAAGTATACAGTAAAGTATACTGTAGTGTGGCCATTTGTGGCCCTTGCTAGGGCAACTGCGTTTATAGTAGAACCATTTGTTGATGACAATAAAAAATCAACGCAGGATTGAGCAATCAAAATCAGTCATTTACACTAGATACAGTCGCAGTCCACATGGCTCTGTTAAGGTCAGGCAAGGTAATAGCATTCACAGGTGATGATAGAAAGATTTCGAACTGGAATAGGGGAAAATCAAGCCTTTGGGATCCTACTAGTGAAAATGATAGGAAAAACCCTGAACTAAGAAGAAATCTGTTTTGTTGTGGCCATTGTTTTCTACCGGATGGTAGACTTTTCGTTGCTGGGGGCCAGTCTACTGTACACAGGCTAGACTTGGGGTTGCTTTCTTTTTTAGGAATATTGCAAATTTTTGTAAGGGGAGCTGATCATGACATCCATACATTTGATCCAATTGAAGAAAAATGGCATCGCCATAAAGGAATGCCAAAGGCACGATGGTACCCAACATGTGTAACCTTACCAGATGGCAAGGCCTTGATAGTTTCAGGAATATATTCTCAGGCTCACAACTTTGTTTTTAAAAATTATTTCATAAATCTAGACTATGAAATTTTTGACCCAACAACAAATACACTATCAAAACCAAAACCATTTCTCAAAGAAATAAAGGCCTACCCGTTTCTCCAAGTTTTGCCCGGAGGTACGCTTTTTGTTCATTATCAAAATAAGACAAGACTGTGGAATGTTCTAACAAAGGAGTTTTATCCTAAAGTTTTTCCTACAAAACTAAATGGCACTAGAACCTATCCAGGTATGGGCTCATGTACTCTGTTGCCACTTGTTACCGGTGAAAAAATCAAGCTCTTAATTGTTGGTGGTAGTGAAAAAATTAACCCAAATGACGATACGCCTGCAACAAACAAGGCAGAAATCTTTGAGTTCAATCCAAGTGATCCGCCCACATCAGCTGGCTGGCGTGACACAAATCCCACCAACGAAAAACGATTCTTGTCAGATTCATTGCTTTTACCTGATGGTACAGTTCTAGTGACCAACGGAGCAGCAACAGGCACCTCTGATCACAATCATGATTCAGTAAGAACAATAGAGCTCTTTGATCCAAAAAACGAAACGTGGAAAAAAATAGGTTCCATTCAAAAGGACCGGCTCTATCACTGTACTGCTGTTCTTTTAGGAGATGGAAGAGTTGTAATAGGTGGAAGTACGGGACACGACTGGCCACCAAAGCCAGAGGACAACGAAAAAACAATTGAAATTTTTCGTCCACCCTACCTAAACGGCGATCCCACCCGTCCCATAATTAACTTGGCACCAGCTACTCTAGTGTATGACTCTACTTTCGAAATTTCATACTCTTCTGAAGCAGAAATAGATTCAGCAGCTTTGATACGTCTTTCATCTACTACTCACAACAATAACATGGACCAACGTTATGTCAGTCTTTCAATTTTAGAAAAATCTACTAATTTGTTAAAGGCAAGATCACCAAAGGATGGAACCTATGCTCCACCTGGCTATTACATGTTGTTTTTGTTAAATAATCAGAAGGTACCATCAATAGCAAAATTTGTCAAACTTGCAATAAAATGAAACCCAGTTTTCTTTTTTCAGCTGTTACTATAATCGCATTTTTTGTTTTCAATTTACCACTCACTGCTTATACTCAAGCCCAAAATGAATTTTTAATAGCTAGCTGGAATCTCTTAAATTTTGGCCAAAGCAGGGCAGATGTAGCTGAGAATCTTCAAGTCATGGCACAAATCATGACAGGAAGCAACTATCCTGAGGTAGGAAGAGACTATGATCTAATTTTTGTTCAAGAATTAAAGAGCAGTGGCATTGCTTTTGATAACTTATGCAATGATTATTTGTCTGAGCTAGACTATAGTTGTCTAAAAACGCCTCAACTAAGTGGCACAGGCTCAAACAGTGAATCATATGGTGTTATCTTCAAGAACAGCATTAAGGTAACCATCGAAGATACAAGTAACGAAGCGGTTTCCCACAATATTCCTCAGGGTGAAGATACAACTGCAGGTGAGATGGTAAGACCGCCAATGAAGGTTACGGTAACTCTTGCTGAGGGATCAGAATTTGTAGTATACAATAACCACATCAAGCCTGGCGATCCCGAAACTGCAAATGAGTTATCGGTTCTACAAAACGCTATCAACAATTACCATGGCGTTTCAACAGAAGATAGGATTATTGTTCTTGGTGATTTGAACGCAGATGGAAAGCCGCTGTATCACCCAGATGGAACAAGGTGTGGTTCTCAATATTTGGTTGGAGGCTTTGAAAATCACGCTGGTCTTTTTGACAGCCCTAATTGGTACAGAATTTTTTCAAACTCAAATTATACTAATTTTGCAAGTAATCCCTGTGCATATGATAAAATAATTCCAAATCAAAACATGGCTCTTTTATTTACTGGTGATTACGGAATTGTTGGTACCTTGCCTGATGGAACCTCGTTTGGAAGATATCCAGATCCTGGATTCATGGCTGGAGGAAAACATATTTCCGATCATAAGTTGATTTGGGCAGAATTCTATTACATATTACCTTCGGTTGGAGGAGAGAAAACTGAAGATGAAGCGGATAATGATATTGATGATGGCACAACAGGTGGGAATGATCTTGCAGATGCTGAAAATGAAGGCGGTGGCTGCCTAATTGCTACTGCGACATTTGGCTCAGAATTGGCACCACAAGTCCAGTTCTTGCGAAAAATAAGAGACAATACTGTACTATCAACCGCATCTGGCACATCATTTATGACTACATTCAATTCATTGTACTATTCCTTTAGTCCAACAATTGCAGATCTAGAAAGACAAAATCCTGTCTTAAAAGAAGCTGTTAAGATAACAATTACACCTTTACTTTCAACACTTTCGATTCTAAACTATGTAGATATTGATTCTGAATCCGAAATGTTAGGTTATGGAATAAGCATAATTTTACTAAATATTGGTATGTATCTTGTAGTGCCAACAGTAGTAATAGCGAAAATAGCTAAACTATTCAAAAATAAAATAATACATCAGAAAAATACGTTTTCATTATAGCAAAAAGAGAATGGCTTTACATTACCATTTAATTTGTTTGATACATCAAATGCAATTTCTTTGATGTCCTTGCTGTCTTGACTGTATCAGCAACCCATTTTTGTGGCAAGGTAATTTTTTTTGGAATAAATAAATCAGCTAGTGCAATACCAGAAATTTTTCGCACCTTTTGTATCACATCATCAATCTTGAATATATTGTCACTGTACAAAAATAATACAATCTGGTTTTTTGCAATAAATGGTTTTTGTAAAAACGATTCAGAAAATTCTTCTTTTAATATTTTTAATGTTTTATTAAGATTACCACTAATCCATGTCAGTATTACATATGGAACAAATTGTTCTAGTTTGATAGGATCGTAAATTAATGTAAACAATATAGCTTCGTCATTTTCCAATTTATCAAGCGATCTTGTTATTGTCTTTGTAGAAAGTGATGTAGATTTTGCAATCTCTTCTATTCTTGCCCGTGGATTCTCAAGCAGTACATTAATTATCTCAAGGTCTGTTTTTGTCAGGTCAGATCTAATTCCAGGATTCTGTGCTTCAAATATACTTAGTACTCGTACATCTTTCATAATTTTTTTTGCAAGCTTGATTTTTTCTTCCACATTTTCTTTTATCACAATGCTACATACTGTAATATCGCCAATACATGGAACAACAAAAAACGGCTCGCCAACTAGTCTGACCTGTTTTAGGATCTGGTTTAGGTCTTGGCCTGATACTACAATATACAAAACATTGTAGCCAAGAACAGGTGGCTCTATCTTTAAAGTAAATTTCTCAATTACCTTGTTCTGAATCATCTTTTGAATTCTAGAATTTACAGCATTGCCTGAAATTCCAATTCTTTTTCCTATCTGCCTGTCAGACTCTCTGCAATTGTCAAGCAGTATGCTTAGTATCTGAATGTCTAGCTCATCCAATCCTGTAAATTCATACATTTTACTGGTATAAAAATGTCCTATATGCTAAGTTAGCTTGGTTTATACATTATATATGAGACTATTCTATTTGTACCATTGGACTATAGAGCACATCTTGCAAAGCGAATGCTGATGAATAAAAAAGGAAGCCTTACTGGCGCAGTACTAGCAGTATCTATTGGGATTTTGGTAATCCATGTTAATTTTGTAATATTTCAGGGTTTGTTTGATGCAATTATCCGTGACATGTCAGATTATAGATTTGGCGATATCTATGTCACTGATGAGGAAGACTTTATTGAAAAGTCTGATCGAGTGCTTGTAAACTGGTTTGAGAGAATACCATATGTAGAGGCTGCAACACCGCGGATGTCGTCTTCTGCATCAATTAATGTTACAAAATTTGGAGAAAGAATAGAAGAGTTTCGAGTGCCGCTTGTAGGTGTTGATCCAGTTACAGATGTTGAAGCGTCAACAATTCACACCACTATAGATGGAGAATATGTCTCATCAAGAAACACCGCAGTTGTCGGCTCTATAGTAGCACGTGACCTTGGCGATGTAATTGTTGGCGATAATATAAAATTAAAAGTAACTGACAGACATGGCATAGAGCAAACAAAGCGATTTATTGTCACAGGAATTTCAAACTCGCCTGGCGGCCAGGGACTAGATACTAGCATCATTATTCATATTGATACCTTGCGTGATATGCTAGATAGAGACAGCGATACTGATGCGATTTTGGTAAAACTAAATGATAGAAAAAAGGCAGCAGAGGTACGTGATCTTTTCTTGTTATCTTTTCCAAATGATGATTTTCAAGCAGAAACTATAGAAGAATCAGCTGAAGAAGCGCTACGAGGTTTTAGATCAGGAATCGCAATGATTAACATGATAGGACTGTTTGGTATGATGTCTTCTGCCTTTGCTATAGTTACTATTCAAATGATGTTAGTCAATAGCAAAACAAAAGAGATTGGAATTATGCGTGCAATTGGTGCCAAAAGAAAAGATATTTTGATTTTATTTATGTTTCAAGGAATTATAATTGGCGCAATAGGTGCTGCAACAGGCACTGCAATTGGTCTAGCATATACAACCTATGCCAAAGAGACCAAAATGACATTTAACAACTCTATTCCGCTTGAGGTAAGCTATGACTGGGCAAAAATTGCACAGACTGCCCTGATGGCATTTGGATTGGCAATTGCTGCCTCGATATATCCGGCATTCAAGGCAACAAGACTACAACCTGTGGAGGCGATGAGAACTGTCTGATTATGCGCTAGTTGTAGAGAACGTAACAAAGATCTACGGAGAAGGCGATACTAAAGTAACTGCACTAAGCAATGCTTCGTTTTCTGTCAAAAAAGGCGAGTTTCTATTAATTGTAGGAAGCTCCGGCTCTGGAAAAACTACAATACTTAACATGATTGGATTGCTTGACAAGCCAACATCAGGCAAAATCCTAATTGATGGAGTGGATACGTCAAAGCTCAACGATGATCAAATATCTTCATTTAGAAACTCAAAGCTAGGCTTTGTTTTCCAGTTTGCAAATCTATTATCAGATCTTACAGTATTAGAAAATGTAACCATGCCACGTGACATACACAGAGTAGAGCAAGCTACAATTGATGATGCAACAAAATTACTAAAGACGGTAGGTCTTGAGAGCCAGTTACACAAGCGTGCAAACAAGATCTCAGGCGGTCAGGCACAAAGAGCAGCTATTGCTAGGGCACTAATCAACAGACCATCGTTTGTACTGGCAGACGAGCCAACAGGTAATCTTGATTCAGTATCTGCAGAGACAATCGTGCAGCTTATGAAGTCGATGGCAAAAAAACTGAATCAAACATTTGTAATTGTTACACATGAGCGAGCACAGTTTGATGATGTTGACAGAGTATTGCGTGTTAGGGATGGACGAGTTTTCGAAGAGGAAAACAAAATGGAGATGATGGCATGAAGGCAATCATAGCTGTCATTTTATTGAGCCAAATTCCGGTGTTATCGGCTTTTGCACAAAGTGCTGATTCTCCATTTGAGCGAGGTTTTGGAGATGTCAAGTTTCTTGATGCCTACTTTGGAACCGAAGCTGAAAAAATGGAAATAGAGCCAGGAGACAAAAATGTTCCATTTACTGTTGTTTTAGCTAATGTGGGTACGCAAGATATTACTGGAATTAGAGGTCAGCTGTCTGTGCCAATCGGATTTACTTCAGCAGCCGGTGCTGGTTCACTGATTTATGCAGACAATGATAGTAATGCTCTTGCAGGAGAAAACTTTGCACTAACATTTTTTGTAAATGTGGGGCAAGATGTTCAAATCAGGCAATATCCAGCTACTATCAAAGTAGATTTTTCTAGGTTACGAGAAACTGGCATAAGAAATACTTTCTTTGATTTTGAGTTTAAGGTAACAGGATTTAGCCTACTAAACATGCGTGCAATCGATCCATTTCTTGTCTCATTAAAAAACAACGAAGTCGTAGTTGAGCTATCAAATGCAGGTACTGCGCCACTGTCAGGAGTCGAAGTCATTTTGCAAAATACGGCAAGTACAATCTCTGCAACATCACAATCAATCTCAAATGTAGAAAATGCAGTCTTTGATCAAAACAACTGGAAGGTGGGAAACATAGAACCAAAATCATCAAAACTAATAACGTTTAATGTCTATGTCCCAGATAATCTAAAAAATGCAGTACTGCATGCACCAATGGATATTACATTTTTTGATGCCCATGGGGAAAGAAAAACAGTTTCTAGAAGTGTCGACTTTTATGTCAGCGGACTGATTGATACATCAATCTATAACGTACAGCTAAGACAAATTGGAGACAGGCAGCTAGTGATAGGTGAAATCCTAAATGAAGGAAATACTGATGGCCTCTTTGCATTTGTTACCTTAGAGCCACAAGGAGATTCAAACATAAAAGAGCAAACACAGTATCTTGATGAGCTAGAGCCTGACTCTCCTGTACCCTTTAACATACCAATAGAGTTTGACGGCGAGCCGCGGGTTGGCAAGCATGATATCAGGATTATAGTAAAGTACAAAGACTCGGTAAGAAACGAGCATGTCGTAACATATGATACTACAATAGACTATCAAATCCCAAAAAATACAGAATCAAGCTTTGATATCATGCAGCTATCAGTAATTGCAGCTGCTGGCGGTGCAGGAATCTTTGTAGCCATAAAACTCAAAAAAAGAAGGCAGATTGCAAAACAGACAAACTGAACCCTTCGTAATTCAAATTTATGTTACCAAACCATGTTTTAAAAATTCAAAATTGATTTTTGATGCGCATCTCTTAAATCAGAGTTTTAAGTATTAACAAAAGTGAAGGCAGCCATTATTTTATCTATAATATTTTTAGCAGGATCATTTTCATCACCATTAACATACAATTCAAGTATGATTGATGTTGTATATGCACAGGCCGATGCTGCAAAGCAAGCTCAGGAAAAAGCAAAGGAAGCATCTCAGGCGGCAAAAGAGTCAGCCCAAGAAAAATCACAGCAAAAATCTGAAACAAAATCTCAACAAGAGCAGTCAAGCTCACAAGCTAGCTCGTCCCAGCAGGGTTCGCAAGCTAGCTCAGCACAGCAAGGTTCACAGCAACAGGTTCCTGCACAAAAAGAGCAGACAGAAAAGCAAATACCACCAACACAAAGACAAGAAACACAACAAGAAAGGCCAGTTGAAAAAATTCCTCAACAAGTTGAATCCTCTGATGAACGCCATATCGTTGTTCTAAATGAGGGCGTCTCCCCAAGGGAGCTTGCCCAATCCCATGGACTGATTCCTGCGTTTGTGTACAGCAAAGCACTAAACGGCATGGCAGGAAAGATTCCAGCCGATGTTATTGAAAAGCTACGACAAGACCCAAGGGTAAAGTTTGTAGAAAAGGACCAGACCTCTTTTGCATTTGCCCAGTCACTGCCAACAGGAATAGACAGGATCAATGCAGAGCTCTCAATTGCAAAAATAGATGGAGTAGATGAGAGAATCAACGCAGACATTGCAATAATTGATACTGGGGTGTCGTCTCACTCTGATCTTAATGTAGTATCAAGGGTTGACTGTACAAACGATCTAAACCCATGTTCAAGGGGTGGAAGTGATACATTTGGTCATGGAACACATGTCGCAGGAACCGCAGCAGCACTTGACAACGACTATGGTGTAGTTGGTGTAGCACCTGGCGCAAACATATGGTCTGTCAAGGTTTTAGGAGATGACGGTTCTGGCTGGATATCATGGCTTATTGCAGGAATTGACTATGTTACTGCAAATACAGGAACAATCGATGTTGCAAACCTCAGTCTTGGATGCGAGTGCAAAAGTGCAGCACTGGATGATGCAATATCAAAATCAGTAAGCAGTGGTGTTGTATATGTTGTTGCAGCAGGAAACGAGGCAAAAGATGTCTCATCGTTTAGCCCTGCAAACCACCCGGATGTGATTACAGTTTCGGCAATTGCTGACTTTGATGGCAAGCCAGGCTCAAACGCAGCAAGCACGTGTCTCTCAGATATAGATGACACCTTTGCATTCTTTTCAAATTATGGAAGAGAGGTAGAGATTGCAGCCCCTGGAACATGTATTTTGTCAACTTGGCATGATGGAGGATACGGCATTCTTAGCGGAACAAGCATGGCAGCTCCACATGTCGCTGGAACCGTTGCACTATACCTGTCTGAGAATCCAAAACCACAAAGCAGCAGCGATGTAAGAGATGTCAGGCAAAAGATAATCGAGATGGCATTTGATGCAAACTCAAGTGATGGATATTCCAGCTCCGATGATCCAGATGGGATAGCAGAGCCGCTTGTTAATGCAGGTGCAATGACACTTTCTTTAGAACAACAAGAAGAAACACAGCCAATCGAAGAGGAACAACTACCACAAGAAGAACAAGTAGAGGAGGAAAGAGAAGATGATTCTGATTCTGCACAAAAAATCGGGGAACGTGGACTAGAGATTGCAGAAAAGATGAAACAAAGAGGTCTAGCTATCGCAGAAAGCATACAACAAGATCTTACAACAGATGAAAAGATGCAGCAAAGAGGTCTAGCCATTGCAGAAAAGATGCAGCAAAGAGGACTTGATATTGCTGCAAGGGCAGGTTCTCAAAGTGGATCAGAAATTGCAGAAGAAATGTCAGGAGAGGGCATGGGAATTGCATCTGAGATGAGAAAAATGGGTCTTGATATTGCCCAGAGCATGGCAATGACTGGCATTAACATTGGAGAAACAATGTCAGAAAGAGAAGTAATAGCAGAAGTAAAGTCTGAAGTAATTATTGAAGAACTGGAGCAAAAGATACAAGGACTTGAGGAAAGAATACAGTCTCTTTTAGAAAAACTTGAACAAGGAAGTTACCACATACCAGAAAACGTAAGAGAGGACAGTTACAAAAGTTCGTTTAATGTATCATTTGAAGGACAATCAGATGATGGAGCAGTAGTAGGCTCGGTGTTTCTTGAAAATGTTGCCACAAGAGAAGATGTGGCAAAGTTCAAGGTAACAGGCGGCCAAGTTCTTGTTGGAGAATCTGTCGCATATGATGTCTTGTTTGGCAAGGCAAGGATCGTTAAAGGTCCTGCAAGCGACATACTGATGATAATCGCACAGATCATCGACGCTGAAGAAAATGTTAGCACAATCAGATTGGCAGTTGAGGCCAGTGAACTAAAAGACAACATAACACAAGGCATTGCTGATTTTAATCTAGGTCCGCAAAGCAAGATATCCAACAAGCGAATTGCAGGTGGCACAGGGCAGATTGCTGAGATTTAATACTAATTAATGAGCTCATCACTTGTAAAGACGTTGAGCTCTTCAAATTTTTATTTTAACCCAAAATTAATTATTTCAGTAATTGTCATACTGACTTTTTCGATTTTACTATCTGATGTATTTGCACAAAAAGTGGACAAGAAAAATCTGCTCTATAGCATCATAGGAGGAGCCGTAAGCTCTATTGAGGCAGACGAATACTTTGCCTCTCTGATAATTACACTGGAAGCAGAAGATGACGGCATACTCACAATCACGCTTCCAAGAAGTTTCATAGATGCAAAAATAGGCGACATTGACGATGAATTCTTTGTACTTGTTAACGGAGAAGAGATAGTCTATTTTGAAGAAGCCCCTACTATTGATGATAGGACACTTGCAATTTCTTTTGAACAAGGTACTAGAGAAATAGAAATCATTGGAACACAAATCAGCATTGCTGGATTAAAGCCTGAATCGACTGTTCAACCCAAACCATCTGAAACTATACAAGAAAGTGAAGACGTTGTTTCCACACAAGAAAAAGGTGGAGGATGTCTAATCGCCACTGCAACGTATGGCTCTGAGCTAGCACCGCAAGTACAGCTCCTAAGAGAACTACGAGACAACACTGTACTTACAACAGTGTCTGGCACATCATTTATGAGCGCTTTTAACGCATTCTACTACTCGTTCTCGCCAACAGTTGCAGACTGGGAACGACAAAACATAATATTCAAAGAGGCAGTCAAAGTAACAATCACACCACTGCTTACAACATTATCAATACTACAGTATGTTGACATTGATTCAGAACAGGAAATGTTGGGTTATGGAATTGGCATGATATTGCTAAACATTGGAATGTACTTTGCAGCACCGGTGTTGCTCATTGTTAGATTGAAGCGTAATTTTGCATCTAAAAATAATTAGTAAACAAAATTCAATACAATTTACTGCTAATTGGCTGTTAACAGTCAACGACTCGAATTTTTAAATGCCCTAAAGTTACTTTGTAGCCTTAATTATGTAGATTATAATGTAGTTAATGACAAATCCCAAAGATGAAGCCAGTATTTCAGCTAAGCACTAGGAGTTATGACAAAGAGATCGAGTTGGTAAAAAAAGCAATGGTGGATCTTGAAGGTATTTGCAACATAAAAAATGGATACGAGATAGGCGAGCCTTTTACAAAAGCAGGATGGACTTTTTTTAATATCCAGATAAGCCAAGAGATGTCAGATATAATCGAAAAATCAGGCATGCTGGAAGGGGCGCTTGGGTACAGAATAGCAGAACAATTGAAGAATTTTCTGGGACATTTTCTTGAATCAAGGGGAAGCCAGGTTAGAATAAAAAAAATTGATTATTAATTCTAGTTTTCAAAAAACAATAATTCTAATTTTTTCATACCAACTTTAATAAAAAACCCATATAAAGTAAAGACAAAATATTTCAGTTTGAAAAACAAATACTAGTATGGATCATGAAAAGTTCATAGACAGGATAATGGATCTTGATGAAAACATTAGATTTGCCACGATTTTTGATTTTGATGGAAACCAAAAAGTAACAAGAACAAGAAAGGGAGTAGTACCATACCTTACACCTGATGAAACAAAAGATACGCTAAAGACTTCTGCTAATGCATGGAAATCACGAATGAAACATTCTGATAAGATTGGAAAGGGGCTGTATATCCTTGCAGTATATGAAAAGCTTCGAAGGGTCACGGTTCCACTAAAAGACAGTCACCTTTTGCTTGTTACAATTGACAATAAGGGAGGAAGAGATATCATAGACAGAATCCTAAACCAGCTTTACGGCGATTATACAAAATACTAGATGATTTTTCAAACAATTTTTCATTGATCGTAGGATCAGCTTTTTATCATAAAGTGACGTATTATTAGATTGCAATGACAACATTACAAAAATCACACGAGTATACTATTTTCCAGAAAAAGTGTGACAGGTTACTAAAAGAAGACGAGATCAGGTTTGCAGGACTGATTAACAAGATGGGAAGGCTTGTTGCAGGAGGTTTCAAAAAAGAGATAAACCCGCTTGAAGATGACGCAGAACGCCAGAAAATGTACATGGAGCTTGCTCTTCGGGTCTCAATGAGAATGGAGTTTGATTACAGTCTTGGAAAAGTAAAGTATTCTGCATCAAGAAGAGTAAAGTCAGTCATGATGAGCTTTCCAATAAGCAACAATGTTCTCTTGATTTCAGCAGAGCCTGATGTAGAAATTGACAAGACTGCAAAAAAGGTAATGAAGTTGTGTGGTCTTAGTTGAATGACTATACATGTACCTGTTCATGTGGTTGCCAAAACCAAGCAGATGATTATGTTTGCCATAACTGTAGGATAGGTATGTGTAAGGTTGGAATGAAAAAATAGTTGAGTCATGAAAATCTTGAAGATTCACAAAGAAAAAAGAAGATAAAATACAAAAATGTCTACAAAAAGAGATACCGCCAAAAATGAGTGGAACATTTTGTCCATTTTGTAAAGAGCTAGGATTTGATGTAAAGTTGGAACTAACAGAATCTATGCTTTTGATCTGTACACGTTGCTCTCGTGCATTTGCAGTAAAAAGCAATAATGGAAAAAGAGAACTTTATTTTGGGAACTATTTGTAAAACCTAGACCTAGACAGTATTAATAATTAAGATAAAATATTTCAGTTTGAAACTCCTATAATACAACTGATGAATCATGAAAAGTTCATAGATAGAATCATGGATCTTGATGAAAATATCAGATATGCCACAATTTTTGATATGGATGGCAATCAAAAGGTAAGCCGAGTAAGAAAGGGAATAAAACCATATCTTGATACTGATGAAACAAAAGAGACACTAGAGACTTCTGCAAATGCATGGAAGTCAAGAATTAAGCACTATGACAAGATTGGAAAGGGATTGTATGTTCTGGCAGTTTATGAAAACCTACGAAGAGTTACAGTTCCACTAAAGGATAATCACCTAATGCTTGTAACAATTGACAACAAAGGCGGCAAAGACATCATAGACAGAATTCTAAACCAGCTACACGGCGATTATACAAAGTATTAATAAAAAACAAAACTGACTCTAGCCTTTCTTGAACTCTAAAATTATTTTTGCCTCAAATCCAGAACTACATGAAAGATTTTCTAAAATCACAACAGATACGGCCCTATCAATCTCATGTGATGAAAAATCAAGCTGATCTTCGGATAAAATAGTCCTTACAAGATTGTCTCCTGCAGAGACCACATTTATCATTGGCTCAGACAAAAGACAAAAGATATCATCCATTGGCACAAGCCTTACGATCTCAGAATGCCATGGGCCAATAAAGCCACCTATTGTATGAACATTTGAAAAAATACCTTCCAAGCTGCCATCATTGTCTTGCATCAGCCATGCATATCCAAACGATATTACTTTTGATTTTTCAAAATCCTCACTTGTGTTAGGCAGGTCAGATTTTGTCTTTACTGACAAAAATATTGTTCCACCTGCATTTCTTACCTCATAGTCTTGGATTTGCGAATAGCTTTTATCTGCAAATGCAGATTCCAAGTTTGTGCCAAAATTATCCATCTGAGATATGGCAATTAAAATCAAAATAAAAGCAATAATTCCAGAAATCACCGATATTCTTTTTGTTTTCATTTGGTAAAGATTTGGACAAGATACGGATATTTACTTTAATATTATATCGTAAATTTGTACCTATGAATAAAAAAATAATAATTTCTGCAATAGTTGCAGCAATAGTTATTCCATTTAGTGTTTATGCACTAAGCCCATTATTCATAAACACAACAATTGACGAAAAACTGCCAGAAACTGCGCTTATGACAGAATCAGAAAAAGACATGATGGAAAGTGATACAATGATGGAAGATACCGCGTCAAGAGTAGCAGTTTCATTATCTGGCACATTTGTGGGAGTGGGAGATGGAATCCATGATGCACAAGGACATGCACTTGTTGTTCCACTAGAAGATGGCCAAAAGCTTCTAAGGCTAGAGGATTTTAGCTCAACAAATGGACCTGATCTCTATGTCTACCTTGCATCCGATTCTAGTGCATCAGACTATGTGAGCTTGGGACGACTCAAGGCAAACAATGGAAACCAAAATTATGACATTCCAGCAGGATTTGATCTATCAAAATACGACACTGTCCTTATCTGGTGCAAGCAGTTCTCTGTCTTGTTTGGCAGTGCAGAGCTGACATAATTTTTCTTTTTTTATGCTTAAACTGACTTTAGATGTTTTTCAAAAAATACAAGAGTCTTTTCCCATGCATCTTGTGCATCCTCTGGTGAATAACGATCCCCCGATGGGTTTGCAAATGCATGGTTTGCATTTTCATAAATGTAGATCTCGTTTGGAATTTCCAGTTCATTTAGGGCAGACTCAAATTGCCTTACAGAACCAACTGTAATTCCCTGATCAAGACCCCCAAAAATTCCAAGAACAGGCCAAGAAATCGATGAAAGCCTTTCCGTATCGCTTGTGAGCCTTCCGTAATAAATCACAGTTGCATCCATCATGTCGTTGTTTAATGCAAGGTTTAGCGATTCTCCACCACCAAAACACCACCCAATAGAACCAATTGCCAATGAATGTTGGTTTTCTAAAAGATAATTCACAGCTCCATTCATGTTTTCAATTCCTTTCTCAGTTTGATATGATGAGGTAAGCTGCCTTGCCTCATCAGCTGTTGTAGCAGCTGGCACTCCATACAGATTCACAGCAAGTGCAACGTATCCATGCGAAGCCAGATTTTCTGCCATCTGTTTCATATTGTCATTAAGACCCCACCACTCATGGATTAGTATAATCCCTGGATAGTCACCGTCTGTTTCAGGTCGTGCAAGATAGCCTTCATAATTTTCAAAATAATTTACCATTTCTACCTTAGTTGAAAGATTTCCTGTTTTAAAATACTCAGAGTTGTTATCCTCACTTTTTTCATAATCCGGCAAAACATGAATTCCCCATCCGCGCTCGATTAGAACTGAAACCGAGCTCAGCTTTACACATGCAGGCATTCCATTTGATTTTTTCATTATTAGATCTAGTCCTTCTCCACACTTGACAGATTGTACTGAAATGTTGTTTAGAAATTGCTCTCTTGGCGAGTCAGCCATGGCAACAAAATGAATGTGAGGTTCATCATCACTTGTGTATTCTGTTGCTTTAACTGCGCTAGTATAACTAAATGGAACTAACAAAAATGAGGCAATTACCAAATTGATAGCAAGAAACTGGTTTCTTTTCAATTTTGATCTAATAGGATTTTATTTTAATTAAATATATTGCAGCTATTATTCTGATGTTTGAAAAATTATCTGATTCTTTCTTTGATTACAACTTTTTCTGAGGTCCCAGAAGGAGTTGATGTATCAATGTATCGTATCTCATACCAGTCTCCAATGTGAATTGTCTTTCCATCAATGCTTCGTGGAATCTCTATTTTTACCTCAAATGTATTGGAGTTAGGGCCTGTTTCTAGTAGATAAGATGGTCTTGCATTAAACACGGAATTTGCCAAGGTGGTTCTGATTCCTCCACTTCTAAACTCAAATGATCCAAGGGAAATCTTGTCTTCGTTTTTTGAATCCAAGTTTGCATCAGGCTCATAAATTCTTAGAGTAAACTCATGTCCTATTCTTTTTCCACCACCAGCTAACTCTAGGTTTGCAAATGCCTTTGATAGGGCAAATGATGATGAAACAACTCTTGTATTGCCAGCAGCATCTGACTGATCATTATACCTGACTACAACAATGTCGTCTTTGTCTAGCTCCTCACCATTTACTGTATCTGGAAGAGCTATTCTCAGATAGAACTTGCCAGAACTCGGTGAGGTCTCAACCATCTTTGATGGGATCTCAATTTCTACCCCATTAATTGTAGCCTCAATTAATCCACTAGTTGAAATTATATCAATGCCATTTGGACTAGTGTTAAGATCATCATCATATACATAAAAGTTCAAGGCGGTTCCAGAAGCTGCAGGAATTACTTCAAACATGTGAGCTGATGGCAAGCTAGTTTTTGTTTTTTCTATATTGATAGTAGTTGTAGCCCAGTTTCGCTCAACTAGCCTTTTTGCTGTTTCAGGTTTTACACAAAATGGCATGTTGTTGCTTGTCTTAAAAATAAGCTCAAACCCACTTTTACAACTCACATCAGAAGGCAAGATTCCTTGCAGAACCTGCATTCTTGGCGACGTATAACCATTAGACTCACTTGAATCTTGAAAACTAGAAAAAAGAAACACTGCTATTGCAGCTAAAAAAAACCAGTAATACATAACCATAATTTGTTTTTATAAAATAAAAATGGTTCTTCTTATTGGTCGTAAATCATTAGTTTTTTCTCTTCTAGCAGAGAGTGTAGATTATGAACAGAACGATATACTTCGGCCTCTTTTTTTGCACCAGTACATACCAATTTTCCTGACGCAAAAAGCAAAATCACAGTTTTTGGATCAAGCATTCTATGGATTAGTCCTGGAAACTGTTCTGGCTCGTACATGCTGCGAGGCAATACACGAGCTGCATGTTCAAGATGTATCTTTCCTCCAAGATTAATTGCTGCAACTATATTTTGAACTGTAATCACTGCATCTTTTTTTATTTTGATTCCACCTTTTCGCAATTTTTGAACAACGGTTCTAACTGCTTGTATTGCCATCTCTTCTGATTTTGCACCAGTGCAGACCATCTTGCCTGTTCTAAAAATCAGCGTTGCAGTTCGCGGAGTTTTTAGTCTAAAGACTAGTCCTGGGAATTGATCAGGATGATACTCTGTGTCTGGAAATTTTTTTGTTACATCATTTAGATCTATTTTCTGATCAACAGATGCAGAGGCTACAACATTTTCAATACTTACAACAGGTTTTGTTTGTGGCATTTTGAGTCTTTTATAAAGGGCCTTTATATATACATAGTAAATTTTCCCGACTCTAGTGGTGACCTATCCACTGGTATCTGTATTCTTCCTCGATAAGATCCGTTTTGATCTGATTCTTCTTGATCTTTGGTTTTAGATTAACATCAAAGAATCCAAGCTTGCCCTTGTATGGAATTGGTACTTGAAATTCTTTGGCATTCCTAAGACAAAAACCATACTTTTTGTTGTAGAAATTTTTTGAGGCAAAGTGTTTCTTTGCATCCTTTTTTATCTCATATTTTGAGCTGTATTTTTTTACATCATAGATTTCTGCTTTACCAATGATTGCGCCAGTTGGCAGCTTTGAATGCATCTTGAGTCTTTTGTAATCCTCCTTTCTTATTTTTATTGGAGCGTGTATCAAGAACTCACCACGAAAGTTTGTGTTCCATGATCTAAGATCAATCGTCTTTTTTCCCTTTACTATAAGATCAGCAAAGGGCTGTGAAACAGAAAGACACTTCATGCAGATTTGTACAATGTTACTAGATGCTTAAATTTTATGCAAAAAATACTAAAAAGTTACTTACGGGAAAACCACTTGAACATTGTCTTTACTTGTTCTGATACTATTGCATTAAGATCCTTTACCTTCTTGTCCATTGCAGATGTCAAGTTTTCAAGCTCAAAGATTCTGCCGTCTAGTTTTTTGTTTTCTTTTTTTAGGGCCTCGTTTTCTGCCTTTAGCTGAGTTATTTCACTGAGAAGTTTGTTATTTTTTTCCTTTAAAATGCCATTATCAGCAAATAGTTTCTGCAACTGATCATTTTGGATATTCACAAGAGGTTGCTCATATTGTGCAAATGTGATTCCTTTCACATGAGTTCCAAAAATCTCAACAAGCTCAACATCAGGATTAAGGTTGAACTTTAGGGTTCTGCTTTTCTGTGTCTTTGTCTCCTTGTATAACACCTCATCACCATCTGCAATCACAAGAAAGCTATCGTCTTTTCCATTATACTTGGAATCAATAAGATTTCTATCAAGTGTGAGCTCCAAGGATCCTTTTGTGTCAGTTACCTTAACATCTAGTGCAAGTACCATGTCGTTATTATCAAGCTCATAGTTTGATATCTCAACTCCATTTGAGACATATTCAAAAGGGGTAGAAATCTTTGCATCTGCTACGCCTGCTAGCATTCCAACTAGTGCAAAAACCGCTAGTGCAAATCCTGTCTTCAAATCAGGCATGAATCTGTGAATCTGCTATTCAGCAAAAGTGTAATTACTTTTTGACTCGTTGCATCATTTTGATTTTTTATTTCACAAAACTTGTACAGGAGCAGTCTAAAACAAGGCATGTTTGCGACTGCCTGATATGATCATCTAAGGAATGTCTGCACTTGGAATTTTTGCAAATCCTCCTTTCTATTTCGCGTTTGATAATTGCTTGAGCAATATTGTTTGCCTGTTCTTTTGTATGTCCCTTGTCTACATAGTAGTGCACTATCTTGTTATACAGTATATCAGGATCAAATGATTTTTCAACCATTTCCCAAACCTTCTATCTACGACTTCATCATAGATAAGATTAGTCTAAACAGAAGATGCCTATCAGATATTTTATATGATCTTGTGACAGATGATAATGCAGAGAAGAAGGTTATTGGAAGTAACTAAAGGAAGTAACATTGACAACACTCTGCTTGAGCATTTTCAACAAGAGATGTGGAACAAGGTTCCTCATCTGGAAGAAAAAACTGGCGAAACAAAGGTTGTCAACGTAACGCCGCTGATTGATATTACTGAAGATTTGAAAGAATGCGCAAAAACCGTGTACAACCAGAATCTTGCCGACGCAGATCTGAAAGTTTTTGGCAAGTTCGATTCTAATTTGCTAGCAGGCTCGATTAAAGTCAGGCCTGCTGTCCACATAATCCATGACGCCATTGTTACAGGGACTCTTAAGAGTGGACAGACAATAATCGAAGCTACCTCAGGAAACTTTGGGATAGCCCTTGGTCAGTTATCTAAACTTGGACTAGGTGTAGTTACACTTGTCTCAAGAAAACTACAGGAGGGAGTCTTTGAAGAGTTGAGAAACGAGAATATCCGCATCATGGATCTTGATATGGACATCTGTCCTGCTCCGGGAATGAAAGACAATCCAAACCTTTTGGCAGCAAAAGCAACAGCAGCTAACATTCGCTCACAATTATCTGAGCTTGGGTTTGATCCTGCAATTTTTGATAAATCAAGCTCTGAGATACAATCGCTTTTAGCTAGCCAAGACATCATAAACTTGGCAAAGTTTCTTGCCAAGATCTACGGTTGTTTCTGTCCAGAACAGTATGACAATGAACTGAATGTTAATGTGCATAGAAATGTTACCGCAGCTGAGATAGACCAACAATTACATGAGAAAGGAAATTCACTGGCAGACTTTAGAATTGTCTGTACCTTTGGTACAGGTGGAACATCTGGTGGTCTGAGCAGATACTTGGCTGAAAAATATGGAAAAAAGTCATTACATGTAGTGTTTCCACTTGCTGCTCAGGATGTTGCAGGAATTAGGACAAAAGACAAGGCATCTGGCTTGAAGTTTTACGAGCCTGAGCTATATGCAGGACAACATGAAGTAGATTTTGAGCAGGCAAAACGTCTTCTAAAGTTTTTTGTAGACAAAGGTCACGACATAGGAGAAAGTAGTGCTCTTGCACTTTACGCAGTGATACAGATGGCAAACTTTGGTGGTAGTAGAAAGTTTGTTGTAATAGTTGCTGATGGGATAGAAAAGTACAAGAAGAATCTAGAAGCGATGGCAAAGAAACAGACACGTACTCAGATCTCGCTGCAGGAAGCTGTATCAAACATAGGTGACTATGATAAAGTGATCTGGATTCATACCCAGTATACTCCACGAGAAGAAGGAATAGAGTTGATTGCGAAATCTCTTGGTGTTGATAAAAGTAAGATCTCTGTACCAAAGGCAAGAACAGTGGGGCAACTATTAGCAACACAACAAATTCCAGAAGAGCTAAGTAAAGATTTGCAAGGGTCTAAAGGTAAGACATTGCTTGTTTGTATGGCTGGAAATACTTCGTTGATGGCCGTTAATGTACTTGCAGGAAAAGGCATTGTGAGTGAAAGTTTGATTGGTGGGATAACGGCACTACCGGAAGGAAAAAACAAACCACTTCCTGAATTGATCAAGATAGCTGCCGAATAATATTTAATTTTTCCAATGAAATCTATAATAACCCAAATTATTTTCTCATCTTAATTGGAAAGCCACAAACGAACTATAGTAAAAACGGCAATCTATCGTGGTTTTACAACTGTTTTTCTTGCTGTGTTGACATGGCTTTACACAGGTAGTCTTCAGGACGCAACTTTTGTTACTATAGTATTCAATGTTGTCGCAACAGTGTTTTATTATTTCCATGAAAGAGCATGGCTTAGAATAAGGTGGGGAATAAAGGACTTAACTTCCGCCCAAAACACTTAGTACTCTTTTTGGTATGTCATTGATTCTACTGACAGCAAGTGTTCTCTCATAGCCAAGATATCTAAGATTGCTTGCAATGATTGTTGCACGTGTAGTGTCAGGTCCTACCCCAATGGCTACCATCATTATTCCAAGCTGCTTGAATAATTTTACCATACTTCTTACAGCATTAGGATCAGAGGGCTCGCCATCTGACAAGGTAAGGAAAATGTCTGGCTTTTTTGAGCGCAAAATAGGATACATCTTATCATATACTTCTGCCAAAGGCGTTCCACCGTTTGCAATAATCTGCGCTAGCCTTTTTGCTGCAACATAGTTCCATTTCATGTTTTCAGGCTTTATCAGCCAACACACAACCTGCTTTTGTTCTGTGTTAAACGCATAGACTGCAAACTTTACCTTAAGATATGACAAAACCTCACAAAGTGCAAGTGTTGCCTTTTTGTATTCTAGCTGGTCTGCTGAAATGCTTGAAGAGTGATCAAGCAAAATAACAATTCTTGTCTTTATTGTCTTTTTTACGTCAGTAAAAAACGGATGATGTCCTTCGATGTATGTCTCTGCATCAAACTCATCCCCTGCAACTACATGTTGCTCCTTCCAGCCTGTCTTCCATTGCCGAAACTTTGCCTTTAGGTTGCTTATCAAGTCAAGGTCATAGATTTTTGTTTCATCAACGCTTGTCTCAGCCGGGATTCTAATTCCAATTGTATCAGTACCAAGACCAATGTTTTCATCAAGCAAGACGCTGTATTCATCAAAGATCTCCTTTCCTTCAAGCGCTGACTTGGGATCAATTTTTCCTAAATCATTTTCGCGGTGCTTGGCAATCTTTGATAGTGCTTTTACCAAATCTTGTTCTGTTACTGCAAGTCCTGGTCCACGTTTTGGGACAGAAAGTGGAACTGTGATCAGCGCATCAAGGTCAAGCATTCTTAGTATTTCAGGAATTTTTGTCTCAAGCCATTCTGTGTCATAATTTTTTTCAATTGCATCATCTAGAATCTTTTTT
>Ga0194131_10001703_pt1 | contig 37276 bp, 27 predicted proteins | sample TA2KigO120mmetaG_FD_148631 | JGI IMG/M metagenome (GOLD analysis project Ga0194131, IMG submission 148631) | Freshwater microbial communities from Lake Tanganyika, Tanzania - TA2015053 Kigoma Offshore 120m | ecosystem: Environmental > Aquatic > Freshwater > Lake | place: Tanzania: Lake...
GTTCTCGTTCCATTGCTCTCCACCCCGTGTTTCCACGACGCAGTTATGGTTCAATACCGCACGATTCTTCACCGCACAGAAGCGGACTTTCACCGCTTCGACCAATCGCCATCTCAGGCGCACGAGCACGGGCGGCTCGCCCGCAGGCTGGCCAGCTCCACTCAAACTCGCGGGCGGGCCGCCGCGCTCCCATCGCGTCGTCGGTGAGAAATTCGCGGACATGGCTGTCCGCGCTCCGCGTGTGCGCTTCGGGGTCATTTCTGCTGCTTCCACTTATCCAGCGCGGCCTGGCCTTGCTGGCGCGCGTAGGCGGTGCCGTAGCGGTCTTTGAAATGAAGGACGCGCGTCCAACCATCGATGGCTTGCTGCCGCAGGGCGGCGTCCGGCGCGATGTATTCGTTCACTTCTCTTAACACTTGATCCACAGCAACGTCATCATTCGCAGGTTGGATGAAGCGACGCAAGAGACCCAACAGTTTCGCGTCGGTCGGGGGTTTGCCGGGGAAATCTTCCTTCGGTTTCTCTGGCTTTTCGCCTCGGGCCGCGGCGCCCTCTGCCGCCATGGCTCTCCGATCGGCCATGCCGGGCCGTTGTCCTCGGCGAGCTTGCAGCGCTTCGACCGTCGGAGGCGCCTGGTCGCCACAAGCGGCTGCCAGCGCGCTGAGGACCTGTGGCGCATCGGCGATGCCGGGCTGCACCAGGGCGAAGTTGGCGGTGACTTTGTTGTCCTTGGCCACCACGATGGTCATGAGGCATTCCTTGTTCAATCCGTAATTGCCCGGCCCTTCCTCTCCGTCGAGCGAGACGCCACGACGCGACTGCAATTTCAGGGAACTCGCCGCCGCTTTGAGCCGTTGCTCGCCACTCAATCGGTCGGCGGACAGGAAAATGAACTCGGTTTTCAACTTCTCCTTTTGGTCTGCGCCATACATGTCAATGGTGGTCATGAGCGGCACCATGGAACGTTCCAGGCCATGGAGAAAGACCAGCGCGGTTGGCGCGCCGTGGTTCTCCGTAATGGGATCGCGTTCCTTGGCTTCGGTCGAAGCCGTAAAGTCCGCGACTTTGAATGGTGTGGTTTTTTCGCCTGCTTGCGGGCCGGAGAAAACCGGGTCGGCGGCATAGAGAATCGCGGTCGATGTGACGACGGCCGAGAGCATCGCGAGGGCAACCACTTTGAGCAGTAATGATTTGAGCATATTTAGAGCGGACGAAACCTAGCACATTCGGGTTACTGGTGAGAACAAAAGTTTGCGGCGTAGCATTTGAGCGCACTTTCCAGTCCCGTCCGCCGGGCGACTGGAAAGTCGCCCAAACCAGCAGGCTGGAAAGCCAGGCTGGAAAACCAGGCTGGAAAGCCTGCTCTACGCGCCGTTTCATGCAGAAGGAGAATCGATCGCAGCTTGGAAAAACCGGTGGATCCGCGCGTGGATGAAGTGGTGTTGCGCACGCTGGAAAAGGAACGGGAACGGCGCTTCCAGAGCGCGGGCGAAGTGAAGACGCGGGTGGAAAACATTGCGACCGACGCCGCCGCGAGCGCGGCGAAAGCGCCCCCGCCGCCGGTTATCGAACCGGCTTCCAAGCCCCATCTGCCCGCGCCGGGCTGGGTGAATCGGGCGGGCATTCTCTTCACCGTGCTTGGCCTGGTGGCGTTTCCTCCCGACACTGACCACGATCGGCGGCAATGTTCACATAGTGCATTCCGGCACATTGCTGGTGCTGACCGGCATTGCTTTGCTCACGCTGAGCTGGCCGGTGCTATTGAGCATCGGGGTCGTCATCGCTGTTTGGGTTTCTGTTACTTCCTCAATGTGGGTCCAGAGCGAATCGCCGTGATCTCTTCCAGCGATCCAACACCGCGACCGCCGGACTCCAGCTTCCGCACGACACGCTGGACGCGTGTCCTCGAGGCGCGAGGAGATTCCCCTGAAGCACAATCAGCGCTGAGCGATTTGTGTGCAGCGTACTATGCTGCCGTGTTCGCTTTCATCCACCGCGAAGGCCGCGACGAAGACACTGCGCGGGAGCTCACTCAGGAATTCTTCGCGCGGATACTCGCGAAACACGGTCTCGACAAAGTCGATCCGGAGCGCGGGCGCTTCCGCTCATTTCTGCTCGGGGCGGCGAAACATTTTCTCGCCGATGAACGCGACCGCTCGCGCGCGGCCAAACGCGGCGGCGGCCAGGCTCCCGAACGCATCGAAGCCGGCGCGGACACCAAGACGCAATTGCAGATTCCAGATCCTGCGAGCGGTCCGCCCGCGGATGCGTATTTTGACTGGCAATGGGCGCTGGCGTTGATGGAGCGAGCGCTGGGAGCTTTGGAGACGGAATTCAAAGCGGCCGGCAAGGGTGAACAGTTCGAGGCGCTCAAGCCATGGCTCGTCGGGGAAACGGAATCCCTGCCGCAAAAAGCAGCCGCCAGCCGGCTTGGCTTGACCGAGGGCGCGCTCAAAGTTGCGATTCACCGGCTGCGAAAGCGGTTTCGGGAGTTGGTGCGATCTGAGATCAGCCAGACCGTCACGGACTCCGGCCAGGTCGAGGAAGAGTTGCGATACCTGGTCGAGGTTTTGGCCAATGTAGCCCCTCAGCAAACCTGGAAAAGCAATTGATCCCACGAAATACACGAAAGGCACGAAAGCCGAAGGAGTAAGACTCAGAGACTCTCAGCGGATGAGTCGGGATTGTCTCCTTGGCAACGCGTTTAGTTCTTGGGTGTTTCGTGTGTTTCGTGGGCCCAACTGTTTTTTCCAGAGTGAACGACGGTGGAGCGAGACTCCTGCCGAGCCGTGCGTCGATGGGCAGTGGATCGCGAGGACGCTCGCCCACGTTCACTAATTTCAGGGGACGGAATCAATTGCGCCGGGAGAACGGATTCCAGAACGCAAGAGTTGGAGGGCTTCCATGACCGGCGGCCTTCTGGAACGCATGATTTCGGACGCTGCAGGATTCGGTTTCCCAATTGAACACAATGACAGGCTTATCCTCTCGAAAGACTGTGGCGAGCCTGGATTGCTGATCCAACGCCACGCGTCCTCGCCGCCAGGAGTTATCCTCGTGATCGTAGTAGAACCAGCCGCCCGTGCCGTCCGGCTTCCGATAAAAAACCCCCGTGTTGTAGGAAAACGGCCCTCCGATTCTCTGGACCACGCATAGCTCCAGCCCGTTCGTCATGGAAGTGCGAACCACAAATCGCGGCGCGAACCAGTAAAGATAAATCACGCAAACGACTGCGATGATGGCGAGGGCAGTGCCACCCAGAAAAACCAGGCATTTCCGAACCGAGTGTTCGCCGGAACTTTTCATCCACGTCAAAACTTCACAGTTTTTCCGGTTCATTGATCAACGCCGCGACGCGCGCCAGCAATCGCCCCGCGGCGCCGCCGTCGAGCACGCGATGATCGAAGCTCAAGGTCAGATTGGCCTCCATCATCGGAACGAACTGTTGCCTTTTCTCATCCCAGTTCGGCACGCGCCGCGCCGCGCCCATGCCCAGCACGAGCGTTTGCTCCGGCAGCGGAATGGGCGTCGCCCAGGTCAGGCCGAACGTGCCGAAGTTCGTCACCGTGGCGATGGAGCCGCCGGTCGCATCCGCGGGCAGCCGGCGTTGCCGCGCCAGATCGACCAGCTCGTTGTAACGGCCGGTCAATTCTTTCAAGCGCCGCGTGTCCGCATTGCGAAGCACAGGCACCAAGACGCCCTCCACCGCTTCCACAGCAAACCCGATGTCAATGGCGCTGGGATGCACGATTCGGTTTCCGACAAGCCGCCCGGCTGGCGCGCTGTTTTCTGCAAGGGCGAGGGCCAGGGCGCGCAAAGCGTAGAGGGCCGGACCGGGTCTGGGATCACAATTCTTTCGGTGAGCTAACAGCGCATCCAGACCCACGGGCAGCGCGACGGTCGCCAGCGGACGGGTCCAGCTTCGGCGCATCGCATCGGCCACGGCCACGCGCATCGACGAGGCCGGGCTCATTTTGTTGCGTTCGAGGTTGGCCAGAAACTGCTCGAAATCCTCGATGGTCACTCGCCCGGCAGCGCCACTCCCGGCGACGCCGGCCAAATCGGCCGCGTGCAAACCGAGTTCGGCCATGCGGGCTTTGAGTCGCGGTGACATGTAGCTGGCCCCGGCGGCATGCGCGGGAACGGGCAAGCCGCGAACGGTCGGTTGAACGCCCGATCCCCTTTCGCCGTCTGCGGTGCCATTCTCGGCCGCGCTTCCGGATTTCTCGGCCGACGACTTGAGTTGAAGCGTGTCCAATCCCAGCCGCGCCGCCACCTCGTCGGTCGCGTCCACGTAGCCCAGGATGGCCCCGACGGCATAGCTTTCGTTCACCTTCACCTGAAATTGGTGCAGCCGGCCCGGGCACGGGGCCGTCACCGTCAAGGTCGCTTTGTTCGTTTCGACTTCCAGGACATCCTGGTCCGCCTCGACGGTGTCGCCCGCCTGGACGAGCAATTGAATGACGGTGGCTTCAGCGATGGATTCACCGAGCTGCGGCATGATGATTGGAATTCGAGGCATATGATCTGGCCTGTCAGCCGGTAGGGACGGATTCCACTCCGTCCCTGACTTTTTGACCCTTCGATGGAAAGAAAATCAGGGACGCGGTGGAACGCGTCCTTACCGGCAGGGTGATGGAGCGAGGGGACTGAATTCGTAATACGGAGAAGGATTGGTGGAAGATTTTCAAAGCAAGAAGTTCAGCTTAGCGCCGCAACAAATCCCGCACGGCGGCGGCGATGCTGCGCGCCGTCGGCCGATGCGCGGCCCAGAGCGTGGGATGGTACGGGATGGGCGTGTCCTTGGCATTCAACCGTTGCGGAGGCGCATCCAGCAAATCGAATCCTTCACTGGCGACGCGCGCCACGACCTCGGCTGTGACGCCACCCCAGGGGAACGCTTCGCCCACGCATAACAGCCGTCCCGTGCGCGCCACCGATGCCATCACCGTGTCTGTATCCAGCGGTTTCACGGAGCGCAGATCGACGACTTCAATCTGCGTCCCTTCCGTTCGCAACTCGTCCGCCACCGCAAGCGCTTCATGCACCATGGCGCTGTAGGCCACAATCGTGAGATCGCGCCCCTCACGCGCGATGCGCGCTTTGCCGACCGGCATGGCTTCGGTGGGGAGCCTTTCCGCCTTCAAGTGGTAATAGAGGTATTTGTGCTCGCAATAAATGACCGGGTCATCGATGGCGACCGCTTCCAGGAGCATGCTGTAAGCGTCTTCCACAGTGGCCGGAGTCAGGACGATCAAGCCGGGATAATGCGCGTAAATGGCTTCCATGCTCTGGCTGTGGAACGGACCGCTGCCGGAAGTCCCGCCCGAAGGCAGCCGGACGGTAATCGGGCAAGGGACCTGCGTCCGCCAGTGCAGCGTCGCGGCTTGATTGACAATCTGGTTGAACGCGATCGTCGAAAAGTCGGCGAACTGCATTTCCACGATCGGCCGCATGCCTTCGATGGCCGCGCCGATGGCGGCGCCTAAAATCGCGTCCTCGCTGATCGGCGCGTCAATCACGCGGCCCGGAAACTCCTGGGCGAGATTCTTGGTCGCTTTGAACGCGCCGCCAAACGCGCCGACGTCCTGGCCGTAGATGAAAACGCGCGGATCATCCGCCAGGGCCCGCGCCTGGGCTTCGCGGATCGCTTCGAGGTAAGTGATGCTCATGAGAGCCATCGCTAAATCGTTAAATCGTTAAATCGATAAAAAGGGGAAGCGCTTCGGAATTTCATCGGCAGCGTCTGAACAATTGTCGGAGCGCAGAGTCTCTACAGGGAACGTTACGCTCGACAGTGTGCATGCCGCAACTTTTCCCAAGGCAGGAAATGTCTGAATTGAACAGGGGGCATACCCCAGGGAACAAGAGACCAACTCGCTTCTACCTTGAGTGATCGGGATCAAATCCTTACTGCCCGATCCACGCGTACTTCGCGGGTCCGACCTTCTTGATGGCCTTGAGTTTCTTGCCACTCCTGAGAAACCAGATCGAAATGTTCTGGTAGCGTGCGCCGATCTTTTCCACAAGGTCCTTTACCGTCGCGCCGTCTTTGCCCGCCGCTTTGAGTGTTTGGACGATTTGCTGCTTGAGTTTGCCGCGAGGCCACTTTTTGCGCCGCGGCGGTGGCGCTTGCTTGATGTTTGTGCCGCCTCGCTTCCCTGACTGAAGCGTTGGTCTCTGGTTGCGGAACGGAGTAGGTATTTCTCCGCCGAGCGCGTTGTCTATTTCCCGAAGGCGGGCTTCAAGGCGGGAACGTTCTTGCGCGAGCTGGTTGCGAACATGGAGGAACTGTTTGAGTGCGTCCGATTTCATGGAGAAATATGTAGAGGATTCTTCCGAATGTGGAAAGAAAACACTTACTGATCAGACCGTGGGAGTTGCAGTTCACCGAACAAGACCGCCTTCGAGAAGTCGAAAATCCCTGTAAGGAAATCTTCGCAGAATCGACCCATCTTCTGTGAAGCACTGTTTTGGCACGCGTCTCCGGCATGGAGTTGGGATCGGCCCGGGCAAAAGCCAGCTCAACAGCCGCATCGGTTGGAGAGCGGCTGCCGCCCTGGCAATGGTGGCGGGTTGGCTGGCACTTTGCGGATGCGGTTCCGTGCCTGTCCATAAGCAACGGCTGGTTTCCAAACCCAATATGCTGTTCTCCGACAGCGCCGTTTTCACCTATTTGCCCAAGCTGCTCGTCCAAACCGAACCCGGAGCCGCAGCCACCGGAGGCTCGCAAGCCGCCGGATGCACGTCCTGCCGATGAACGAGGAAACAAATGATTTGGCCACCGCTGTCATCTGGAGTCATTAGCGTCGCCTTGCTTGCGGGCGAGCCGGCGGAAGCCCTTGCACCAGGGATTCAGCCGGAGCGGCAAGCCGGAGAAGCGACCAACTCCGGCGAGGTTCGCCAGAGCCTCAACGCCCCGCTCCGCGAGTTGCGGACGGCTGGCCTGCGTTGGAACCACAAAGCCGAGGCCGACTTTGAAGCTATGTTCGCGTCGGACATCCTGCTGACGCAAGGCACGATTGGATATGGGCAGAGCCGCGGCCCGACCGAGTGGACCCTCAGTTACGCGCACAACACCTTCGATCTGGACTATCGCCCCGCGCCGTTTGATTTCCTGGGTTTCGACCGCTCCGTGAGCGAAAACCGAAATGCGCTGCAAGCCGGCCTCAAGCAGCGCCTCTTTGCGCCGCTCACGCTGCTGGGGGCAGGCGGATTCTACGACGGCTTTGCGGATTACCGCAGCGCCTGGCTCAACGAGTATTACCGCCAACACTTCTCGGCGTTGCCGGAGTATCAGGAGGCGCAGCCGAACGGACAGAACGTCTCCGCTGGCTTGCGCTGGGAATACTTGCCGGCCACAGGCTTCTTTCAAGCCGAGGCGGGTTTTCTGAAAAACAAAATCGTGGATCATTATCGGAAAGCCGGCCGCGAATCGTCCTTCACCGACCTGGAATTCTTGAGCGATGAGCAGCAAGAACGCTTCAACCCGGACGGGCCATTCCGGGACGCCTGGATTCACGAACTCGGACCGATCGAGTGGACTCCAAATCCCGGGGCCGATCTCGACAACGCCGAGTTCTGGAAAACCTTCCACGATTGCGCGGCGAAATTGCCCGTGAAAGTTTCACGGGTCTTTCTCCTCCGCGAAATGGACGAAGTTTCTACGGACGAAATCTGCGCGCTCTTGAACATCACGCCGAACAACCTCTGGGTCATGCTTCATCGCGCGCGCATGGCGCTGCGCCGCTGCCTCGAAGCGAACTGGTTCGGGCGGCGAGGCGGAAAGACCTGATCCAACATGAAAGCGCTCGCCTCCATCAAGACGCAGATGTTGAGCTGGCTCTGGCGCCGGGTTCTGACCTGCAAGGAAGTGACCCAACTGGCCTCTCAATCGCTCGACCGGACGCTCCCGCGGAAGCAGCGTTTTCAAATGCGCGTTCACTTTCTCCTTTGCGTCTGGTACCAACGCTACGCGAGGCATCTCCATTTCATTCATCGCGCCGCGCCCCGCTACGCCGACCACATGGCGATGGCTGCACCCCAGAGACTGACCGACAACGCCAAACGGCGCATGAAGCAAGCGCTGCAAAACCAGCGCGATCGCTGAAGCGGAACGACTCAGGCCGGATGGGTAGCGCACGCGCCCCACCAGTTCTGTTCGGCACGGGAAGCGCTCAGCGAGTTTTTCACTCCCTCCCCGCGAGGCACGAGTGGGGAGAGAGCCGGAGAGAGGGGAAAAACCGATCCCAAAGGTCCTCCGTGCTGGAGTCGGCGCCCTCACCGACTCCATTCAATCGAACTAAACCGTTCCACTCCGTACGATGGTTTCAGCGACGTTTCGACTGGCGAGGCGCCAGTCGGAACAGGCGGGTCGCCTGTGCTACCCAAGATTGAATTCTCAGACACGCGCCAAGGCGCGCCGGGCAGAGAATCGACTTCTTCAGCGGCGCGGAACCCGGTTCCACCACGCTTCGCTTGACGATTGCGATCACGAGCTGCCCAGCGTGACGGCAAACCACTTCAGCGGCCTGGATGGCCTGGCGATTCGCAGCGCGCTCGACCAATTGCCCGCCGTGTTTCGCGCCGTGCTGACGCTGTACTACCTGGAGGATCTGAGCTACCGGCAGATTGCCACCCAATTGGGCATCCCCATCGGAACCGTCATGTCGCGGCTTTCTCGAGGGAAACAATTGCTGCGCGAAGCGCTACGCGATCAAGGGCGCCCAGATTAACGCTGCGCCACATTGATCTCGTACCAACGAAATGGCCGGTCGAAATCTTCGATGAACTGCTCCGCCCTGAGGAGCTGACGGTTCATCCGCGGTTCTTGTCAGGGAGAACTGTTGGGCAACAGCTTCAATATCCTGCCGCGAATAGAAAGTGAACGGTCCTGTCACGGCCTTCTGGCAATCTTTCAGGCACTGACCTTGAACTTGAAACCTTAAACTTTGAACTCCCCGCGCGCACCCGTTCGGTCGCGCCAGCCTGACGTCAGCCGAGCCGGGTTTGTCGCGGATTGCCGCTGGTTCCCGGACCGGGGTCGTGCTAAAAGCTCGAATGTTCTTCGGTGAACTTGAGTCCATGGCCCGCTCGAAGCAAACAGGCCACTCGAAAACTCTTTGGAGCTCATTATGCGCACTCGACTGATCATTCTCCGGAATCGATTCTCCAACTTCGTCCTCTGGCGCCGCCGCGCATCGCCTGACCATGAACCTCAAGGGAGAGCGAGCCTGTCCCCAGCGAGCCGAGCCGGAAGTGTTCCAAGCGCGTCGAGCGGCTTGCCGGGACGGACTCGCCCTGCCTGGTTCATTGGCGCCATGCTCGCAGTGCTGTCGTTACGCCTCGCCGCCGCGCCGCCGGACGGCAATCGCCTCGCGTATCTGGATGAAAACGATCCGTTCTACGTGCATCGGGATTTTCCCAAACTCACCACGCCCCAATGGATCGGCGAGCCCGGTGTCGAAGCCGCGGTCATTCTCGCCATCGACGATCTTCGCGATCCCAAGAAATACGAAACCTATTTGCGTCCAATCCTGGAGCGCTTGAAGAAGATCGATGGCCGCGCGCCGGTCAGCATCTACTGCAACGCACTGGACCCGGAGCAACCGCAGTTTCAAACCTGGCTTGCGGAAGGGCTCTCGCTCGACGTCCACACTTTGAGCCACCCATGCCCGCTATTGGCGAAAGGAAATTTTCAGGCCGCGGTGGACACCGTGAACGGCGGGATCGATCTGTTGCATCGCATTCCCAACAACAAAGCTGTCGCGTATCGAATGCCTTGCTGCGATTCGATCAACAGCCCCAGCCCGCGGTTTTATGCCGAGATTTTCAATCGCCGCACTTCCGCCGGCCATTTCCTCACCATTGATTCCTCGGTCATGAATATCACGACCCCGAAGGACAAGTCGCTTCCTCGCGATCTCGTTGTGGATGCGGATGGCCGCGAGAAATTCCGGAAATACGTTCCGTTCCCTTCCTTCGTGACGACGATTGAGGATTACCCGTATCCGTACGTGATCGGGAAACTGTGCTGGGAATTCCCCGCCATGGCGCCGAGCGATTGGGAAGCGCAGCATCTGCACGGCACGAACAATCCCGTGACCGTCGCCGACTGGAAAGCGGCGCTCGACGCGACCGTGCTTAAACAAGGCCTTTTCACGTTCATTTTCCACCCGCATGGCTGGATTCGGCCCGACCAGATGGTTGAGTGCATTGACTACGTTGTCCAGAAATACGGGACGAAGGTGAAATTCTTGAATTTCCGGGAAGCACAGGAGCGAATCGACAAATTCCTTCTGGCCGGCCAGCCGTTGCGCGCCGCCAATGGCCAGGACAACGGCGTCCGTATGATTGATCTTAACCACGACAATTACCTGGACGTTGTGATCGGCAATGGCGCGGTTCGGAAGACGCGCGTCTGGTCGCCCAAGGACCGCCGATGGATGGAATCGGAGTTCCCGACCTGGCTCGTGTTCTCAAGCCACGAGGGCGACAGCCAAGACGCGGCGGTGAAATTTGGCGTTCTGACGCCCGACGGATTCGCGACGATGCTCGTGAACGGCTCCGCGAAAGGCGCATGGCAATTCGACGGCGCCCGATGGGTGACCCACAAATGGCTGTTGAACGGCCTGGAACTCGACGGTCAACCCGTCTTGACGGCTTCCCAATCCACGGATCGCGGCGTGCGCCTGCGCGACCTCGACCGCGATGGCCTCAACGAGTTGATCGTCGGCAACGAGGCGCAAAACGCCGTCTTCAAATGGTCCGCGCCGGAGAGCACCTGGAAGAAACTTGCTTATGCCCTGCCCAGAGGCACGGCGCTCGTGGACGCGCAAGGGCGCGACCAGGGCTTTCGCTTCGTCGATCTGAATGATGACGGCTATGACGACGCCGTTTTCTCGAACGAACGCGCCTTCTCCATTCATCTCTTTGTCCCGAAGCTCTACCTGGGATTTCAGCCGGGCTGGACGCGCGAAGTCGTCTCCGGAAAGCGCGGCGACGCGGGCGAAATCCCGATGATTGCTCGCGGCGGCGAAGCACCGAACAACGGGGCGTGGTTCCATTCCCGCCATTTGTGGGTGCAGAACGAAGATACCGCTGCGCTTCAGGATTTGGTGGACCGCCGATCGTTTGGCGACTTGCTGGGCGGATTGCAGCCGAAAGCCAAATCGCCGCAAGCCGCGCTCGAATCGATGCGCGTGCGACGCGGATTCAAGATCGAATTGGTCGCGCACGAACCGCTGGTCAAGGACCCGATCTCCTTCGAGTGGGGCGCGGATGGCAAACTGTGGGTCGTGGAAATGGGCGACTATCCGCTCGGAATCGACGGCCAGGGAAAATCCGGCGGTGTGGTTCGATTCCTGGAGGACACGGATAGCGACGGGCGCTATGACAAATCCACAGTTTTTCTCGACGGCGTGAATTTTCCGACCGGGGTGATGCCCTGGCGAAAGGGAGTTCTGGTGAGCGCGGCGCCGGAAGTTTTTTACGCTGAGGACACCGACGGCGATGGGAAGGCTGATTTGCGCAAGCCCATCCTCGCTGGGTTTCGCGAAGGCAACCAGCAGCACCGCGTCAATGGCTTCGAGTATGGTCTCGACAACTGGATCTATGGGGCCAACGGAGACAGCGGAGGACAAATCCGATCGGTCGGAACGCTGGGCCCGGTATCCAGCGCGGCAATTATCAATGACCGCGGCGTGGACCTCCGCGGCCGTGATTTTCGATTCCGTCCGGACGCGCCGAACCGCGCCGCGTTTGAAACCGTCGAGGGCCAAACGCAGTTTGGACGCCGGCGGGATGACTGGGGAAATTGGTTCGGAAACAACAATCCCAATTGGGTCTGGCATTATTTCCTGCCGGAACACTACTTGACCCGCAATCCGCATCTCGCGGTAAGGACGCAGAGGAAGGTTCTGGCCAATTATCCCGAATCGACGCGCGTTTTCGCCATCAGCCGAAGCCTCCAGCGATTTAACGACATCGGGATGCTCAATCATGTCACCTCGGGTTGCAGCGCTGCGCCGTACCGGGATGACCTCTTCGGCCCGGACTTCGCCACGAGCGTCTTCATCAGCGAGCCGGTTCACAATGCCGTGCATCGGGAGGTGCTCGAACCGGACGGCGTCACGTTCAAAAGCCGCCGCCCGGCCGACGAACTCGACCGCGAATTCCTGGCGTCCACCGACAACTGGTTTCGCCCGATCACGCTCAAGACCGGACCAGACGGCGCGCTTTACATCGCGGACATGTATCGGCTCGTGTTGGAGCATCCGGAATGGATTCCGCCAGACACGCAGAAGCGTTTTGATTTGCGCGCAGGCAGCGACCTGGGACGGATTTACCGGGTTTATCCGGAGGGCGCGAAACTAAGGCCAATTCCGAAGCTCGACCCACTCGATGCCGCCGGTTTAGCGCACGCGCTCGACAGCTCGAACGGCTGGCAGCGCGACACCGCCCAGGGGCTTTTGGTCCAATACGGGGCGCGATATCGCCTGGGGAATCGAACGGTCGTTCCCCAACTGGAGCAACTGGCCGCTCGGAGCAAGAATCCCAAAGTGCGTCTCCAAACGCTTTGCACGCTTGACGGTCTTGGCGCGTTGAGTCCGGGCGCGCTCAGAGTTGCTTTGGACGATGTTCATCCTCGGGTGCGTCAGCACGCCGTGCGCCTGAGCGAACCAGTCTTGAGGGGAGCAAGCGGGCGCTCGACTTCGCAGAACCCGACGCTCACCGGCACGCTTCTTAACCTGGCGGATGATCCGAGCATTGCCGTGCGATATCAGTTGGCTTTCACGCTCGGTGAATGGAGCAGTCCTCGCGCGGGCAAAGCTCTTTTGAAACTCGCGCTCCAGGACTTTCAGAACCCGGAAGTGCAAACCGCAGTCCTGAGTTCGGCGCCGCCTCACGTCGAGACTCTGCTCGCGGCGATTCTCCAGGAGTCCGACCGCGACACGCACGCGTCTTTGATCGAGCAACTCATCGACCTGGCGACGCGCCTCGACAAACAGAAAGCCGTCGCCGCAGCCCTCCAGCAAGCCAGTCAGCCGGGCGGCGAGCGGACGGCGCTGTGGCAGATCACGGCGGCGGCCGGCTTCCTGGATGCCGCAGAACGTGAGCGAGGGAATCTGGCTCAATTTCAAACTCAAACGGGTCCTGAGCTTCAGGAATCCATCCGGCGGCTGGAAACACTGTTCGCCAAGGCGCGGCAACTGCTCCTCGACAATCGCGCGCCGGAATCCCTTCGCGGCGCGGCGATGCGGCTGATGGGGCGCGGACTGAATCGACGCTCCGAGGACATCGCGGACCTTGCGAAACTGTTGGCGCCTCAAGTTCCCACCGCGCTGCAGAAGACGGCGCTCGGAAACCTGGCCAAACTGAGCGACCCCACCGTTGCGGAGGTTCTGCTTCAGGGCTGGAGAGCGTTGCTGCCGGCCTTGCACAATGACGTGCTCGATCTGTTGCTCACCCGCCCGGTCTGGACCGAGAAAGTCGTGGCCGCGCTGGAGCAAGAGCACCTCGCGGCCGGCCAATTGAACGCGGCCCAACGCCAGAAACTGACCGGCCACTCGCAAGCCGCGATTCGCGACCGCGCTCAAAAGCTGTTCGCCGCTCAACAGGACCGAAAGAAAGTCGTGAAGGATTACGAGGCGGCCCTCGGTCTGAACGGGGACAGCGCTAATGGCGCGGGCTTGTTCCGCCAGCATTGCGCGAGTTGCCATCGGTTCCGCGAGGAGGGCATTGCACTCGGCCCGGACCTCGGCGCCCTGTCGAGTAAATCGCCGCAGGTGTTGCTTCTGGCGATTCTCGATCCCAACCAGACCGTGGAGACCCGCTACATCAGCTATTCGGCGGTCACGAAATCGGGCCGCGAACTGACCGGCGTTATCACCGCCGAGACGCCCACGAGCCTCTCCTTGCGCAATGCGAACGGCGCGGAAGAGGTAGTGCTGCGGAACGACTTGATCGAGCTGACCAGTTCGGGTCTCTCGCTGATGCCGGAAGGTTTCGAGCAGTCGCTCAAACCTCAAGACATGGCCGATCTCATCGCCTACCTGACGGGACCTGGACTTTGACGCTTGCCCCAAGGGTCTGTGCAAAAATAACTTCCGGTTTTGGCGGGAGCGCCGCCTGGCCGGATGCAAGGCGCGAGGAGGGAGCATCCCCGTTTTGGGGCTGTGACCGACGAGCAACGCCGCAGCCGGCCAGGCCCCGCCCCGGAGGGCTGGGGCGATTTCGCTTTCTGGCTTCGTTTCTCCTCAGAGCGTGTCCGAAAATTCCGCGGGGTCCTGTTTTCGCGCCAAAGGCCGGATGGCGAGGCGCAACGAAGGAGAATATCCTCCCTGGATCTTCGACTGAGGAGCAACGAAGCCAGGCGGCCTTTGGCGCGAAAACCCTCCGGGCGGCGGGTCTTTTGTCCGTGGCCTGCGTTGGCTCGGTCCTTACAGCCCGCGTTGGGGATGCTCAGACCTCGCCGCCTTGGCCACAGCCAAAATCCCTCGCCGCAGGACCCCGCGCAATTTTCGGACACGCTCTCAGTCGCAGAGCCCTGGCTATGCTCCTTCGTCGTGCCTCGCCAGAAAGCGAAATCGCCTCCAGCAAAACCGGAAGTTATTTTTGCACAGACCCTTAGACCGAGCGATTCAAATCGGATGGGGAGCGCACGCGCCCCGCGTGCTGTAGTCGGCGCCCTCGCCGACTACTTCTTCAGTCGGAAAAAAAGATCACCAGAGGGCTTCATCGACGCTTCCGACCGGCGGGGCGCCGGCCGGAACACGCGAGGGCGCGTGTGCTCCCCATCAAAGACTCAGAGGTTCGACGGGCGTCGTGTCGATCCATTTCACTTCAGGCAGACCGGAATAAACCCGCCATTGCGGACTGAGATACTGCTTGGTCCGCGGGATGGACGACAAAGCTCGTAGCGCAGAGTTGCACTCTGCCGTATCGCAGAATTGTATTCTGCGGGGCGTCTCCCAGTCCGAGCACGCTGGGACTTGCCAGCGCCCTGCCGATTGGAAATCGGCGATACAGCAGATTGAAAATCTGCCCTACGCTTCACCGCCAACTTGTGGATGCACCCTGCATTGGGCGTGGCCAAGATGCGCGCTTGAAAACTTCCCGCGCCAGACGCAGAGTCTCCGCCCATGCAATCAGTGTTTACAGGACCTGTTTATGTCGTCGGGGATAATATCGACACGGATCAGATTATCCCGGCGCAGTATTTGACGCTCGTGCCCACCATTTCGGACGAATACGAGAAGCTGGGCAGCTATGCGATGTGCGGGCTGCCGGATGCGCTTTATCCGATTCGCTTCGTTGACGAAGGCCAGGTGGACAGCCGTTATCCCATTGTCGTGGGCGGGCGGAATTTTGGCTGCGGCAGTTCGCGAGAACACGCCCCGATCGCGCTCGGCTCGGCGAATGCCAAAGTCGTGCTGGCGGAGAGTTTTGCCCGGATTTTCTTCCGCAACTGCGTCGCCACCGGCGAACTGTATCCCTGCGAATGCCTGGATCGCCTGTGCGAAATCCTCAAGACCGGAGATGTGGTGAAAGTCGATCTGGATGCCGCTACCGTGACGGTGGAGAAGACAGGCATGGCGTATCGATTCAAGCCGTTAGGCGATGTCCGGCCTGTGGTGGACGCTGGAGGCCTCTTCAACTACGCGCGCCAGAGCGGGATGATTCAGGCACAGAAAGCCTGAGCCGCCCCATCGGTCGGGCAGACCGGCCGGTCTGTACGTGTTTAGCGTTGGTAGGGACGGATTCCACTCCGTCCCCAATCAAGCCTTGAGGCAGACCGCCGCCCAGAAAGAGACGATGTGCCAACGGAGGTTTCCTGGTTTTTCCTTTGTCCGTCTCTCCCTTCAACAGACGCCTCAAGGGTTAGTCAGGGACGGAGTGGAATCCGTCCCTACCACGCTAAACACCTACGCCGATCTGCCGATCTCGCCTTCTGCTGGCCCGGCGCACGCAGAGTCTTCGCTGGAACTGATCTCACGAAAGCTGTGGCGGAGCGGCAGCTCCGCCCTGCCGGCGACGGTCTCAAGGCGCCCCTAACAGGATTTCGCCCATTTCGCGATTGAAAATCGAAAGGTCTCGCGACAGCCTGACGCCTGTGAACGCCCCCCGGAGATTCTTGCTGCGGCCATGGATTGTCTTTCACTGCGTGTTCTTTGCCTGTTCCTGTTGCCTCGTTCACGCCCAGGAAGGACTGGTGATTTCCGAATTCCTGGCCGCAAACTCCAGCGCCATCCGCGATGACTTTGGCGAGTCGTCCGATTACGTGGAGATCTACAACGGCACTTCCCAAGCGATCAACCTGGAGGGCTACGCTTTGACGGATTCGCTGGAGAACAAATCCCGCTGGGTGTTTCCCGCCACCAACCTCCTCGCGGGCCAGCACCTGTTGGTTTGGGCATCAGCACAAGACCGGCGGATTCCCGGCCGACCGCTCCACACGAACTTCAAGCTCAGCAGCGATGGCGAATCGCTGGCCTTGATCAAACCGGATCACATCACGGTCGTACACCAATATGATTTCGGGCCGCAGCTCGTGGATCAATCGCAGGGCGTGGAAGCTGAAGTGGAAACTTCCAGCGCGGTTCTTTCGCGGGGTGCGTCCGCGCGCTATTTCGTCCCGACGAACAATTCCTTGTCCAATCTCTGGACCCTGCCGGCTTTCGATGACAGCGCGTGGAGTTCGGGCAAGACCGGTCTTGGTTTTGACACCAATTCGCCTTCAGCGCTTTCATCTTTGATCGCGACCGATGTCAAGGACCTGCTGCACCGGGCGTCGCCGCAACGCGCCGGGTTGTTCATTCGCGTTGCGTTCGCGGTCGCAAATCCTCAAGCCTTGCCCAACCTCGCCCTGACGCTGCGCTACGACGACGGGTTCGTGGCTTATTTGAACGGGACGGAAGTGGCGCGCCGCGGCCTCGCTCAAAATGCATCACCTTCCTTCAGCACGATTTCCTCGCTCAACCGCACCAACGACGCGGTCCTGACGCCGGAGGATTTTCCTTCGCTGGCGTTGAATCAGAGCCTTCGCGCCGGAACGAATGTGCTCGCGATCCATGCCTTCAACCGCGATCCGGCGGACGGCGACCTCCTGATCGCGCCGGAGATTCATTCGCGCCGCTTGCGCTATGCGACGAATGCGGTGCGTTCGTTCGCGGCGCCGACGCCCGGTGTGGCCAATGTCTCCGGCGCGAAGGGGACTTCGGGCGGCCTGAATTTTTCGGTCGCGAGCCGCATCTTCATCGACAGCTTCGAACTCAAGATCACGCCGGCGGAACCTTCGCCATCGGGCGAAGTGCGCTACACACTGGATGGCACGATTCCCGGACCCACTGCATTGCTCTACCAGGGGCCGCTTCAAATCACGAACAGCACGCAAATCCGCGCCCGGCTGTTCCAACCTGGCTTCCTGCCGGGCCGCGTGCGCACCGAGGCTTACGCGCGGCTGGCGCCGGAGATGCGGAACGTTTCGTCAGACCTGCCGCTGATTCTGGTGCACAGTTATGGCGCCGGACGCTTCAATGAGAATTTCAAGAAAGGTTGCATCCTTTTCGTCCACGAGCCCAGGCGCGGCCGGGCTTCTTTCACGAACAAGCCGGATCTGATCTTCCGCGCCGGCCTGAAAATCCGCGGCTCCAGCAGCGCGGGGAATCCCAAATACAATTGGGCGCTCGATTGCTGGGACGAGGATGATCGAGAGCGCGAGATTCCGCTCCTGGGAATGCCGGCGGGCGCAGAGTGGACTTTTCATGCGCCTTATTTCACCGACACCACGCTGATTGCCGATCCGCTGGCGAGTTCCATGAGCCAGGCCGCGGGGCGTTACGCCGCGCGCTTCCGCTTTGCCGAGTTATATCTGAACGAACGACCCAGCGGCACTCCGCAGGCAACCATCGCGCCCACGAATTATTTCGGCGTTTACAATATTCTCGAGCGAATCAGCATCCACCCTAATCGCGTCGCGATCGACAAGCTGACGGACCAGGACGTCGCGCCTCCCGCCATCACGGGCGGTTACTTGCTGAGCATCGACCGCAACATCGACGGTCCGCAGGGCTTCACCGCCGGGGGCCAAAGCTTTGTCTATACCGAACCCACTCACGAAGTCATGACCTCGCCGCCACGCGAAGCCCAGCGCAGGTATTTGGCGAATTACTTGAACGAGTTCACCGCCGTCCTCGATTCCGCGCACTGGACGAATCCAGTCACGGGTTACGCCCCCTATATCGACGCCGGATCCTGGATTGATTTCCATCTGATGCAGGTGATCTCGGTCAACGGGGACGGCCTGGGGCTGAGCACGTATTTTTACAAACCGCGCAACGGCCCGATCACCTTCGGCCCCATCTGGGACTTCGATAAGGCGTTCGGTTGGGCGGAGGTCCGTCACGAAGCGCCGTTGCAGTGGGAAGGCGGCAAAGGCTTTTTCTATTATCCGTGGTGGGGACGCCTGTTTCTGGACCCGAACTTCTGGCAAGCGTACATCGATCGCTTCCAGGAATTGAATGCCGGCCCCTACAGCATTCCCGGTTTGATGGCGCTCATCGACCGCCTCAACGACCAGGTCAAGGAATCTGCCGTGCGCGATCAGGTCCGGTGGAAGCAACCCAAGCGCGGCGGCACTCAGGAAGGCGACATCGCCTACTTCAAAGACTGGCTCGCGCGGCGCATCCGATTTATGGAAACGAATTTCGTGGCGCGGCCAGACATTCTGCAACGCAGCGGACAAGTGGTTTCGGGATCTCAAGTGGAAATTACTGCTCCCGCAGGGGCGACGATTCTTTATACGCTGGATGGCAGCGACCCCAGAGCGTTGCACGGCAGCGTCGCTCCGAACGCCTGGGTTTACACCGGCCCCATTACGATCACCGGCGAGACACGGCTCCTGGCGCGGGCTCGCGATGCCAATCGGCCCTTTCTCACGGGCGCCGCAGGCGGTCATCCGCCGCTGGGCAGACCTTGGTCCGGACCTGTCACCGCGCGGTATTTCCTGGAGGCGCCGGCGACGAAAGGCGATCTGGTCGTCAGCGAACTGAATTATCTGCCGACGGCTCCCACCACGACGGAACTCAAAGCGAGGCCCGGAGTGACCGCGCAGGATTTTGAATTTGTCGAAATTCAGAATGTCAACTCCCGAACCGTTGATCTGTTCGGCAGCCGTTTCACTCGGGGAATCACTTTCACCTTTACCAACTCCGCGATCCACAAACTCGCGCCGGGCGCGCAACTCCTGCTCGTGAAGAATTCGGACGCTTTTGCCTTGCGCTACGGAGTTCTCTCCAACATCGCCGGGACTTACCGCGGCAGCCTCGCGGATCGTGGTCAAACGCTCCGGCTCGAAGACGCGGCCGGGAATCCGCTCCTGGAATTCGCCTACGACTCCGCCTGGCACCCTGCGACCGCGGGCCTGGGGTTCACGCTGGTTCGGCTTGCGCCCGGCGCAAGCGCGGACACTCGGGATGCCTGGGGTCCGAGCAGCATTGCGCTGGGCTCTCCCGGTCGAGAGAACTCGCCCGCGGCTGATTGGCCTCGCGTCGTCGTCAACGAGATTCTGGCGAACCCCGCATCGAATCAGCAAGACGCTGTCGAATTGCTCAACCCGAGCGCCACGTCGGTCGATATCGCCGGCTGGTTCCTCACTGATGATCCGCGGCAACCGAGGAAATATCGGATCCCGAACAAAACCGTCCTCGCTCCGGGCGCGTGGTGGGTAGTGAGCGGGTCCGCGTTTGGCGCGGCTTCTCAGGGAACGAATGCCTTCCAACTGAGCAGCCGCGGCGACGCGATCTGGCTGTTCGCTGCGGACGTCTCGGGCGCGTTGCTCGGCTACGCGCATGGGTTTGAGTTCGGCGCTTCCGAAACCGGCGTGAGTTGGGGACGCCATGTGGCCGGCGACGGATCGGAACACTTCGTCGCGCAGGCTGCTCCCACGCTTGGCGCTCCGAATAGCGGGCCGCGAATTGGCCCGGCGGTCCTGCGCGAGATCCTGTATCATCCGCCCGACCTGTTCGAGAACGGCGCCTTTTGGGACAACGACGAAGATGAGTTCATCGAAATCGCGAACATCCGCAACGCCCCTGTCTCTTTTGCCGCCTCTGTGCCCGGACGTGCCTGGCGTTTGCGCGGCACGGTGGATTATGATTTTCCGAACGACTTTGTCCTGGAAGCCAACCACACCGCGATCCTCGTCAGCTTTGACCCACTTCAGGAAACGAATCGATTGGCGGGCTGGCGGAAGAAGTGGGGATTGAGCGCCTCGATCCCGGTCCTCGGACCCTTTCGTGGCAAGATGGACAATTCGGCGGGGGAAATCACTTTGTTGAAGCCGGCCGACGAGGATCGGGACAGCAGCGAGGTTTCATTCGTCGTCGTAGATCGTGTGCATTATCGCGATACTGCGCCGTGGCCCGCGGCAGCCGACGGCGGCGGAGCTTCGCTCGAACACAAGGGAGATTTGCTATTTGGAAAGGATGGAGCCAACTGGCTTGCCGCCCTGCCCTCACCCGGACGAAGCCCTGAACCCGGCGGCATTCCGTCAATTGCCGCTCAACCCGAAAACCAAACCGTCGTTGGAGGCGCGCGAGTCAATCTGAATGTGAAGGTGAACGCCGGATCAAGTTCCGCGTTGAAGTTCCAATGGCGTCGAGACGGCGCGAACATTTCGGGAGCCACGAATGCGCTGCTGGTTTTGAACCCCGCCAACGTCAGCGACGCCGGCCAGTACTCGGTCGTGGTCGTGAACAGTCATGGCTCCGTCGAGAGCGCTGCGGCCACCTTGAAGGTGCTGCCGCCGCCCACGATTGTGCGCCATCCGGAGGGGCAGAATGTCAGGCCTGGATCAGCCGTCACGTTCGCGGTTGCGGCCGAGGGTTCGGGGAAGTTGTCCTATCAGTGGCTCTTCAACGGCGCGCCCATCGCGGGAGCCACTTCCTCGTCATTGACTTTGCAGAATGTCCAGGGAACCGAATCCGGACCTTACGCCGTGCGCGTGACCGATGCGATTGGATCCGCGACCAGCCTGCCGGCGCCATTGAATGTTCTGGTGCGACCCACGTTCACAACACAGCCGCAATCCCGCATCGCGCTCGTCGGCGACACGGTCGAACTCCGCGTCGAAGTCAACGGGCTGGCGCCGTTCACCTATCGCTGGCGGAAAGCCGCGGCCACGATCCCCGGGGCAACAAATTCAGTCCTTGCTCTGAAAAATGTCCAGCTTACCGATTCCGGCATTTACGGAGTGACCGTCACCAACCTGGCTTCGGGCCCCCTCGGCGTCGCCAGCCAGACTGCGACTCTGCAAGTGATGGCCGATTCGGATCACGACCGCGTCGGCGATGAATGGGAGGTGCAATTCGGCTATTCCGCCAACAATCCGGGCGACGGCAGCTTCGATGACGATGGGGACGGCCTGACCACCCAGGAAGAATTCCTTGCCGGAACGAATCCCCGCGACCGTCAAAGCGCCTTGCGGTTGGACGCCGGCCGCCTCTCGGCCGAGGGCGTTGAACTCTCCTTCATGGCGCAGGCGAACCGCGGCTATTCGATTCAATATCGAGAAGCTCTGGATTCCGGCGCCTGGCAAACCTTGAAACAAATCAACGGAAGTGACAGTGCGCAGCGGGCGACTGTGATTGACGCGCCTTCCCCAGGCAAAGCGCGGTTCTACCGCGTGGTGACTCCGCCTCAGTTCTAATTTTCTCCGAGCTAAATCGCCGGCCAGGCGTTCAACCCTATGAACGCATGAATCGCTCGATCCTCTCCCCGCTCACCGCGCTGTTCTCCCTGACGGACGAGCAGGCGATGTGGCGCGTGCAGATGCACGACGACTCGGAGGCGTTCGCCCGGCTGGTTCGGCGCTGGGAAGGCCCCATTCAACGGCTTTGCACGCGGATGACCGGCGATTCGCACCGGGGCGAGGATCTGGCGCAGGAAGCCTTCACCCGCGTCTTCACGCACCGCAAGGCTTATCAAACCCGGGGGAAATTCTCGACCTTCCTCTGGCGCGTCGCCATGAACCTTTGCTACGACGAACTGCGGAAGACCAATCGGCGGAGCGAAATCTCGCTGCACCGAGACGATGAAGATCCGCCGGACGATCTCGACACGCTGGCCGTGGACGACGCTGCGCCCGACGCGTGATTGGTCGAAGGCGAGCGCGCGGAGCTGGTCCGCCGGGCGCTGCTTCGGCTTCCGGAACCCTACCGGGTGGTCGTCATCCTCCGCCACTATGAGAATTTGAAATTCCCCGAAATCGCGGACGTGCTGGAAATCCCCGAAGGCACCGTCAAGTCGCGCATGGCTGAAGCGCTGACGCAGCTTCATCGGCTGTTGACGCCCGCCCTCGCGGAGATGGAACCGCCTTCCGCCAGAAAGCACCCGAAACGCATCGAAGAAAGCTTGGTCCTATGAATCATCCTGCCCGAGAAGAATGGATGTCGTATCTTTACGACGATTTGCCCGGCGCCACCAAAGCCGAGTTGGTGCGGCACCTCGACTCCTGCCCCGCCTGCCGCAAGAACGTCAACGAGTGGCAAAGCGCTATGCGGAGCCTGGACCAATGGCAACTCCCCCCGCGGTCGCTCCCGCTCTTTTTTCTTCGGCCGGCTTTGAAATGGCCTGTGGCCGCGGCTTTTGCGGTTGGTCTGGGTTATGGGTTCGGGCGGTTCTCGGCTCCGGCGGCGAACTTGGAAACACTGCGCGCCGGAATCGAGAACTCGCTCCGAGCTTCACTCGCAAGCGAAATCGAGACGCGGCTTCAAGACCATTACGCGCGGCAATTCAACGCCCTGCTCGCGAACGCGGAAGCGCGTCTCATCGACCGCATGGACACGCTGGCCGCCCGAACCGTCAGCGCCTCCGACGAGCAGATGCAGGGAATGCTCACGACGTATAACGACGCCTTGAAGAACCTGGACGCCCGCCTGGTGCAGCAAAGAACGGAGATCAGCGCGTTGCGCCGGGACACCGAGACCATGGCCTTGCTCACCGAAGTCGGTTTTCGGCGCAACGAGCAACAACTGGGGCGGCTCGCCAACTTCACTACTTTGCAGGAATAACACGATCATTTGCCAAATTCACTGAATCACTGAACCGAAAGGACACCTCTGATGAAAACATTCCATCCAACCATCACTCTCCTCACGTGCTTCGGCGCCTGCTTGAGCACGGCCACGTTCGCCCAAGTCGCCCCCGCCCCTGCCCCGCCGCAGGTTTCGGTTCAATTGGTTGGGCCGGGCGAATTGCCACCCCCACCGCAGGCCGCCCTTGAACCTCTCCAACTGGCGCAAGCGGCGACGGGCGGCACGGAGGCATCCCTGTTTCTCCAGGACGCCAACCAACCCGCCAGCGCGTGGGTCGCGGGCGACGGGCGCTTCTCGGTAGATTATCTCACGGGCGGCGAATCGCGCCCCCGCACGCTCGTGATCCGCACGACAGAAACGGATCAAAAGACCCTGACGGCGCTGGAGGAGGATCTCAACGTGATGTCACGAATCCTCGCCAAGTCGATGAAAGAGAAGGCGGGCGGAGATGGTGCGCTCACCGCGATGGGCATGAAAATCCGCACGTTGGCGGTCGGCGGTTCCTCGGCGGCACAGAATCTATATCTGGAGGGCTATGGCGCGTTGTTTTTCCTGCACACCCGTTTTCCGTTGTTGCCCCCTCCCGAACCTCCGAAGGAAGAGACCCGCAAGGAAACCGCCAGTTCAACCTGGGAAGAAGCACGGCGCGAACTCTACGGACCGAAAGATCCCGCCCCAGGACAGAGGTGGTTTTTCTCAAAGGATAGCACCCGTGAATCCTACGACGCCGACAAAGTCGCCCGACTGAAGGAATCTCTGCTGGAGGCGCTCAAAAACGCGGCCAACATCCGTCACCTGAAATCTCAGGAGTTCGTGACCCTCGTCGTGGTCGGAACGGAGACTACGACCACGCCACGTGTGCGCGCACTCAGAATGAGCCCGGCAGGCGCCGAACCGAAGGAGTTGGACGTTCTTCTGCAAGAAAACGCAAAGGCAGCCGGCGGCGGCTACGGCGGTGGTAGCTTCGGCTTTGCGGCGGGTGGAGCACGTCCAGGAGCCGCGACCATCGTTCGCCCCTTGACGGGAAGCGCCGGCGAAACCGTGATGACGATCCGCGCGAAGAAAGCCGACGCGGATGCCTTCGCCAAAGGCGACCTCAAACTCGATGACTTCCAAAAGAAGGTTTCGATCACGACCTACTAGGCGAATCGAAATGCGAGCAAACGCAGGGCAGGCTTCCAGCCTGCCCGACTTCAATTTCGATGAAAGCTCGCGGAAGAACTCGATTCGGAGTTGGACACGAATTGCGAGAATTCTCACGAATTAGAAAAGCCAGAAACGGAGTTGGGCCCACGAAACACACCGAAAAATCTCAGTTCCGGCCACGGAGAAGTGCGGCGAGAGAGCCAGATCAACGGGATGCAATCCTGCGGCGCGCAACGCCGACAAGATCACCTCAGCCTCGATGGCCGTTCGTGCCGTCCGTATTGTAGTGAAGGTTGGATTCTTCATACTGCTTGGTCCGCGGGATGGACGACAAAGCTCGTAGCGCAGAGTTGCACTCTGCCGTATCGCAGAATTGTATTCTGCGGGGCGTCTCCCCAGTCCGAGCACGCTGGGACTTGCCGGCGCCCTGCCGATTGGAAATCGGCGATACAGCAGATTGAAAATCTGCGCTACGGTTCTCCGGTCGATCTGTCGTCAATCCCACGGTCTGGACAGTAGCTCGGCTTAAAGCGCTCGCCAAGCACGTCCGCTGGTTCGCATCCTATTTCAAATCGGCCTTCTTCACATGCACAAGGCGGTGTCCCAACATATCGACCGCCGCTTGGCACTGCTCTAAGGGTCTGTGCAAAAATAAATTCCGGTTTTGCTGGAGGCGATTTCGCTTTCTGGCGAGGCACGACGAAGGAGCATAGCCAGGACTCTGCGACTGAGGAGAAACGAAGCCAGAAAGCGAAATCGCCCCAGCCCTCCGGGGCGGGGCGGCGCCTGGCCGGCTGCGGCGTTGCTCGTCGGTCACAGCCCCTAAAACTATGTAGCCGACCAGCGGCTCATACTGGCCATCGCGCGGATGCATCTCCAGGAATAAGACCTCCCTTACTCTGACATGTGTAACGATTCCGCCCACCGGCATGATTCTGCTGGTTCTTCCATGATTCCTGCAATCGCCAATGTCAGCCTGTCAGCCTTTCTCACGAATTCCTTGTCAAACGGCGGCGCAGCTTGTTCTTCTGAAGCCTATGAAGAGCCTGCTTTGCCTCACCCTCTCTTTGGCTGGCGTGATATTCGGAACCGCGCAGCCCGCGACGAAACCGGCCGGCGCGAACCGTCCGCCCAATGTCGTGCTGATCCTCACGGACGACCAGGGCTACGGCGACGTCGGCTGCTTTGGCGCGCGCGACGTGGCGACGCCGAACATCGACCGGCTGGCGCGCGAAGGGATGCGGTTCACGAGCTTCTATGTCGCCCAGGCGGTGTGCACGGCCTCGCGGGCCGCGTTGCTGACGGGATGCTACGCGAACCGCGTCGGCTTGTTCGGCGCGCTGAACCACACCAGCGTCACGGGCATTCATGAGGACGAAACGCTTCTCTCGGAACTCTGCAAACAGCAAGGCTACGCCACCGCAGTGTTTGGCAAATGGCACCTCGGCACGTTGCCGAAGTTCAACCCCACCCGCCACGGCTTCGACGAGTATCTCGGCATCCCCTACTCGAATGACAACAGCAAGTTTCACCCGAGCGTGCGCAACATGCCGCCCTTGCCGCTTTACGAGGGCGAGCGCGTGGTCGAAACGGATTTCGATCAGGCGCAATTCACGCGGCGGTTCACGGAACGGGCGGTCGCGTTCATCCGGAAGAACAGGGAACGTCCCTTCTTTCTTTACGTGCCGCACGTCATGCCCCACGTGCCGATCTTCGCTTCGCCGCAGTTTCGCAGGCAGTCCCAACGCGGACTTTACGGCGACGTGATCGAGGAGCTGGATTGGTCGGTTGGCGAAATCGTCCGCGCCCTGAACGAAACCGGTGTCGCGAACAACACGCTCGTCATTTTCGCTTCGGACAACGGCCCGTTTCTGTCCTACGGCGCGCACGCCGGCTCAGCGAAGCCGCTGCGCGAAGGCAAATTGACCACGTTCGAGGGCGGCGTCCGTGTCCCGTGCGTCATGCGCTGGCCGGGCCGCATTCCTTCGGGCGCGGTGTGCGATGAACCGGTGGGAACCATCGATGTGCTGCCGACGATTGCGGAGTTGATCGGCGCGCGGCTTCCGGAGAAAAAACTCGATGGCCAAAGCATTCGCGGGCCGATGTTAGGAGAACGGGGCGCGCGGTCGCCGCACGAAGCGCTTTTCTTCTATGCCGAAGGTGAACTGCAAGCGGTGCGGTCTGGCGCATGGAAACTGCACTTCGCGCATCGTTACCTGACGGTTGATGGCGAACCGGGCCGCGATGGCAAACCGGCCAACTGGGGCAAGCTCCAGCCCAACTCGATCACGTTGTCCGGGCTGGAAGGCATCGCCAGCCGCCACGGCTACCGCATCGCGCGCATTGAAAAATCGCTCTTCAATCTGAAGGAGGACATCGCCGAGAGCCGAAACGTGGCGGCCGAACATCCGGACATCGTTGAGCGTCTGGAGAAGCTCGCGGAACCGGTTCGTGAGGCGTTAGGCGACGGATTGACAGGGCGTTCTGGCAAAGAGGTTCGGCCTGCGGGCAAGGGATGAGTGGGATGGCGGAGGCCGTTACAGCGTTACAACGCAGATCGCGTCTGGGCGCCTCAAGCGAAGCTTCCACGTCCAGCCAGCCGTGCGCACGGCCCATGACCTGGTAAGGACGCGTTCCACCGCGTCCCTGAAATTGTCTTTTCGATCGCAGAGTAAAGTCAGGGACGGAGTGGAATCCGTCCCTACCCGGTTCATGGGAAGGGCGAGCTTATCCCAGCGCGTTGATCTGGACGTGCTCCAAGTCCGTCGAGCGGCTGGCCGGGATGGCCCTACGGCTTGGGCTTCAGAACGGTGCGCGGCGCGACGATGGCGCGGGCCAGTTCGGCGGGTGTGACTCGGATCGGTGCGCGGATGAATTCCGGCAGGTTGAAAGTTTTGATGAACGAGTCGTAGAAGGCGGGATCCTTTTGCGGGAGCAGAAACGGTTTGTGAAATGTGCCCCGTTCGTCCACGTAACTGAAGTACGGCCGCGCAAAGAGTCCGTCACGGCGTTTGCTGCTGAAAACGATCCAGCGGCTGTTGCTCGACCACGAATGCCACGAGTCCGCCTGGTCGCTGTTGATGTCCAGCCGCCGATATTTCCGGCTCGCCAGGCCCATGACATACAGATCGCTGTTGGGTTGATAGACGGGGAAGTGGCCGTATTTGCTGAGGCAGAAGAGAAAGCGCTACTACATCGAAGCGCTGGTGGATGAGGGCGGCGGCGACGGTGTGGATGTCACGTTCATCAAAGAAGGCGAAGCCGATCCTGCGACCAGCGCGGCGGGCATGCGGATGCGCGGCAGCGCCATCGGCACCTTCCTGGATCCGAACGGCGCCAATGTCACCATCCACGGACCTGCACTCGGCCCATGAACCTGAGACCGGGCGGACCGCAGCCTTCAGGCTGCTTCCGCGCACTCTCCGGAGTCGAGCGTTGAAGCGGCCTGAAGGCCACGGTCCGGAGGAACAGTTCATGGGAAGAACAATCAGGCCCACGGAACAGAGTACAACAAGGTGTTTACTGGCAGAACTTCCTCATCCCCTCCGCCATTTCCTCCGGCGTCATATCCCAGGTGTGCAAGGCGAGCGACCATTTGTGGCCGTAGGGATCGCGCACCTTGGCAAAGCGATCTCCCCAGAACATGTCCGCCGGGGGCATCTCCGCCGTGCAACCGGCCGCGACCGCGCGCTGAAACGCGGCGTCGGCGTTCTCCACGTAAAGGTGCAGCGCCACGGGCGTATTACCCAGATGCTGTGGAGAGACCGCGCCGCTCTCGGGCCATTCGCCCGAGAGCATCAACATCGAGTTGCCGAGCTTAAGTTCCGCGTGCATTACGCTCTGGCCGTCGGGGCCGGGCATGCGGACGATCTCCTCGGCGCCGAAGGCTCTCTTGTAAAACTCAATCGCGCCCGCCGGGTCGCGAATGACGAGGTAGGGTGTGATGGTGTGATAACCGGGCGGAATGGGGGATTTGGCTTTGATGGGCACAGTGTAACCTTTCGCTTTTCTTTTTCGAGAGGCCCGAAACTGCGCGTCGCCGGGCCAAAATTCAAGAGGAAATTGGGGCCCAGAGTCACCCCTGAGTTAACGATGGAGGCATCTTCCAAACACGCTCTGAGCGGAAGGCACGAGGTTCACCAGGCGCGCGCGCGTTTGAGGGCGCGGTGGATTTGGAATGCTTCGGCCGCCGCGACTCCGGCTTGAGCGCCGCGCGTATGATATTGAAGACTCATCAAGTCGGCCAACGGAGTGAAGTTCGCATCCTTTGCGCGCGCCAACTGGCTGCGATGGCACGCCAGCATCCGTTCCTTGATCCCTACGTAATCGGAGATGTTGATGTAGAATCCCGGCTCGAAACGGCTCATCCCCACCGTATCCATCCACCAGAGCGCCGGAGGTTCGGCCAGGGCGGGCGAACGGGTCTTGTGCCCATGCGACGCACAGAACCAGGTGCCGGCTTCCGCCAGTTGCGACGCCGCGCGATGGTCCGGATGATAATCTTCGGCGGAATGAGCCAGGACCAGCGTGGGCCGAAACTCGCGGTAGAGCTGGACGAGAACTTTACGGGTTTGAGCATGGTCCGAAAGCGTTCCATCCGCGAAGCCCGGGAAGCAAAGTTGGGCGCCAAGCAGTCTGGCCGCGGCGGCCGTTTCCCTTTTCCTGACCGCGGCTAAGTTGATAACGGACTTCGCCGGCTGTCCTTTGTCTCCACGGCACAGCACGCAGATGCCTAGCGTTGCCCCGTCGGCCTTCGCGCGGGCCAGCGTTCCGGCGCACAGCAGCTCGGCGTCGTCCGGGTGCGCGACGACCGCCAGGACGCGTTCTTCACTAAAATGGAGTTTCACAGGAGCAAACAGAGAAATCGATTGCTCATGCCGTACCTCTACCGCAATCGAATATCCGGCGGCGCGGCGACATACTCTGCCACGGTCAGCACCGCGTCCGCGTGCAACCGCAGCAGCGACGCCGGGCATTCCGGCGTGACCGGTCCGTGCAGGGCCCGCCGCACGACCGCGCTTTGCCAGGGGCGATTGCAGTAAAAACGCAACCGCCGCGAAGCCAGGATTTCTTTCATGCCCACGGTCACGGCACGCTTCGGGAGGATCGAGATTTCTCCGCCCACCGTCACGGAATTAATCGTCCGTGTCTCCCGCGACAAATTCAACACTCGCGTGGGCCGCGCGGCAAATTCTTCGAGCGAACAGCTTTCTCCCGGCTCGGTCGGTTCGTTGAAAGCGAGGTGACCGTTGATGCCAATGCCGCCGAAACACGCATCGACGACGCCGTGCGCTTCAATGAGTTGCGGGATGGCCCCCAGATTCTGCGGGTTAGGGAACACTCGATTCTCCGGCGGCGGAGCGAGCGCCGGATCGATCAGATCGTAGAAAGCTCGCTGCATGTAACCGCGAAAACTCAACGGGTGCTCTTGCGGAATCCAGCGGTCGTCCTCCGTGAGATACTCGTCCATGTTGATGAAAACGGTCTCGTGGCAGGAGAGTTTGCGCGCGTTGATCATCTTTGCCAGGATCGGGAATTGGTCCACAGGACCGACCGGAACGATCAGCGTGGCGCCGCGTCCGTTCCGCTGAGCTTCCATGATTTCGCCAAACACCGCCTCCGCCAAGTGCTGAGCAACGGACTCCATGCCGCCGAGGATTTGAATGCGGACGCGGTGGCCGCGGCCGAGTTCCATAGCTGAGATGCTCAGGTAACGTGGCAACACAGCATCCATAGCGCGGCAAGTGTAACCGAAGTAATCAGTAATCAGTGATGAGTGTTCAGTTATCAGTGATGTCGTATCAGCCTTGAGCATACTGAATACTCATCTTTGTTAACCGAAAGCACATGAAAAGATGGGGAGCGCACGCGCCCTCGCGTGCAGTGGTCGGCGCCTCCGCCGACCACTGTCTTCCGTCCGAAAGAGTGAATGTTTGACGAGACGGTTTCTGCCGACGATCCGGCTGGCGAGGGCGCCAGTCGGAACACGCGAGGGCGCGTGTGCTCCCCATTCTCTTCTGGTTCGGGTTTAGGTTTCAGTCGGCTTTCCTCGCGAAACTACCGAGGCCAAGATCCGCTCGAACACAACGCAAGTCATGCGCGCCGTCCGCCCGGGCGAATTCGTAGAAGAGCCGGAGGCAGCCGTCGATCACTGGCGCGTCCACGTACCGCAGCGAGTGCGATGATTCCGGGCTGGCGAGGCACGAGCCTTCCGGCGTCAGCGACCGCCAGTTCCGCAAATCCGTCGAGACGGCCAATCCGGTCTTCTCCTCGTAATTCTCCAGATGACTCGCGCTGCCGTCGTAAAACGCAAAATACTTTCCTTCGTGCGGCACCACGCTGTTGATCCGCCGGCAATACGCGTCCCAGCCTCTGCCTTCCGGCGCGAACACCACCCCCTGCCAATCCCAGTTTTCCAAATCCGTGGAAATCGCCAGGCCGGTTGCCGAAACGCACTCACCCGTGTTGAAGATGTCGAGTGTGGCGTGCGAGCCATCGCGCGTCTTGGGAGTCTTTATGGCGACGCTCAGGAACATGTGGAATGTGCCGCGTTCCTCCAGTATCCATGGATCCTTCACGCCTTCCAGGCCGAGCGGCTGAGCGGAAAAGAGACGTTGGGAGCAGGCCGGGTCCAGCGTCCGAATCTCCGGAGCCTCGATCACTTCGACGCACCATCGGCCGTCGGCCGGATCGACGAAGCAGGCGAAGTAGCGCCACTGCCCGTCCGGTCCCTTCCGCAGCGCGCACCGTTCGATGGAAGCGCTCCGGCATTGATCTTTCGTCACGGACCACACGTCTTGAAAATTCTGGAAATCCGTCGAACGAGCAATCCTTGCCTCACCGCCGCGATCCGGGGCAACGCCGCGCGGGCGCCGAATCCGGTAGGTGAGATAGAGCGCCTTCTCGTCGGCAGCGTAGAATGCGCCCGGCGCGCCCACCCAATAGCCATTCTCGAAACCGACTGGCTCTCGAAGGATGCGTCCGTGGGCCAAGGTTGCGGAGTTGAGCGTGGGCTTATTCATCGCGGCATCCTGTCAGCTTAAGGCCCGCAAGCGCAGTTCGGTGGGGCGACGCTCCTGCGGAGCCTTGAACTTGCCATCGCGCAATTCGTGTCCCGCTCCATCGGACAATGACAAAATGTCGAATGACCAATGACGAAAAAATGATCCAAATCCGAATGACGAATCCCAGCCCTTCGGGCTTCGACATTCGAAATTCTTTCGGCATTCATCATTAGTAATTCGTCGTTCAACCGACCCCCAGCGAAACATGTTTCGTCTCCAGGAAAGCCTCCATGCCTTCGATCCCCAGTTCCCGTCCCCAGCCGCTCTGCTTGACGCCACCGAACGGACACTGGCTCGTGGTCGGCACGCCATCGTTGATGCCGATCATCCCGGCCTCAAGGCGTTCCATGAGCCGGAACGCGCGGCGCAGATCGTTGGTGAAGGCATACGCGCTCAATCCGTAGTTCGAAGCATTGGCGCGCCGGATCGCTTCCTCTTCCGTGTCGAACACCGTCACGGGCGCAATCGGCGCGAAGGTTTCTTCCCGCATGCAAAGCCCGGTGTCGGGAACGTCGGCGAGAACGGTCGGCTCGAAGAAGAAGCCTTTCCGGCGCGTGAGCGGTTGTCCGCCGCACAGCAATCGCGCGCCTTTCTGCACGGCATCTTCGACATGCTCGCTCGCCTTGGCTAACGCGGCCTTGTCAATCAACGGGCCGATCTCGACGCCCGCTTCGAGGCCATCGCCCACTTTCAACGCCTTCGTCTTCGCCACAAATAAGGCCAGGAACTTTTTGTAGATGGGGCGCTGGACGTAGATCCGGTTCGCAGCGATGCAGGACTGGCCGGTGTTGCGGAACTTCGCGATCATCGCGCCGGCCACGGCTTTGTCGATCTCCGCGTCCTGGAAAACCAGCACCGGCGCCTGGCCGCCGAGTTCCAGCGAAAGCGGCTTCACGCCGAGGGCGGCGCCGCGAATCAATAACTGCCCGGTTTCGGTCGATCCGGTGAAACTGATCTTCCGGCAGAGCGGATTTTCCAGCAGCTCCTGACCAATCTCGGAAGCCGCGCCGCAAACGAGTTGGAAGACGCCCGCTGGGAGTTGGGCCGCGTGAACGCATTCGGCGAAGGCGATCGAAGAAAGCGGCGTCTGGCGCGCCGGTTTCAACATGACCGTGCAACCCGCGGCCAGCGCGGGCGCGGCTTTGCGCACGCCCAGCACCATCGGAAAATTCCACGGGCTGATCGCGCCCGCCACGCCCATCGGGCTTTTGATGACGAGATGCCGTTTGCCCTCGACTTGATTGGGCACGATGCGTCCGTAGGCGCGGCGCGCTTCCTCCGCGAACCACCGCAAGTGATCGATCGACATTGCGACTTCCGCATGGCTCTGCGCGAGCGGCTTGCCATTTTCGAGCGTGATCAGCCGCGCGATCTCGTCGCGGCGACGCTCCATCTGCGCGGCGATCTTCTGAAGGAATTCGCCACGCGCTTTGCCGGTGAGTTGCCGCCAGGAAAGGAACGCCGCATGCGCCTCCGCCACCGCCTGGCGCACCCGGGCGCGGTCAACCGTGGAAACGCTCGCGAACGCGCGGCCCGTGGCCGGATTCATCACCGGATGCACCGCCTTGGTCCGGAGCCATTCTCCATTCAGATAGAGCGGATACGATTTCATGGCGCTATTCACCACCAGCGGGCGAGCGATGCAAAGTCAAAATGTCGTTTTGCGTCACCCTTCAGCCGCATCTATTCAATGGAATTGGTGAATCGTCCTTACCCTGGCCCCACTGCCAGTGAATCAAGCGCTTTCGATGGTAGGGCGAGCCCGTCCCGGCGAGCCGCAATGCCATTGAGCAGACGATGGATGATCGGCTCAGCGAGGACGCTTCGCCCTACCGTCGATGGTCTTATCAACGGCAGTGGGGCCGGGGTGAGGCGATCCTCACTTCATACTGACTGATTCTGCCCGATCGCGGCGCTGATGATGCTGTGCTCGGTCCACGCCGAGGCCGGGCGCACTTCCGACAGGACGCCGCGGCACATCACGCCGAGGGTGTCGCACACGCCCATCAACTCCGGCAGATACGAGCTGACAAAAATGATCGCCTTCCCCTGCCCGGCCAGTTGTCCCATCAGCCGGTAAATCTCGCTCTTGCTCCCGACGTCAATGCCGCGCGTCGGTTCATCGAGCAGAAGAATTCGGGCGTCGTGGTGAAGCAACCGGCCCAGCGCCACTTTTTGCTGATTGCCGCCCGACAACTCGCAGATCGCCTGTTCGGGGCCGGCGGCGCGCACGTTGAGGCGCTGCATCCAATCGAGAGCCGCGCGGCGTTGCCGCCGGGCGCTGATCAGGCCCAGCCGGGCCATGGGGGCATAGCGCGTGATGGTGAGATTGTCCGCCAGCGTTCGGTTCAGCATCAGCCCTTCCTCTTTGCGATTTTCGCTGAGCAAACCGATGCCTTCCGCCAGACTGCGGCCAGGCGTGCAGCGGCGTTGCCGCCTGGAATAAACGAACACTTCCCCGCTTTCAAAGCGGTCCAAGCCGAAACAAACGCGAAGGGTTTCGGTCCGGCCCGCTCCAATCAAGCCCGCCACTCCGAGGATTTCGCCGGCGCGCAACGCCAAATTCACGGCGCGCGGCTTGCCGCGCCCGGCGAGCGCTTTCAACTCCAGCACCGGCTCGCCCAACTGCCGCACGCTGCGAGGATAGATTTCTTTGATCTCGCGCCCCACCATCAAACGGATGATCTCATCCAGCGAGCCGCCGGCCATCTCCCCTGCCCCGACCGTCTCGCCGTCACGCAAGACGGTGTAGCGGTCGCAAATTCTCTGACACTCTTCCAGGAAATGGCTGATATAAACGATGCTCACGCCGCGTTGCCGCAGCCGGGCAATGGCGGCAAACAGATTTTCCGTGTCCACGTCGGTCAGGCTGCTCGTGGGTTCATCCATGATCAGGACTTTCGGTTCACCCAGCAGCGCGCGAGCGATCTCGACAATCTGTTGTTCCGCGATGGGCCGGCGGCTCACCGGCGCGTTCAGCGGAATATTTTCGTGGCGAAGTTCCGCCAGCGCGGCGCGAGCCATCTCCCGGCGGCGCGTCCGGTTGATCCAGCCCAGCCGCCGCGGTTCCTCTCCGAGGAGAATATTTTCCTCGACGCTGAGGTGCGGCGCCAGATTCAGCTCCTGGTAAATCATGGCGATGCCACAACGGCGCGCGTGCAACGGATGTTCCGGAACAAAGGGTTCTCCATCCAACTCGATGCGTCCGGCGTCCGGCGTGTAGGCGCCGCTGAGAATCTTCATCAGCGTGCTTTTCCCGGCGCCGTTCTCACCGATCAAGGCGTGGACTTGTCCCGGCGCGACCTCCAGCTCGACGTTCCTCAGCGCGCGCGTCGCGCCGAAGCTTTTCTGCAAACCGAGCATTCTCAAACGAGGTTCCATTGGAGTTCCAAGTTCAAAGTTTAAGAGCGTGTCCGAAAATTCCGCGGGGTCCTGTTTTCGCGCCAAAGGCCGGATGGCGAGGCGCAACGAAGGAGAATATCCTCCCTGGATCTTCGACTGAGGAGCAACGAAGCCAGGCGGCCTTTGGCGCGAAAACCCTCCGGGCGGCGGGTCTTTTGTCCGTGGCCTGCGTTGGCTCGGTCCTTACAGCCCGCGTTGGGGATGCTCGGACCTCGCCGCCTTGGCCACAGCCAAAATCCCTCGCCGCAGGACCCCGCGCAATTTTCGGACACGCTCTAAGGAGCAGAGAAGTCTGCCGACTCCAAGGCGCCGACGCGCAGAAGGACGCCCGTTCACTTGCGCTCAGCGGTCTTTCCAGAGTCACTTCAGATACTTCTCCAACGGTGGATAGAGCAATTCTTTGATCTCCGGTTGCTCCATGTTTTCCCGGGTGACGAGATAAACGCCGGTATCGACCCGTTTCTCGACCTGCTGCCCCTGGAGATGTTTCATCATCGTCATCACGGCGGTGTAACCCATCAAAACCGGATTCTGCACAATCAGCCCTTGCACGTCACCGTTCTTCAAATCCTGCACGGACTGGGACCCGGCGTCGAAGCCGACCATTTTCACTTTGCCGCCGGCCTTGCCAATGTTGCGGAGCGCCATCGCCATTGCAATCGTGGGCGGTTCGCACGGACAAAAGATGCCGTCCACCTCCCGGCCATAGCGATTGAGGAGATTCTGGGAGACTTGATAGCCCGTCTCGCGGGTGGGACCGGCGAATTGATCCGAAGAGATCAGTTTGATCTCGGGAAACTTGCGGATGGCTTCCAGGAATCCCTTCTCGCGATTCTCGGTGCTCGCGGAACCGACCTGGTAGCGCAACAGAATCACGTTGCCTTTTCCGCCCAGCAGCTTCGCCAGGTGTTCTCCAGCCATCACGCCGCCTTTGAAGTTATCCGTCGCGACAAAACTGACGTAGCGGTCCGAATTCAGATCAGAGTCCATGACGACGACGGGCACTTTGGCGGAGATCGCGCTGTGCACGGGCCGGACGAGCGCCTGCGAATCCAGCGGGGCGAGCACGATGCCGTTGACGCGGCGGGACATGAAGTTCTCGACCACCTGGATTTGCTGGTCGCGGTCGTCCTCTTTCAACGGACCTTTCCAAATGACCTCGACCTTCAAACCCTTTTCATTCAATTCCTGCCGCGCCTTGAACGCGCCCGCGTTGATGGACTTCCAAAATTCGTGCGTGGTGCCTTTGGGAATGACGGCGAGCGTGTAGGCTTTCTCCGCCGCACTGGCTGAAAATCCCAACGGCGTCAGAAGAGAGATCAAGAGTGAGAGAAGAGGCGCAGGTTTCATGCGAGCCAACCTAGTGAACTCAATCCGGGTTTTCAACCCTTTTGGCAGCGGCACGAGGAAGCCTGCCAACAGTGAGAGCGCCAGCGCCGTCCAGTAGAAAGGCTGGTGAACAGAGACCTGACCTCCCGTCAGCAAATAATCCGTGAGATTGGTCTTTCGTTCGTGCGTCAATTTGCGCGGAGCCAGCGCGCTCAGCAATGGGACTTTCGTTCCCCTCGGGTTTGGACATTTCGTGACCCCGAAAATGGGAGGGAAAGGGTCATACCGAACCCATTCTCAATGGAATGCCAGGTTCGGCGGGAGCCTCTCCCTCCCAAACAGCGGCGGATTTAGTCGAACCCGCGGATCGCGCGGGCACGGTTGTCCGCGCTCCGGGGATCGTCGTGGTTCGCGACGCTTCTCGCATACGGATTGACTGAGGAGCAACGAAGCCAGATCCCAAATGCGGCGCAACCCGCAGGGCCAGGGGTCTTTTGGCCGGCCGCTTCGTCGCTCGCTCGTTGTAAATCGGTGGATACACCGCCTCGCTCGCTCCTCGCCGCTGGCCAGAATCCCTCCTGGCAAAGTGTATTCTATCCCACGGTCTGATCAGTAATCTCGAATGGCGACGAACGACAACTTCGTGGAGTGGGCGCCGGCCGGAATCAAAACCTCGTTCGGTTCGAGCGGCGCGTAATCGTTGGGTCCAGCTTGTCCGTTCACCAGGAACGGCACGCGCAACGGTTCGTCCACGGGTCCCGTTCGCGTGAAGATGATTTCAACGCCGGGTTCGCCTTCGTGAAGACGTTCTTGCTGGCCTGAGCCGTCACTCTCGGAAGCGGCTGCGCCACGAAGTCGATGCCGCCGGCATCGCGGCGTTCGATGACGACAGGAGCATCCCCGCTCGTTCGCACGGTGCGATACCCGTAAATGAACGCGCCGACGTTCGCTCCAATCCTTCACGGTTTCGAGAACATTGGCGCTCACCGTGCCGTCGCCGAAGTCCCAGTAAATGGCGAGCGCATCCGCGTCCGGGTCTCGAACAGCTTGTTTGCCCTTCCCAGGAACCGTCTCATCGGACCGTGGCCTTTAGGCGCCTTTAGGGTCTGTGTAAAAATAACTTCCGGTTTTGGCGGGAGCGCCGCCTGGCCGGATGCAAGGCGCGAGGAGGGAGCATCCCCGTTTTGGGGCTGTGACCGACGAGCAACGCCGCAGCCGGCCAGGCGCCGCCCCGCCCCG